>Ga0075431_100003777_pt1 | contig 14725 bp, 13 predicted proteins | sample RhiMetdeltSRZDD5_FD_75297 | JGI IMG/M metagenome (GOLD analysis project Ga0075431, IMG submission 75297) | Populus rhizosphere microbial communities from Tennessee, USA - Rhizosphere MetaG P. deltoides SRZDD5 | ecosystem: Host-associated > Plants > Roots > Rhizosphere > Soil | place: USA... | reverse complement strand
GGGTGCACATCGGCCTCATGGGCCGGATGCACCAACAGATGAGGGACCGGCCCGCCGGTACCGCCGAATAAGGTCGGACGGAGCGAGCCCTAGGAGCGGGCCCTATTCGATGCCCGGCCCTGACTCGTCCTCGTCCTCCGACTCGTCGCCCTTCGGGGGCTTGACCTTCAGCGTCGAGGTCGCGGTCGCGCCCCCCGCGCGGACCTCGACCGTATACGTCCCCGGCGGCAGATAGCGCTTCCGGGTCGCGCGCATCGGATCCGCGAGCAGCCGCTCCAGCTCCGGATCGAGCATCGGCTTGCCGGAGGCGGAAGCGGTCTTCTCGGGCCGCTCCGCGTCCTCCTCCTCTTCCGCGGCGGCGGGGGATGGCGAAGGCGCGGGGCTCGGCGACTTCGCGGACCTCGTGGTCTTCTCCGCCAGGGCCTTCTCGCGCGCTTCCTTCTCGCGTGCCTTGGCCTTGGCCACGGCCTCCGCCGCATCCGCCCGCGCCGCCTCGACGCCGAGGTCGTACTCGACCACGTTCATGCCCGGCTGCGCGGTGTCCATGACCTCGCGCCACACGCTTCCGTTCTCGTCCTTGATGGCGACGGTGACCGGACCCGCCGCGTGGGCCCAGTAGGGAATGCGCGCCACCACGGCCTGGCGCGGCCAGGTGATCCACGGATGCTCGCCGTAGCCGCGTCCGGGGTCGCCGGGGACGTCCTTGATGGGAAAGGCGAAAACGGTCTTGCCCATGACCTCCGGCGTGAGCTTGCGGAGCGAGGCCGCCTCCGTCAGGTACACGCTCCGGCCGTGGGTCGCCAGCACGAGGTCGCCCTCGCGCGGATGGACCTGCAGGTCGTGCACGGGCACGTGGGGGAGACCGCCGGCCATCGCCGTCCAGGTCTTGCCGGAATCGAGCGAAACGAACACTCCCATGTCGGTGCCCACGTAGAGGAGGCTCTTCGCCTTCGGATCCTCGCGGACGGTGTTCACGGGCTCGGCGGGCAGCCCCGCCGCCAGCGACTCCCAGGTCTTCCCGTATTCCGTCGAGCGGAACACGTAGGGCGCGAACTCGTCGTCGCGATAGCCGCTCTGGCTCACGTACACCGTGCCCTCGTCGAAGGTCGAGGCCACGACGCGCGTGACCCAGCGGCCGGGCGCGAGACCGCTGGAGAGGTCCGCCCAGTTGAGCCCGCCGTCGCGCGTGAGCCACACCTTGCCTTCGTCCGTGCCGGCGTAGATGAGGCCGAAGCGCTTCGGCGATTCGCTGACCGTCGTGATGGTGCCGAAGGGCACGTCGCCCTGCTCGAGGCTCGAGGTGAGGTCGTCGGAGATCGCGTTCCAGGTTTCGCCGCGGTCGAAGGACCGATAGAGCCGGTTGGCTCCGTAGTAGAGGATCTCGCGCGAGTGCGGCGAGACGACGAGCGGCGTGACCCAGTTGTAGCGGAGCGGCTTCTCCTTCTTCTCCGCGCTCAGCTCCGGGCGCGGGCGGATGCGCGTGCGCTCGCCCGTCTTGAGGTTCAGCCGCGCCGAGTAGCCGAACTGGTAGCCCGTGTACACGATCGAGGGATCCTTGGGGTCGATGGCCACCGCCGCCCCGTCCCCGCCGTAGATCGCCTTCCAGGCCGAGGGATCGCTCTTGCCGGGCACGTACGTGGACGGGCCGCGCATGACGCCGTTGTCCTGGAGGCCGCCCACGATGTTGTACGGCTTGGCGTCGTCGAGGGCCAGGGTCGTGAACTGCCCGACGGGCAGGTTGTTGACCTTGGTCCAGGTCTCTCCGTGGTCGAACGAGAGGTTGAGGCCGCCGTCGTTCCCGAGGGCCAGGCGGCTGGGCGCGCGCGGGTCCACGAACATCACGTGGTGGTCGACGTGCACACCGCGCTCGTCGAGGCCCTTCCAGGTCTTGCCCCCGTCGGACGAGCCGAGCATGGGCACACCCCCGAAGTAGATCCGATCGGCGTCCGTGGGATCGACGGTGATGCGGCCGAAGTAGTAGCCGTAGGAGTAGTAGATCTTCTCGAGCCGATCCTTGTGGGTGCGGGCCCAGGTGGCGCCGCCGTCGTCCGTCCGGTAGATCTCCGATCCTTCGATCTGGCGCTCGAAGAGGTCGCGGTTCGCATCGCTGAGGTAGGCGACGAGGTCCGCCACCGTGATCTTGCCCGCCTTGACATCGCGCTTGAGCGCGGCCGCCTTGAGCGACTTGGGGAAGTCGTAGCGGCGCAGGAACCGAGTCACCACCGCATCGTCCAGTCGCGCGAAGGCGTCCGCGGACAGCGGGCGCAGGCGACGCGCGGTGAGCTCGCCGGGAGGCGTCTCCTCGTCGAGCGGATCCGATTCCGGACGCAGGGTCTGGTTGTCGATGACGGCATACACGGTCTGGGGACGTGCCGGGGACAGGGCCAGCCCGATGCGGCCCACGGTGGCGCCGCGGGGGAGGCCGCCCTCCAGGCGCGTCCAGTGCGCGCCCGCGTCCGTGGTCTTCCAGATGCCGCTGCCCGGCCCGCTCTCCAGGAAGTTGCGCGCGGTGCGGGCCTTCTCCCACATGGTGGCGTAGAGGACCTCCGGCCGGCTCGGGTCCTGTACGAGGTCGATGGCGCCCGTGCGGTCGTCCACGTAGAGCACGCGCGTCCAGCTCTCGCCGCCGTCCGTCGACTTGTAGACGCCGCGCTCCGTGTTGTCCGTGTAGAGGTGGCCGGTGGCGGCGACGTAGACGGTGCGTGGGTCGCGTGCGTCCACGACCACGCGCCCGATGTGATGCGAATCGGTGAGCCCCAGGTTGCGCCAGGTGCGGCCGCCATCCGTGGTCTTGAAGATGCCGGTGCCCGCGTACGAGGTGCGGCTCGAGTTGTTCTCGCCGGTGCCGACGTAGATCGTGCGGCCGTCCGCGTCGCCCAGGGCCACGTCGCCGATGGTGACGGACGACTCGCTTTCGAACAGGGGCGTCCAGCTTCCGCCGCGGTTGTCCGTACGCCAGAGCCCGCCCGTGGCGAAGGCCACGACGTACGCGTCCGGATGCGCGGCCGGCGCCTCGATGTCCACGATGCGTCCGCCTTGCACCTCCGGACCCACGGCCCGGAAGCGCAGGCCTTTCAGCGGCGAGTCCTTCTCCATCTGCAGGCGCCGCTCGTAGCCGCTCAGCCGCGGCCCCGGCGCCATCCCCTCACGACGGGGATGGAACCGCTCGCGCTCCTGCTCCTTGGTGGGAGGGGGCTTGGGCGGCGTCATCTCGTCCGCGCCCACGGTCAGGGCCAGGCAGGCGAGGATCGGCAGGGCCAGAGGACGGATCACAGGGACCTCCAAGGGAGCGCCGGCTTTGGAGGGCCAACATACCAGACGGCCCCGTGGCTTTCTCGCGAGGCGTCGTTTAGAGTTCCAGGAGTCGCTCCCAGGAGGTGTTCATGCCGTCTCCGGCCGCTCCGCGCGCCATCCTCGAGACCCCGCTCGGCGAGATCGAGATCGAGTTCCTGACCGACAAGGCTCCCGGCCACGTCAAGAACTTCACCGACCTGGCCAAGAAGGGCTTCTACGACGGCACCACGTTCCACCGCGTCATCCCCGGTTTCATGATCCAGGGCGGCGATCCCAACACGAAGGACCCCAAGGGTCCGCGTTCGCGCCACGGCACGGGCGGTCCCGGCTACACCATCAAGGCCGAGTTCAACGACACGCCCCACAAGCGCGGCGTGGTGTCGATGGCGCGCGCCCAGGACCCCAACAGCGCGGGCTCGCAGTTCTTCATCGTGGTGAAGGACTCCGGCTTCCTCGACCGCGAGTACACCGCCTTCGGGCGCGTGGTCCGCGGCATGGAGGTGGCGGACAAGATCGTGAACTCGCCGCGCGATGCCCGCGACAACCCGAACGATCGGGTCGACATGAAGGTGCGCGTCGTCGAAGGCGCCTGAGCCTCGGCCCGCCGTGTCCGCGCCCGTCGAGAGCGAGATCAAGCTCCGCATGGAGGGGCCCGAGGCCGCGCGCGCAGCGGTGGCGGCCCTGGGCGCGACCCTCGACGAGGCGCGTCACCTCGAGGACAACGTCCTCTACGACGACGCGCGGTCTTCCCTGCGCGCCGCCGGTCGCGTCCTGCGCCTGCGCCGGGCGGCCGGCCGCGCGATCCTGACCCTCAAGGGCCCCCGGCAGGAGCGCGGCGACGGCGTCAAGAGCCGGCCCGAGAGCGAGGTCGAGGTCTCGGACGCGGACACCTTCCACGCCATCCTCTCCGCGCTTGGCTACCTGAAGGTCTTCCGGTACCAGAAGTATCGCGAGACCTACCGCTGGCGCGACGTCGAGATCGTGGTGGATGAGACGCCGATCGGGACGTACCTGGAGATCGAGGGGCCGGTGGCGGCGATCCACGAGGCCGCGCGCGCTCTCGGCCGTGGTCCCGGCGACTACATCGCCGACTCCTACGTGGGCCTCTTCCTCGCCACCGGGAAAACGGGAGATATGCTTTTCGAGTGAAGGCGATGATCCTGGCCGCGGGCCTGGGTACACGGATGCGGCCGCTGACCCTCGATCGTGCCAAGCCCGTGCTGCCCGTCCTCGACCGGCCGCTGCTGCACTGGACGCTGGAGATGCTGGCCGCGCACGGCATAAGGGAGGTGATGATCAACCTCCACTACTTGCCGCGCACCGTCCGGGCCGCCGTGGGCGACGGCCGCCGGTTCGGCGTGCAGGTCTCGTACTCGTTCGAGCGCGAGATCCTCGGCACCGGCGGCGGCCCGCGGAAGGTCCGCCGCTGGATCGGCGACGAGACCCTCCTCGTCCTCAACGGCGACGTCGTCTTCGACTTCGACCTCACCGCGCTGCGGCGCCGCCACGAGCGCGCGCGTGTGCCCGCCACCCTCGCCCTCATCCCGAACCCCGATCCGCGCCACTACAGTCCCGTGATCACGGGGCCGGACGGGCGCGTGCGCGCGATCGCGGGGCTGCCCAGACCCGCGCGGGGCATCGTCTCCATGTTCACGGGCGTGCACGTCCTGCAGCCGGAGCTCCTCGAACGGCTGCCCCCGGGCGTATCGGACACGGTGCGCCATCTCTACGCGCCGCTCATCGCGGAAGGGCGGCCGCCGCTGGGAGTGCGCGTGCGGGGCCCGTGGTACGATCTCGGCAGCCCCTCGCTGTACCTCGCCTCACACCAGTCACTGCTTGCATCGCGGTTCCGGGGAATCCGGCGGGGGTCGGTCATCCACCCCGGGGCCCGGGTCCATCCGGGGGCGCGCGTGGTCCGCTCGGTGGTGGGCAAGGGGTCGGTCATCGCGGAGGGCGCCGAAGTGCGGGGGAGCGTGCTGTGGGATCGCGTCAAGGTGGGCCGGGAGGCCGTGGTCGAGTCGAGCATCCTGGCGGCGGGGGTCGCAGTCGAGGACGGCGAGGAGCTGCGATCGGCGTTGCTGATGAAGGGCCAGCCCCTGGCGGAGCTGAGGTCGTGAGCGCGGAGCGGCGGACGGAGAGTCGCTCCACCCGGCCCCGTCGCGGGCGCCGCGCTCCCGAGCGGCCGCCGGCACCGCCGGTCGTGCCGGCCGGTCCCGCGTTCCCCGGCGATCCCACTCCCGACCAGCGCGTGTCCGACTTCCTGGCCGAGCGCTACGGGCCGCGCCTGGGCGAGCTGCGGGTGATTCCGCTTTCCGGGGACGCCTCGACGCGGCGGTACTACCGGCTGATCGACGGCGACGAGAACTCCGTCATCTCGCTCAACCCCGAGCCGTTCGATCCCGAGCATCTGCCGTTCATCGTGATCCGGAACCTGATGGCGGGCTGGGGCCTGCCCGTGCCGGAGATCCGCGCCGTCGACGGCGGCCGGGGCATCCTCCTGCAGGAGGACCTCGGCGACCTGTCCTTGCAGGAGGCCCTGAAGGAAGCGAGCCCCTCCCGGCGCGAAGAGCTCTACCGCCAGGCCCTGGACCAGCTCGTGGTGCTGCAGCGGGAGGCCGCCCGCGCGCCGCAGCGCGCGATCTGCTTCCAGATCGCGTTCGACTTCGAGAAGCTCTCGTGGGAGATGCACTTCTTCTGGAAGCATTTCCTCGAGGGCTATCGAAAGTGCGACCTGTCCGTGGAAGACCGCGCCTCGATGGCCGACGGCTTCCACCGCCTCTGCGCGGAGATCTCGTCCTGGCCGCGCGTGCTGACCCACCGTGACTTCCACAGCCGCAACCTGATGTCGCACGGCGACGACACCCTCTACTGGATCGACTTCCAGGACGCGCGCATGGGCCCCCCGCATTACGATCTGGCCTCGCTCCTGCGCGACAGCTACGTCGAGCTCGACGAGGACTTCGTGGCCGAGCGGGCCGAGGAGTTCCGGCAGCGCGCGGTGCCCGGTGAGGCGCGCGACACCTTCCAGCGGCGCTTCGAGCTCATGTCCATCCAGCGCAACCTCAAGGCGCTGGGCACCTTCGGCTACCAGGGCACGGTGAAGGGCAGCCGCGTGTACCTGCCGTACATCCCGCGCACGCTGGCGCACGCGCGCAGGAATCTGGCGAGGTATCCGGAGCTGTCGGGCCTGCGCCGCGCTCTCGCGCGGCACCTTGAGGAACTGCAGTAGATGAGCACGGAAGCAACGGAAAAAATTCAGGACGGCTCACCTCGGATCGTTCGCATCTCCGATTTCAAGAGCCACGTCGGGCAGGAAATCCGGTTGCGCGGTTGGCTTCATAACGCGCGATCCAGCGGCAAACTCAAGTTCCTGATCGTGCGCGACGGCAGCGGCTTCGCCCAGGCGGTGATGGCGAAGGCGGCGGTGCCGGAGGCGTCGTGGGCGGCGGCGGAGGCGATGGGGCAGGAGTCGTCTCTGGAGCTGACCGGCCGCGTGAAGGAGGACAAGCGCGCCCCCGGCGGGTTCGAGGTGGACGTCACCTCTCTCACCGCGGTGCAGGTCGCGCACGACTATCCGATCACGCCCAAGGAGCACGGGACCGCGTTCCTCATGGAGAACCGGCACCTGTGGCTGCGCTCGCCGCGGCAGCACGCGGTGATCCGCGTCCGGCACGCGGTGGTGAAGGGCGTGCGCGACTACCTGGACGACCAGGGCTTCACCCTCGTGGACACGCCGATCTTCACTCCCGCGGCCTGCGAGGGCACGACCACGCTCTTCGGCGTGCCCTACTTCGACGAGGGCACGGCGTACCTCACCCAGAGCGGCCAGCTCTACAACGAGGCCAACGCGGCCGCCCACGGCAAGGTGTACTGCTTCGGACCGACCTTCCGGGCCGAGAAGTCGAAGACGCGGCGCCACCTCACCGAGTTCTGGATGGTGGAGCCGGAGATGGCCTTCGCCCACCTCGAGGACGCGGTGAAGGTGGCGGAAGGGCTCATCGTCTCCGTGATCGAGCGCGTGCTCGAGACGCGGAAGGAGGAGCTGAAGGTCCTGGAGCGCGACGTGGCCAAGCTCGGGAACGTGACGTCGCCATTCCCGTGGCTGCACTACGACGACGCCATCAAGCTCATCCAGTCCAAGGGATCCGCGACGCCGTGGGGCAGCGACTTCGGCGGCACCGACGAGACCGTGATCGCGGAGGCCTACGACCGCCCCGTGGTCGTGCACCGCTTCCCGGCCGCGATCAAGGCCTTCTACATGGAGCCGGACCCCGAGCGGCCCGAGCTCACGCTCTCCGCGGACATCCTGGCCCCCGAGGGCTACGGCGAGATCGTCGGCGGGGGCGAGCGCATGTCGAGCGCGGAGAAGCTGCTCCAGCGCATCCACGAGCACAACCTGCCCGAGGAGGCGTTCCGCTGGTACATCGACCTCCGGAAGTTCGGGTCGGTGCCCCACGCCGGCTTCGGGATGGGCATCGAGCGGCTCGTCACCTGGATCTGCGGCCTCGAGCACCTGCGCGAGACGATCGCCTTCCCGCGCATGCTGTACCGCATATACCCGTAGCCAGAGACGCTGTCTCCATCGATCCGCCTGGGCTCCCGGCTCGGCCACGAGCTCTCGTCGCACGGCTCGTCGTCACACAGTTAAGCCGACACTTGATTATATCTCAGTGCTGAAAAATACTTGAGGCGATGCTTGACCAATCGGCAGTGGGCCGAGTGTTCCATGCTCTTGGAGACCCCACTCGACGCGCCATCCTGGACCAACTCTGCCGCGCGCCGAGGTCCGCCAAGGACCTCGCTCAGCCCCTGCACATTACCCTCGCCGCCGTGGTCCAGCACCTCCAGACGCTCGAAGAAAGCGGTCTGATTCGGACGACCAAGGTGGGGCGAGTGCGCACGTGTCACATCGAGCCCGCGGGCCTGGAGGTCGCCCAGCTCTGGATTGCCAAGCGCCGTTCCCTGTGGGAACGCCGCCTGGACCGGCTTGGTGCCGTGCTGGCCAAGGAGCGGAAGTAGCACGTGAGAATCGAGGCAACGACATGGCCGAACGAACCGTCGTCCACGACACCATCGTCATCGAGCGAACGTACGACCACTCACCGGGTCGCGTATTCGCCGCCTGGCGCGACCCGGCGACCAAGCGCCAGTGGTTTGCCGAGGGGGAGGGCTGGCGAATCGAGGAATACGGGCTCGACTTCCGCGTCGGAGGCCGCGAACATGGGCGATTTCGTCTCGGCAACGGCCCCGAGACCCGCAACGAGACCGTCTATCTGGATATCGTGCCCGACCGCCGCATCGTGATGGCATACACGATGGCCTTCGACGCCAAGAACATTTCCGCGTCCCTGGGCACGGTGGAATTCGAGGCGACCGGCGCCGGCACGCGGCTCATCTACACCGAGCAGGGCGCGTTCTTCGACGGCGGGGACGGACCATCATCCAGAAAACAGGGCTGGAACGAACTCCTCGAGCGTCTCGCGGCAACGCTCGGCTCGGCAGACCCAAACCGGAGGCGGTCATGACTGGCGTTACGAAGTTCCTTGTCGCAGCGCTCCTGTTCACAGGCTACGCCCATGCCGCGGCCCCGCCGGTTGCACGTCGCGTAAAGGTCAGCGGCATGCAGATGTATTACGAGGTGTCCGGCGCCGGCGATCCGCTGATCGTGCTCCACGGCGCCTACATGAACATCCCGTCCATGGGCGCGATCATCCCCAAGCTCGCCCAGACCCACATGGTCTATGCGGTCGAGCTGCAGGGCCACGGTCGCACCACCGATATCGACCGGCCGATCACCTACCAGAACCTGGCGGACGACGTGGCGGGCTTCATGGACGCCGTGGGCCTGAAGAAAGCCGACGTGTTCGGCTATTCCATGGGCGCCATCGCCGGGCTGCAGCTCGCCATCCGTCACCCCCTCAAGGTGAATCGGCTCGTCGCGGCGTCCGTTGCCTACGATGTCGAAGGTTGGCAGCCGGAGTTCAAGGCCGCCATCCCGCAGATGAAGGTGGAGGACATCGTCCGCATGCCATTCGCGGCGGAGTATCGCAAGCTCGCCCCGAACCCCGACGGCTTCCCCGCGCTGGCCGCCAAGCTCATCGCGCTCGAGAAGGAGCCCATGGCGTGGGAGGCAGAGGTGCGGGCGCTGAAGACACCGGTCCTCATCATCACCAGCGACGCCGACGTGGCCACGCTTGAGCATTCGGTCGCGATGCTGCGCCGGCTCGGTGGTGGCATCATGGGCGACATGGGCAAGCCGTTGCCGGCGTCGCGCCTCGCCGTCTTGCCGGCGACGTCACACACCGCCGTCATCACGCAACCGATCCTGCTTCATGCGTTCATCGAGCCGTTCCTGAAGGGTCAGACGCCGAAGGGGATGTTCGAGAAGCCCTGAGGGGCGGTGCCATCGCGACGATGAACGTCCAGAAGACTGTCGTCGCCTACGTCTCGGGGCACGGGTTCGGGCATTCGGTGCGCACGGCGACCGTGCTGGGCGCGGTGCGCGCCCTGGACCCCGCGTTGCGGATTGCCGTCGTGACCGCGGGCCCGGAGTGGATCTTCCAGCAGGCGATCGGATCGTCTCTCTTGTTCCGCGCGGAGCGCGCCGACGTCGGGCTCGTCCAGAAGGGCGCGCTCGTCATCGACGCCGCCGCCACCCAGGCGGAGTGCGAGGCCTTCGAGCAGGAGATGCCCGCGCGCGTCGAGCGGGAGGCAGCCTGGCTGCGCGAGATCGGGGCCGGCCTCGTCCTGGGAGACATCCCGCCCCTGGCGTTCCTGGCCGCGGCGGCGGCGGGGGTGCCCAGCATCGGGATGTCGAACTTCTCCTGGGATTGGGTCTACGGGCATCTGGCCGCCCACCAGCCGGGGCTCTCCGCCCCCGCCTCTGCCGCGGCCGCCGCCTACGCGCGCGCGACGAACCTCCTGCAGCTGCCGTTCGCCGGTGACCTGTCCGCCTTTCCGCGCCGCACTCCCATCCCTCTCGTCGTGCGCCGGGCCGCGATCACGCGACTGGAAGGACGCCGCCGCCTGGGTCTGGGCCTCGCGCCGGCCGTCTTGCTCTCGTTCGGAGGACTCGGCCTTCCCGGCTTGGAGTTCTCCGTCCTCTCGAAGCTGCGGTCGTTCCAGTTCCTGAGCGAGCCCACCGGCTCGGACGCGCCCCCCACCGTGCGGGTCCTTTCCCTGGAGCAGCTCGCCGCGCACGGCATGACGTACCTCGACCTCGTGGCCGCCGTCGACGTCGTGGTCACCAAGCCGGGTTACGGGATCGTCACCGACGCGATTGCCTGTCGGACGCGCATGGTCTATACCGAGCGGGGCGATTTCCCCGAGTACCCGATCCTGGTGGAGGAGATGACGCGCTGGCTGCCCGCCGTGCACGTCTCGAACGCCGACCTGTTCGGCGGCCGCCTGCGGCCCGCCCTCGACGCGGTGCTGGCCGCGCCCTTCCCGGAGCCGCCGCGGATGGACGGCGCGGACGTGGCGGCGCGCGCGCTCCTCGACGAGGTCCGTACCCCGGCCTCGGCGTCTTGACCCCCGTCCGGTCCGCCGTCGGCGCCTTCCTTCTCTATTGCGCCCTGACCGCGGCCGTCCTCTGGCCGCTCGTGCGCGATCCCGCGCACACGCTCATCCCCAACGACGACGTGTACGGCAACGCCTGGGCCATGGCCTGGGTCGTGCACCAGGCCGCGCGGAGCCCGCTCCACCTGTTCGACGCCAACAGCTTCCATCCGCGCCCGTCGAGCTTCGCCTACACGGAGCCGCTGCTCCCCATCGCCCTCCAGGGTGCGCCCCTCCTGCTGGCCGGCGGCTCGCCCGTGCTCGCCCACAACGTCGTCCTCCTGCTGAGCTTCCCCCTGGCCGGGCTCGGGATGTTCCTGCTCGTGCGCGACCGCACCGGGTCCGCCGCGGCCGGGCTCTTCTCCGGCCTCGCCTACGCGTTCTCCGCGTATCGATTCCAGCACCTCGTGCACGTGCAGAGCCTGGCCACGCAATGGCTGCCCCTGGCCCTGCTCTTCCTGCTCCGTGCGCTCGACGGCGGCCTCTCCCGCGACGCGGCGCTGGCCGCGCTGTTCGCGCTGCTGCAGGTCCTGAGCAGCGGCTACTACGCGGTGATGACGGCGCTGGGCCTGGGGGCCACGCTCGCGCTGGAGGGGCGGCGCGCGCATCGCCAGCGCCATTTGCGCCCGGTGCTCGTGGCCTTGTCGATCGCGGCCGTCCTCGCGCTGCTCGTCTTCCTGCCGTACGGGATCGTGGTCTCGCGACAGGCGGCCGAGCTGGGGCGCACGGTGCTGAAGGGTCCGGGCGAGGCCGCCCGCTGGAGCGCGAGCCTGGCCACGTACCTGCGACGATCGGGTGAGCTCTTTCCCACGGCGATCGTGGCCGTTCTCGCTTGCGTCGCGCTGGCCACTCGATATCGCGAGCGCACGGTGCGCCTCGCCGCCGCGCTGGTGGTGGTCGGGATCGCGTTCTCGCTCGGTCCGAGCGCGGAGGGCAGCGCCGTCTTCTCGCCCTACGACCTCGTCCGCCGGCTGCCCGGCCTCTCGATACTGCGTACGCCCGTGCGCCTGGGCCTGCTCGCCCTGTTCGGCCTGGACATCCTCGCCGGCGTCGCCGCGGCCGAGCTGGCCCGCGGGCGCGCGTGGGCGCGGGCGGTCCTGGCCGCGGCCACGGTCCTTCTCTGCTTCGAGCTCTACCCGGGCAACCTGCGCCCGCTCTTCCAGCCGCTGCCCGCCATACCGGCCAGCGCGCGCTGGCTGGCCTCCGCCCCGCGCGGCCCCGTGCTGGAGCTGCCCTGGGACGAGGACCATCTTCACGACGGAGGGCGCTACCTCTACTGGTCCACCGCGCACTGGCAGCCGATGGTGAACGGCTGGGGCGGGTTCTTCCCGGTGAGCGCCACCGCGCTCGGGGTCACGGGCCGCCACTTCCCGCTGGGGCCGACCGTCCGCGAGCTCCGGGCGGGAGGGGTCCGCTACGTCGTCGTTCACATGGCCGCGGTGCGGCCGCAACAGCAGGCCATGCTCGGATCCGGCGAGCCGCTGCCGCCCGGTCTCACCCTGGCCGCCGACTTCGGAAGCGATCGCGTCTACGAGATCGATCCCGCCGGCCCATCACCGAAGCGCTGACGCGCGCGGAACGCGGCGGCGCCTTGCGTCACATCCCGACCCACTCCAGGCCGCCCATCGCGTACTGCATGATCTCCGTCTCGTACTTGCGGAAGAGCGCGATGTTCGCGGGCGGCACCTCGGGCGCGGTGCGGACGCCGGGAACGGGCGAAGCCTTCGCGGCCTCCGAGGCCCAGAGCGTCTTGTAGACCTGCTGGATCAGGAAGCGGTATTCGTCGTCGCCCATGCCCACGTCGGCCTGGGCCTGGGCCAGGGCCAGCCGCACCTCGGCCAGCACGCCCAGGCCACGGGCCACCTTCCTCATGTCGGTCTGCTTCTCCTTGTTCATGGCCTCGAGCTCGTCCTTGTGCTTCGCGTACACCTCGAAGACGCGGCGCCGGACGTCGAGGAACTTGACCAGGCGCTCCTCGCTCACGATGCCGTCCGCCGGCTCCGTGAAGGGCACAGCGTTCGCCTTCTTCTTGAGCTCCTCGATCTGGGTCTCGCGGCCCGTGAACTGCTCCGCCTTGCCCTTGACCCACCAGAGCCCGCCGAAGACCACCGCCGCCAGCATCACGCCGCCCACCACGACGGCGATCCCGCATCCGATGGCGACCTTCGCTCCCGTGCCCAAAGTCCCTCCCGCGGGCCCATCGACGCGAGCCCGGCGAATGGTAACGGATCGCGGTTGCGCCCGCGACGCGATATGATGGTCGGTCGGACGGCCAACCAAGGAGGCGTATGGAACCCACGTGGCACGACGGTCTGAGCCGCAAAGCCCTGGTGGAGCTGGTGGAAGCGCTCCTCCTGGCGATGGACAAGTCCGTCCCGCGCCTCGACGCCATCGCCCATCACCTCTCCCTCATGAGCCAGCAGGGCGAGGAGCAGGAGGTCCTGGGCGGGATCAGCGACCAGATCGCGGACATCGGCGACGAGCTCTACGCGGCCAGCGACCGCGAGAAGCTGCGCGAGTGGGGCAACGAGATCGACATGCCGGAGAAGGCCCACTGAGCGAGCGGCGCAGCGTCGGCCTGGTTTCGCTGGGCTGTCCCAAGAACCTCGTGGACAGCGAGGTCATGCTGGGGCGCCTGCGCGACCGGGGCTACGACCTCGTGGCGGACGCCCACCAGGCGGACGTCATCGTGGTCAATACCTGCGCCTTCATCGATCGCGCCAAGCAGGAGTCCGTCGACACCATCCTGGAGATGGCCAGGGAGAAGGAGACGGGCCGGGCGCAGCGCCTGGTGGTCACGGGCTGCCTGAGCCAGCGCTACGACGCCGAGCTGCGCCGCGAGATCCCCGAGATCGACGCCACCCTCGGCACGGGGCAGGTGGACGACATCGTGAAGGCGGTGGAAGGGGACGCGGCCGTGGACGCGGCGGAAGCGCCGACCTGGGTCTACGACCACGCCGCTCCGCGCATCCTCTCCACGCCCCCGTGGCTCGCCTACGTGAAGATCAGCGAGGGCTGCGATTACACCTGCAGCTTCTGCATCATCCCCACCCTCCGCGGGCGCCACCGCAGCCGCAACGTCGAGGACATCGCGGCGGAGGTGCGTGACCTGGCCAGCCGCGGCGTGAAGGAGATCGTGCTGGTGGCCCAGGACTCCACGCGCTACGGCCTCGACCACGGCCTGCGCGACGGGCTGGCCTACCTGCTGCGACGGCTCGGGCGCACCTCTGGGATCCGCTGGATCCGCGTCATGTACGCCTATCCCGCCACCCTGACCGATCCCATCCTGGACGCGATGGCCTCCGAGGAGAAGGTGGTCAAGTACGTCGACATCCCGCTCCAGCACGCGAGCGACGCCGTCCTCCGGCGCATGAAGCGGCCGACGGGGCGCGGCAACCTCCTGGGCATGATCGAGCGCATCCGCGCCCGCGTCCCCGGCGTGGCCATCCGCACGTCGTTCATCGTCGGGTTCCCCGGCGAGACGGACGCCGACTTCCAGGAGCTCCTGGACTTCGTGGAGGCCGCCCGCTTCGACAACGTCGGCGTCTTCACCTACTCGGACGAGGAAGGGACGAGCTCCTTCGACCTGGGCGGCCGGGTGGCGCCCGCGGTCAAGGAGAAGCGCCGGCGCCGCCTCATGGCCGCGCAGAAGCGGATCGCGACGCGCCGGAACCGGCGACGGGTGGGCGAGCGTCTCGAGGTCCTGGTCGAGGGCACGCATCCGGAGAGCGACCTGCTCCTGCGCGGCCGCAGCGCGGCCCAGGCGCCGGACATCGACGGGATGATCGTGATCGCGGACGGCGCCGGGGAGCCGGGGACCTTCGTCACCTGCGAGGTGACGGAGGCGCATCCCTACGATCTCGTCGTGCGCATC
>Ga0075431_100003775_pt1 | contig 14726 bp, 18 predicted proteins | sample RhiMetdeltSRZDD5_FD_75297 | JGI IMG/M metagenome (GOLD analysis project Ga0075431, IMG submission 75297) | Populus rhizosphere microbial communities from Tennessee, USA - Rhizosphere MetaG P. deltoides SRZDD5 | ecosystem: Host-associated > Plants > Roots > Rhizosphere > Soil | place: USA... | reverse complement strand
CAGCCGATGCGACTCGGCATTCCCGGTCTGACTCCTAAAATCCGCTAGCCGGCCTCAGAGGAGCGCATGACGCGTAATCCTCGAGCGAATCCCGAACCCGACAGGCCGATGGCCGAGGCCGCAAACCTTGGCATTGCGCGTCCACCCCTGGTGTACCTCGGCTCGATAGTGCTGGGGGTGATTCTTCATTTCGCTCGGCCAATTTCGCTTCTCCCCTGGGTCGTGAGTCCGCTCTTCGGCGCACTGGTCGCTCTGTTGGCGATCGGGCTGTTTGTATTCGCCGTTCGCACCTTCCGGGCCGCTGGCACGCCGGTCCCGGGCAATCTGCCCACCACGACAATCGTGCGCGCAGGACCCTATCGCTTCAGCCGCAACCCCATTTATCTGGCGTTCTCACTTCTCCAGCTCGGAATCGCACTGTGGGTGAACAGCCTATGGCTAGTTATCACGCTTCTGGCAGCGGTGGTCGTCATGTCGTTCGTCGTGATCCCGAAAGAGGAGCGGTACTTGGAGGCACGCTTCCCTTCTGAGTATCCGCCTTACAAGGCTTCCGTGCGCCGCTGGTTCTAGCGCGCCGCCGAATAGGCTGCGGTGCAGGCAGTCCCCAGAATCAGCCGAGCGCCGGAGTGCGTCTTCTGGTGCCTGGAAGTCTCAGGGAGTACCATTGACTGGACCCGCCGTCAGGAGATATTCGTGCGCCTCACTACGGTCTGCGGTCTCGCCTTCCTCGTAGCTTGTAGCGACCCCAACGATCCGGGTGACCCGCTCCCGCTTACACCTGAATCGCTCGAAGGAACGTGGGTGAAGATTCAGGTCGTCCGCTCCACGGTCACAGATCCTGTCCTGAGCGACACGACGGAAATCCCCAAGAACGGCGAGATGTACGAGTTCACCGCATCCGGCGACGTCAACTATTCTTGTCGCTGTCCCGGCGGGGCCGAGGGCGGAGCTACTCCCCAATACACCCACTATTCCATCACGGGCGACACCCTTTGGCTGCACCAGGATGAAGGCCCCCCTCAGGGCTACCTGGCGAAGGTGACTACGCGGCGCCTGATTCTTGGCGGAGGCCCGGGAACTGAACCGTTCGACATCACCGGCGACAAAGTGCCGGAGGATGTCACCACGGCCTATATATACCGGCAGGAATGACCCAGTGTTCGATTCTAACGGGACGTCGGACGAAGGGATGGATCCTGGTGGGGCGGAGGAAAGAATGAGGGAAAGCGGGTCTCAGGAAGGAAAGTCTCCGTCTCGGCTGATAGACGAGAGGATCCGGCTCAGGAGGTTCACATGCACTCGAACTCTTTGACTCACCGCTACGTTGCCCGGCTCGGTGGTTTGATGGCCATTGCTTCCACGGCTCTCGGGTGTGCCCCGACGCCGGAGACCATGAGGGTCCCCCCGGCCCCCGTCGCGCTCCGGTTGCCCGACCCGGCTTTTCTGCCGGAGGTCCAGTGTCATGGCGGCTACACGGTCGCGGAACTGGAGCAGTATCTCCCGAGCGCACGGGTGACGCTCCAGTTGCCCAGCACCCGGAGGGTTGCAGTGGACGCGGAGCGCCGGTGTCTCACGGTGACTGTAGACGGGATCGGGGCCGGCCGGTTGGCCGAGCTGGTGCTGCGAGGCGTGGCAGTGCCCCGCGACGCGGTCTTACTCCTGCTGGCAGAGGCCGAACGACAAGGGTAGGCTGGATGTCCAGGTCGTTAGGAGAGACAAGAGGGTAAGGTTATGACCCAGATACCGGCGCTCACGCCGGAGCAGTGGGAGGCTCTAGACTATCGGCAGCCGGCGCGCGACCTGGACGAATGGGCGAAATCCCATCCCGGAGGAGGCGACGACTCCACTGAGTACGTAGCAAAGCTGGGGGTGAGTCCCACCGGTTCTGTTATCGTCATGAACCGGGCCCACGACCGGGTCCTGATTCCGCCGCCGGCCCGGGCTGCGTTAGCCGCGTTCGCTCTCGCGGAGCAGCCATTTGGTTTCACATCGGCAGATGTCGAGCTAGTCCATAGTGCCGCCGCTCAGGCCGATGACAGACAAGCTGCGGCTGCGCTGCAGGATCTCGGGCGACGCCTTCAGGACCTTCTTCCCCCAGCCGCGTAGTCAGCGTACGCAGCTGGCGCGCTTGAATCCTGAGGGCAGACCGTGCTATCCGGGTACGAGATCTTGGTCCGGCGGCCGCAGCTGCGGAACCGGGTCTAAATGCTCCACTCCTGCTGAATTGAGAAATCCCGAAAGGTCGGCCGCATGCTCGGCCGTATCTACCGCAATCTCGACCGTACCATTGGTGATGATGGGAAGGCTTCGGTCGGCATTGCGCCCCGGCCGCCGCAGGGCTCGCCGAATGGGGCGCCAGGGTCCAGGAAGGTTATGGAGATCTACCCCTTCTCCTTTGAGGGTGTTGGCCAGCGCGTACACTGCGATAGGCTCATACCGCCGGGTGCGAACCGGGCGGCTGTCGGCGGACTCGCTGCGGAGTGCCATAGAGATACCTCGCAAATGAGGCCAAGTACTGAGCTTCAGCCGAGTTCAGCGTAAGTCCACGGCTTGTGGCAGGCGGTGAGTTCGGTCACATAGAGGGGAAGCATGGTCTTTCGGTTCGGCCCGCTGCATCGAAATCTGGGCTGGCTGCTGGCGCTTCTAGGCTTAGCCGTGCTGGCGCTGGGAGGTCGCGGTTATCTGACCGGGGCGGCGGTTCGGCCCGGATGGGTTGTTGCTGGTTTGGCAGGAATTGTTGCGGGAACGGCCCTGGTCCGCTGGGCAAGCCGCGCTCGCCCGGAGTGACGGGCCGGTGCCAATCGGGGCCTCGGCGGGATTGGGAGCGGCGCTCCTGGGGCTGGCTGGCTGGATTGCGCTACGGAACCTGAGCCTCCCCAGCAACGATGGCTGGATGTTCTGGGTGCCGATCGCCTCCTGGCTGGCGACGATGGGGCTGCTCTGCTGGGGGTCAGCTCTTGCCGGCCATCATAGGGACCGCCGGGCGCGTATCAATGCGAGCTGGCGCGCCGGATGGTTGGTTGGGGGAGTCGGCCTGGCGCTCGGCTTCGTGGGCCCGCTGATACTCACTCCGAAAGCGAGCTTGGGGCCGCTGCTCGGGATCCTGCTTACGGGCCCGGGAGGCTTTGTGCTGGGTGCACTCATCGGAGCTGTGACCCAGCCCAAGGCGGCATCAAGCTGAAGTCGTGAAACGAATGCGTGGGTAAGCGCTGGGAAGTAAAGGAGGCTGTAACAAATGGAGGCTGTATGAAAACTAAGGCCGGGCTCGGCGTCGCGGTGTGGTTCGTTCTGGCATCGTGCGCCAAGGATGCCAACAAGACAGAGGAACCCTGGGGTAACACACCGATCCCCAAACCGACGGCGGACTTGCAGTGGGTCGACCTGGATCCTACCGGGGCTCCGGGAGCGAAGATTGCAACGCTCTGGGGTGATCCCACGAAGGGCGGGTTCGGCGCGTTCTTCAAGCTGCCGGCCGGATTCGCTGTTCCGCTTCACACCCACACCAATGCCATGAAGGTGGTAATCGTATCCGGTACGTACCTGCAAGCTCCGGACGGGAAGCCGGAGTTCCGGCTCGGCCCGAGCTCGTACCTGATGCAGCCGGGAGACAACTATCGGCACACGACGAGCTGCGACAAGGCCTCGGAATGTGTGTTCTTCGTGGAGAGCAACGGGGCTTTCGATCTCCACCTCGTGAAGTAGAACGCTCCGACCTAAACCTGGTTCGGTGAAGCGCCGCGTAATTGACTTCCATCAGGATGAGGAGCGCCATTGGGTGGCCGACCTGGAATGCGGCCACAGCCAGCACGTGCGCCATGATCCGCCCTGGCAGACTCGGCCCTGGGTCACCACGGTGGAGGGCCGGAAAGCTCACCTGGGAATGTTGTTGGACTGCCGCCTCTGCTCTGAGCGCCACTAGCGCCCTCGCAACTATCCGTGAAATGAACGATCCCGCCTTGCCGGGCCTGGCGCATGGCACTGTGCAGCTGGCCGAATGGACTCCCCGCTGGGCCGAGCTGTTCAGGGCGGAAGCCTCCCGGCTGCGAGTTGCCCTGGGCAACTTGGCTGTCGCGATCGAGCACTATGGCAGCACCAGCGTGCCGGGACTCGTCGCCAAGCCGATCCTTGACATTCTGGTGGGTGGTCTCGAGGCGAAGGATCCGTCTCCCTACATCCAGGCGCTGACCCCGCTCGGCTACGACTACGCCGAGCATGCCGGGGTTCCCGACCATTTTGTGTTTGGGCGGGGAACGGCTCGCACCCACCTGGTCCATGTGGTGCGCTACGGGGGCGATGCATGGCACCGAGGCCTGGCCTTTCGGGATGCGCTGCGAAGGGATGCGGGGCTCCGGGATGCCTACGGCGCACTCAAGCACGAGCTGGCCGGACGTCATGGCGCCGAGCGCAGCCGGTACACGACGGAAAAAGGGGTGTTCATCGAGCGGGTGCTGGGGCTTCGCAGGCTCTAAACCGGGACCCGGCTGCCCTCGTAGGGACCGGGTGCTTCAAGTTCCCCCCTTGTCGTCCCGGCCAGAGCCCCGAGCAGCGGGAGTAACCGACGAATGATCCAGCAGCGCATGCAAAAACCGGAGGGAGCTCACGCTCGACATCATCTCGCCGCCCTGGTCTGTCTCGGCCTCGGGTTCTGGCTCGCCTACGTCGTCTGGTCCCGGCAGCCGGGGCTGCGGGTTCCCCCAGCCGTCGGTTACCTCGCCGCGGGCTCATTCGCGGCGGCGGGCGTATCGCTCTTCCTTCAGGGTGCCGGCCTCGCCCGTGCGGCCGCAGTGCCGGCGATCCTGGCAGCGGCGGCACTGGCCGGCATCGGCGGGTGGATCGGATTTGGTCCCGGGAGCCGCCGTTGCGGCGGGAGTCTGGGAGACATTCGGTTCATACCCGGGGAGTGGGTCTGCCGCCTGGTCTTCGGTGCCGGGGCCTTACTTACGGCGTTGATCGTCCTATTGATGCTGCGCTCGCTGTTTCGAACCGACGAATCGCCGTAGCGAGCGAAGAACGTAAAAACAAACAGTGTCCAAGCGAGCAGGCCGCCGCAGCTGCGCGGGTCTGGTGGGGAACACACAGATATGGCAGTCCCACGGAATCCTAGTCTACCCGTTCTCTCGCCGGCCGAGTTCCGGCGACGAGTCCGTCCTTATCTGCCCGGGACTGTTATTGAGCTGAGAAGACTTTGGCCCAAAGCCCGGCAGAAAGGCTACGAGCGGGGACAGCGCCTCGTGGTTGGACCGTACTGCTCAGGCTGTGGGCATAAGATCATTTGGTTATGTCGCTCGGATGGCTCAGTAAAGATGACCGCTGAGCGTCATTGGCTCAAGAAGCACTTCGACATCGTAGCGCATGGTGGCGCCCGCTCGCTTTACACTTTTCCGAAGCCTTGGCCACCGGTGGGCATTCTGCGGGGCCCCAGGCCATGAGTGCATCCGTAGGATTTGGAGCGGAAATCTCCGACTGCGGTCTTTACCGATATGCCTTGTGGCGAGTTTGGGAGCCCTCTGAGGCCAGAGTGCTGTTCATCGGACTAAATCCGTCGACAGCCGATGCAGCGACTGACGATCCTACTCTTCGGCGATGTATAAGCTTTGCCCGTCATTGGGGTTTCGGAGGCGTGGTTATGGCGAACCTGTTCGCGCTGCGGACGACTTCTCCGCGTGTTCTGCGGCTGGTCTCCGATCCGGTGGGTCCTCTGAACGACTACTGGCTAGATCGCCTCCGAAATGAGGTAGATCGCGCTGTAGCAGCATGGGGCAACCACGGGCGGCTTCTTGGGCGGGCAACTGAAGTGTCGCACCGCCTCCATCGGTTGGAGTGCCTGGGCTGGACAGTAAAGGGCGCTCCCAAACACCCGCTCTACGTGAGAGGCACGAAGAGTCCTGAGGCCTGGCTGCCTGACAAGCGCATGCACCTAGCGAGCGCTATCGATCCAAGGAGCGTTGGATAGTGCAGAGGTTGAGCTGTTGCCAGCAGCGGCGCTCTGCTAACCGGTGTGCACCTTGAGCATCGAAATCCGCCTGCTCGGCCGGGATGACATCGAGGTCTTGAGCGATGTGGCCGAGGGCGTGTTCGACAACCCGGTGGAGTCCCGCTGGGCTCGGGCATTCCTCGACGATGAGCGACACCACATGGTGGTGGCCATCGAGGGCAGTCGGGTGGTCGGCATGGCATCGGCGGTGGACTACGTGCATCCGGACAAGGCGCCGCAGCTGTGGATCAACGAGGTCGGGGTAGCGCCGTCACACCAGCAGCGCGGCATCGGCCGGCGGCTGCTCGATGCTCTGCTTGCCCACGGCCGCACGCTGGGCTGCACCGAGGCCTGGCTCGGCACCGAGCCGGATAACGCGCCCGCTCGGCGCCTCTATGAGGGAACTGGCAGTTCGCCCGAGACCTTCATTCTCTATGCCTTCGATCTCCGGGGGGACGCTGCCGGCGACGGCGCTGCCAGCTGAGATAGAGCCTCATGGGCGGGAGTCATGATGACACGACAGGAACAGAACAAACAGACGGTCACCGCCTTCTATGACCTGATGTTCAACCAGTGTGAGCCGGCCGAGGCGATCCGCCGCTATGTCGGTGACCAGTATATCCAGCACAATCCGGCGGTTGCCGACGGGAAGGATGCGTTCATTGAGTACTTCACCCGGATGGGGCGGGAGTACCCGGGCAAGCGGGTGGAGTTCAGGCGGGTATTCGCTGAGGGAGACTACGTCGTGCTGCACTGCTATCAGCAGTGGCCCAGCGACGGTGACTGGGCCGGCATCGACATCTTTCGCTTGGACCCGCAGGGCCGGATCGTGGAGCACTGGGACGTGCTTCAGCGGATCCCGGAGCACTCGGCCAACCCAAACACGATGTTCTGAAACGAAATCGCCGCCGAGGTGCGACTCTAGCCGTCCCGTTTCCTTTGGATGCAGCTGGTAGCCGGCCGCTGCTTGGCAATGACTCCGATCGCCTTGGCCGCGCTCTGAATCTCGGGTCGCCCGTGGAAGTCGCTCTTGAACACGGGTCCCCAGCCCCAATCCACTGACGCACACACGTAGGGATCGCTCATCGAGACCGCCTTGTAGTACGTCAGCTCCGCCGAGCTGAGCTGATAGCGACCGTCATTGGTGCCGGCCAGCGGGGTGCCGGGAACGTCGGGCAGGCACAGGGCGGTGGTGCCGCAACCGCCGTTGATGAGATTCACCCCGGCCACGATGCCGAGCCCCTGCCGCTTGGCCGACGCGATCTCAGTACTGAAGAACTTCTCCGGCGAGCCCCACCGCCGGCGGGGGCCGGGATACTGGGCCCAGCCGGTGGTGAGCCATTGCCACTTGCCGCGGGCTTCGAGCGTAGTCGGAACCGCGCGGAGCACTGTTGCCGCCTGGGGGCACTTCTCGGTGACGATCCCGGCGATGCTGTCCCACCGGGCCAGCTTGACCGGCAGCGGATCGGGTCCCCACTCCTTGAGGGTGACATCGTCGCCGACATGAAACGCGATGATGGTGGAGTCCTTCACCCGGGCACAGAGGACATCCCAGGGCCAGGTGTCCAGCTCAGAGCGAGCCGCCGAGACGCTGAGGTAGCCGTACGCGTCCTTGAGCTTGGCCCGGCGGATGTTGGGGATGATCCGGGCGCCGCACTCCCTGGCCCGGTCGAGGTCGCGCAGCACTCGGGCGGGAATCACCGGGAGCGTGGTGGCGGTGTAGTCCATGCTGCAGAGGCTGTCCACCGGAAGCTGGGTCGGTCCGTAGGGGAGCCCCAGCTTTACCGGAGGCGTCACCGCCCACTGCGAATCGGTGTGCACCGCGACGGTGGTGATCACCCGACCCCGGCTGTACACGGTGGCGCCGCCCTGCCGGCTGCTATCGGTCCATGGGGTGGTGTAGCTCGCGCTCAAGGCGCTGGGCGCTTCCAGTGCCAGCGCAGCCGCGGCCCTGGGAGCCCCATCCGGCGAGCTGGCGACAGAGGTGGCCCGGGGGGCCCGCTCGGACGAACACGCGGTGAGGAGAAGCAGAAGGGGTAGTCGTTTCATGGTCATGACTCTTTGCGGAACGTAAGGCGGTCGGTGGGTCAGACGGTAGGCCGGTCCCGCGTGCGTGATGAATGACGACTGTGTCCAGGTGATGCCGACGTTCGCTTGGCGAGGCCCGTCATGCGTAGAGTGTGCCAAGAATTTCGGGCACCTCGGGAACGCATCGGCGGGGGGCTGGGTCGCAGTCTGTCTCCTCGCGACTCCAGTCGAGTGGCCGTGAAAGTGGACACCGTCGGATGCCAACTGAGGCGTGTAGTCGAGCCCGGTCTGTCTGGCGGGTTCCGGTTCGATTGGTAAGTTGACCAGTGGCAACAGTATCCACCACGGAGGAACTGCTCCCATCGGCCCCCGACTCCTTCTCTCGGCCGGCCTGCTTGCGGCGTTCGCTGCAGCGGTCCTGTCACCGACCGCACTGGCGCAGGAGGCGGGGACTCCAGTGCAGGTGCAGATGCGGCACACCGACTTTCACGTCGACTCCAGCATCGTGATGCGGATCGACTTTCTCCGGGGTGAGCTGCGACCCACCAAGGCCGGCCACGCGCCCTACTTCGACGACAAGCAGTCATTTCTGCTCAACATCGATTCGGCGCAGATCGCTATCGCGCCGAGCCAGCTGGGCACCCTGCTCAACCGCTACACCTTCGACTATCCGGGCGCTCCAATCCGGCGGCTCAAGGTGAGCGTAGAGAAGGGCCAGATCCGGCAGCGCGGGACCATGCGCGGGATCTCGTTCAACATCCTGGCCGATGTGACGCTCACCAAGGAGGGCGAGCTTCGGCTGCATCCCACCTCGGTCAAGGCGGTCGGGATCAAGGTGGGCGGGCTCATGAAGTTCTTCGGGCTCCATCTGGAGAAGCTGGTGAAGCTGCGCGGCGTGCGGGGCGTCCGAATCGAGAAAGACGACTTCTATCTCAATCCGCCGGAGCTATTGCCGCCACCGCTGGTGAAGGGGAAAGTCGGGGGGGTCGAAGTGACCGACTCGGCGATGGTGCTGACCTTTCAGCCGCAGGACAGCGGCGCGGTCAAGCTGTTGAAGGTGCCGGAGGTCAAGTCGGAGAACTACATGTTCTATCGCGGTGGGGTACTCCGGTTCGGCAAGCTCACCATGCACGAAACCGATCTCATGATCGTGGACGCGGAGCCCAAGGACCCGTTCGACTTCTTTCTGGATCACTACAACGCCCAACTGGTGGCGGGATACTCTCGAAACACCAAGGACCACGGGTTGATCGTGATGATGCCCGACTACCGCCGGACGCTCGCGCCAGACGGCGGGCGGCTCCAGCCTCCGACCTGATTCATCCCACGTGGGCGATTTGTTCGTCAAGGCGCTGAAGCTGAAGCGGAGCCAGGTTCCTTCCTTCAAGGAATACCCGTTCTCGATTCCTGCCATTCACCATCTCGAGGAGCTTCGGCTCGGATTACCAGTCACCTTCTTCATCGGGGAGAACGGCACCGGAAAGTCGACCCTGCTCGAGGCGATCGCAGTCTGTGCCGGGTTCAATGCCGAAGGCGGGAGCCGGAACTTCCGCTTCGCGACCCGGGAGACCCATTCCTCGCTCACCGAATATCTGCAGCTGGTGCGGTCCGGAATCCGGCCTCGGGACGGCTACTTCCTCCGGGCGGAAAGCTTCTACAACGTGGCGTCGGCGGCGGACGACTACGGCGTGACCCACTGCTATGGGGGCCAGTCGCTACATACTCAGTCGCACGGTGAATCGTTCATGGCTTTGGTGCTCAATCGGCTCAGGGGGAAGGGACTCTACTTCTTCGATGAGCCGGAGTCGGCCCTCTCGCCAACCCGCCAACTCAGCCTCATGGCAGCGATGCAGAATCTGGTCGATAAGGGCTCGCAGTTCGTCATCGCGACCCATTCGCCGATTCTCCTCGGATTTCCCGGAGCTGAGATCCTGCTCTTCGACAGCGGTCCCATCAAGCCGATCGCGTACCAGGATACCGAGCACTATGTGGTGACACGGGCATTCCTCGAACGGCCGGATCGGATGCTGCGGGAGCTGATGGGATCCGACGGCGAGGCCGGGGGTGACTAAAGGCGTCCGAATGTTCCTTCGGAACGTTCCGGATAGCGGACGCTAGAGCGAGTTCAGGAACGCGACAATCGCGGCCTTCTCCTTCTCCGACAGCCCGCCAAACGCATCCCGCGAGCGCGCGGCCTCTCCGCCGTGTGCCTGGATGGCATCTGTCACCGTGAGTGCCCGCCCGTCATGCATGAAGTGCGGCAGCAGCCGGAGTCCCATGAGCGGCTGGGTGCGGAACTCGGCCGGCGCCGCGCCCGGACGGCAGATGTCGGCCAGCTCCGGCCCCATGTCGTGCAGGAGCAAGTCGCTGTAGGCCGCCACCTCGCGGTAGCGCAACGCCGCGACCGGATTGTTTCCAGTCTTGAGACTGGGCACGTGACAGCCGGTGCAGTTGATCTTGGCAAACAAGTTGCGTCCGTCCCTCGCCTGCTTGGTCAGCTCCAGCGGCGCCACCGGCGCCAGCAGCCGAACGAAGGCATCGGTGAGATCCAGCGCTTCCTCCCCGATCTCGGGGTCGGCAACCCGATCGGAATTCGGGACCAAAGGATAGCCGCCGAACGATCCTTCGGTCGGCACCGCGGCACTGGTGATCCCCATCTCGTCACGGAACGCGCCGTCATTGAAGGCGCGGAGCGAGGCCACCGTCGCCTTCCGGCCGAACCGGCCCACTCGGCCGTCCGCGGTCAGATTAGGCCGGCCGCTGATTCCGTCTCTATTGCGGTCGTCGGCATCGGCCAGCGCGAGGAGTGTGGCGTCGGCTACGGCGTCCACCAGCCCCAGTCCGAAGACTGGCGCGCTGGTGCGGAGACCAATTCCACTGGCCCCTGCCGGGAACGGCTCCTTCTCCACGCCTAGTCGGTGGAGGAGAGAGATGAGAGATGCAGTGGAGAAGGTCTGATAGACCGGCCCGCCCTGCGCGGTGAGTTCGTCGCATGCTCCGCCGGTAAGCGTGGCGGTGGCATGAAACTCGATCTCATCGCCGCTGCCGCCCCGGACTGGATCCTCGTGGCACTCCGCGCAGGAGACTTCATTGAATAGGGGCCCAAGACCGGTCTCGTCCTCGAACTCCACATCGAACTCCGCTGCACCCTGCTCGAAGCGGGCTCGCTCGGCGGGAGTTGCCCACGGGAGCGGGTCACCCGGAGCTACCGGGGAGTCAGCGACCGCGAGATCGGGCGAGACCGCCGGCCCGGTGGGGGCGAACTCCTTCTGATCGGAGCAGCCCAGCACCAGCCAGCCGGAGGCTAGGAAGCAGAAGCCCAAGGGAATACAACGCATGGGAACCTCCTTCACCGATTCGACGTCTCAGCCCCGACCGTCGGCCCGGTCAGCACGGCGAATCGATGCTACGGAGAGGGCGCTCGCAGGCGCCTATGTGGGGGAGAAGTGGTGAGTCTACACTGCCATCTGGTTCCGAGAAGGTCAAGAAGATGTCGATGGCTCGGGGCGGGCTCTCGCAATGACCGCCGGCGCCCGGGTGATGAGTATGACGCTGACCAGCACGCACAAGGTGCCTAGCACGGTTCGCAGGTCGAGCCGCTCCCCGGCAAAGAAGTAGCCCAGCAACACTGCCACGACCGGATTGACGTAGGCGTAGGTCCCCACCTTGGTGGGCGATTCGCGGTGAAGCAGCCAGACATACGCCGTGAACCCGATGACCGAGCCCGGGACCACCAGATAAAGGAGCGAGAGCCAGGCTCGGGATGACACGGCCGAGGGATCGAAGCCGCGCATCTCGCCCAGCAGCGCCGCAGCCACGGCCAGGAACGCGCCGCCCAGCAGCATCTGGGTGCCGGAAGTCATCACCTTCGATGGCGGCAGGGGGACCTTCCGGGCCAGCGCCGACGCGACCGACCAGCTGGCGGCGGCAAAGATCAGTGCGCCGGCGCCCAGCCGATCGATCGGCGCCCCGCCCAGATTAAGCGAACGGCTCATCAGCACCGCTACACCGGCGAGCCCGATGCCGAGCGCCAGGGTCAGCCGCAGCGTCAGCCGCTGGGTGCCAAGCAGTACGATCTCCGACAGGGCGGTGAAGGCTGGGATCAGCGCCAACATCACCGCCGCTACGCCCGATGGCACCCGCTGCTCGGCCCAGAACAACAACCCGTAGTCAAATACGAAGATGAGCACAGCCAGCAGGGAGACCGAGGTCCACTGCTGCCGGCTGGGCTGCGGCTCGCCCCGGACGGTGCTCCAGAGATAGAGGATGAGTCCGGCGGCCAGGAAGCGCATCGCCGCGAAGAGAAAGGGCGGCACTTCGCTCACGCCGAACCGGATGGCGAGGAAGGTGGAGCCCCAGACGAAGTAGATGATCGCGAAGGCGAGGAGAGTCACTAGTAGTCGCTAGTCAGTCGTCAGTCACCAGCTACCAGAATTGATTGATTGGGCCAGGACCGTTCTTACAGAATCCAGCGCCCCGTCGTTTGGTGCCGGTGTGAGGCGGAGCAGGTGCGCGATGAGCTCGTAGAGGTGGATGTTCTGGAATGGCTCGACCACCGCTCCCTGCCTGAATCCGGGACCGCGAGCAAGAAAGATCGCCCGCATCGAGGGGACATCCGGAGGATAGCCGTGCATACCGCGGGGCATGTGTCCTCCGGCGCGGGAGGCGATCGCCCGGGTCGTCACCATCCACCCCTCGTCGGCCACCGCGACGATCGGCTGGATCCGGGAATGGGCCCTATAATGGTAGCGCAGGGGAATCTCCGACTTTCGGTAGACCTTGAGGTGCGGTGCCCGGCGGAGCCGGCGGTAGACCGCCTCTTCGGCTCCAGCTCGTGGCGCGAGCGATACCACCGTTCCCATCTCGACCACATCTGCCGACATACTCTCCAGGTAGTCATCCAGATAGATGAGCCGCTCCGGCGCGACCTCGGCCATGCCGTGGTCCGACACGATCAGGAGATTCACCCGCCCTCCGAGCTTGCGCTGTTCGACTCCAGCCAGAAGCGCACCGACGGCGCTGTCCACCCGGGCGATCGCCGAGTCGGTCTCCGGTGCGTCGGGCCCGAACGCGTGGCCTGCGTCGTCCACGTCGCCCAGATAGAGCGTCACCAGTACCGGCGCACTGTCGGCCGGAAGCGAGAGCCACTCCAGCACCTGGCGCACCCGTTCGGCGTTCGGGACCTGAGGATTGAAGTTCTGGTACCAGGTCGGCCGCACCCCGCCGATCGCTACATCAGAGCCGGGCCAGAAGTAGGTCGCCGCGCGCTTGCCCTGCTTTACCGCGGTCACCCAAATCGGCTGGCCGCCCCACCAGCGGGGGTCGTGCACGGCGGCGGTGTCGCGCAGGGCAAAGCTGCCGAGCAGGCTGTCACGCATGGTGTTGGACACGACGCCGTGGTGCTCGGGGTAGAGTCCGGTCGCGATACTGTAGAAGTTGGGAATGGTGACGGTAGGAAAGACCGGCACCAGCCAGCGGGCCCGGACGCCTTTCCGCGCCAGCTCCCTGAGGTGGCGGCTCGGGGCGCGATCCAGGTAGCTGGGATGAAAACCGTCCAGCGCCACCAGCACCACGATGGAGTTGGTAGGCGGAGTGACCTGGCGACGTGCCTCGAGACCACTACCGCAGCCAGCAAGCAGCACCAGCAGGAGTACGAGACGGGACGATTCAGCCCGCATCCCACCCTTCCTTTCAAGCAAGTGGATGCTAGAGTGCCAGTTTGTAAGGTACCTAGCTACCGGAGCAAGCCGTGCCTCATGACATCACCCTGATCACCACCATAGCCGCGGGGCTCGGCCTTGCGCTGCTGATGGGATTTCTGGCCACTAAGGTCGGGGTCCCGCCGCTGGTGGGCTACTTGGTGGCCGGCATCATCGCCGGCCCGGCGACGCCGGGCTTCGTAGCCGACGTCCATCTCACCGGACAATTGGCGGAGATCGGGGTGATGCTCATGATGTTCGGTGTGGGACTGCACTTCTCGATCGACGACCTGATGTCGGTCCGCCGGATCGCCGTACCCGGCGCGATCGTCCAGATCCTGGGCGCCACCTTGGCCGGCGGCGCGGTTGCGATGCTCTGGGGTTGGAGCCTCGGCGCAGCACTTGTGTTCGGGATCTCCCTCTCGGTTGCAAGCACGGTCGTGCTGCTCCAGGCCCTGGAAGCGAGGCACCAGTTGCAGTCGCTCAACGGGCGTATCGCGGTGGGTTGGCTGGTGGTGGAAGACCTGGTGGTAGTGCTGGTGCTCGTGCTGCTCCCGGCCCTGTCTCCAATGCTGGGCGGCAGGGCAGAGATGGTGGCGGGGCAGGAGAGCTTGGGCCGCGCTCTGGCCATAACGCTGGGGAAGGTGGCGGCGTTCGTCGCCCTGATGTTGATCGTGGCCAAGCGGCTCCTTCCCCGGCTACTCTGGGCAGTGGCGCGGACCGGCTCGCGGGAACTGTTCACCCTGGCCATCATTACCGCGGCGGTCGGCGTCGCCTATGCCGCAGCCGAGCTGTTCAGCGTGTCCTTCGCATTGGGTGCCTTCTTCGCCGGGATGATGCTGCGCGAGTCGGCCCTCAGCCACCGGGCGGCGGAAGAGTCGCTGCCGTTGCGCGATGCATTTGCGGTGCTGTTCTTCGTCTCGGTCGGCATGTTGTTCGAACCCGAGATTGTGGTGCGAGAGCCGCTCAAGGTGCTGGCGGCGGTCGCCGTCATCATGGTGGGAAAGACGGCCGCAGCCGTGGCG
>Ga0075431_100003773_pt1 | contig 14727 bp, 12 predicted proteins | sample RhiMetdeltSRZDD5_FD_75297 | JGI IMG/M metagenome (GOLD analysis project Ga0075431, IMG submission 75297) | Populus rhizosphere microbial communities from Tennessee, USA - Rhizosphere MetaG P. deltoides SRZDD5 | ecosystem: Host-associated > Plants > Roots > Rhizosphere > Soil | place: USA... | reverse complement strand
AGCGTCGTCCGCATGATCCACTCGAACTTGTCGGGGCGGCGCGTTCGCGAGAGCAACAGGTCGAAGCCTACGCGTACCGTATCGCCCATGCGGTCGACGACCATCGTATCCCGAAGTGTCGTCCGCCCCAGCGGGACCACCGGGGCAATGGACGTCGTGTTTTCGGCTCCGCTGCTCGCGCGACCGGTCGGCGCATCGGACGCCGCCGATCCACCCTCGGTGAGCGAGGCAGCGACGATACCGCCCGTTGGTTCAGTGGCGTTCGTCGAGTCGGGCCGTGCCGACGCCACCAGCACCGACTCTCGGCCCCGCGACGTTCCGAAGTGTGCACGCCATGCGCTGAACCCCGCGACGCCCACAGCGATGATCATCCCGAGCGCGAGCACCGCCGCGCCTCCGCGCGCGATCAGTTCTCGCTGCCGTGCCCGCTTCGCGCCACGCGCGGCATGCTGACATCGCAGGCAAACCGCCGTGCCTGGGCGAAGCTCATGGTCACAGGGAACGACGGTTCGAGACGCCATGGGTCGAGTCCTTTGGTGCGGCGGGTACCCCGGTGACGAACGACCGCTACGACCGCAACGCCCATCACCCTGTGCACCGATCCGCCGCGCCAATCGTCATGGATGACACGACTCACTCGAACCAGCGCCGCACTTGTGACATCCGTCCGCGCGATCGCCTCACGGTCCAGCGACATCGCCCGCACCAGCGGGGCGCTCGCGTCACTGCCACCGTACGTCTTCGCCGAGTTGGACCGCCTCAAGGCCGACGCACGAAAGCGTGGGGCGAGCTTCCTGGACCTCGGGATCGGAAGCCCCGATCGGCCTACGCCGCCGCCGATCATCGACGCGCTCCAGAAGGCCGCCGCCGATCCATCGACTCACGGGTATCCGCCGTTCCGGGGCACGCCTCGATTCCTGGAATCCATCGAGCGATTCATGCGATCGCGATTCAGCGTCAGTCTGGACGCTGGCCGCGAAGCGCTCGCACTGGCCGGGGCCAAGGAAGGCATCGCCCAGCTGATCGCGGCTACCGTGAGTAGCGGCGACGCGGTACTCGTGCCCGAGATCTTCTACCCCGTGTACGCACGCGCCGCACAGCTCGCCGGTGCGTCGGTCCACTGGGTTCCGATGCGCGAGAGCACCGGGTTCCTCGCCGACTTCGACGCCGTACCGCGAGATGTGCTGCGGCGCGCTCGCATGCTCATCGTGAATTACCCGAACAACCCAACGGGTGCGGTCGCAGCGCTGGATTACTTCGAGCGCGCCGTCGAGTTCGCGCGCGAACACAATCTGCTGCTGCTGAGCGACCTCGCATACAGTGAACTGACATACGACGGGTTCGTCGCGCCGAGTGCGCTCAACGTGCCGGGAGCGAAGGACGTGGCCGTCGAGTTCCACTCGTGCTCGAAGTCATTCAACATGGCGGGACTTCGCGTCGGCTTCGCGGTTGGCGGAGCGCGACTCATCGACGCGCTCGCGGCCTATCGCACGAACGTCGGCTACGGCGCTCCGTCGGCGGTGCAGCATGCCGCGGCGTACGCGCTCGACCATCACAACCTGCTCTCGGCCGCCGTGGCCGACGGCTATTGCGCTCGGCGCGAGACTGTGTTGCGGGTGCTGAGGCGCTCGGGGCGCACGGTGCAGGGCGCGCGTGGGGCGATGTATGTCTGGCTCCCCGCGCCGGCCGGTGTCGATGACTGGACGTTCGTCCGCGCGATGCTCGATGACGCACAGGTGGTAGTCACACCGGGCAGCGCGTTCGGACCGGGGGGAGCCGGCTACTACCGGGTCTCGCTCGTCGCCGACCCGGCCGTGCTCGAGGCGGCGATCGTCGGCATGAGCGAGGCCTGCGCGAAACGCGGTTGGCAGTAGGGCGGTTGCTCGGTCTCGCGACACGCGTCGATGCATTGGGCTTCCCACCGAGCACCCATTGAGCGCACGCGCACGATGAAGAGAACGCTCTGGAGCGCGCTACTTCTTTCCAGCATCGCACTGTCAGTTGGGGCGCAGAGTCCCATCAACTTCGGCACGCTCGTGGCGCGGAGGGACAGTTTCGTCGTTCTGGTCCAGGGCAACGTTCTGGGTTTCCACCGCACGGTGGTCGAACGCACAGAGACCGGGTTTCGCGTCGTCGATGACGTGGAGATCTCGCCCGTCATGAGTCAGCGAACTGAAGTCGAGCTCCTGGCCGACGGGACGCTTCGTTCGACGCGACAGGCCGGACGCGTCCGCGGTCACGATACGCGCATTGATGTGACTTATGCCGACGGCCGAGCGAAGGGCAGCGCGACCATACCCACGGTGGCTGGCGCGCACACAATCACGATCGACACGACGGTCGCGGCCGGGGCGATCGACGACAACCTGATCACGGCGCTCCTGAGCGCATTCGCGTGGACGCCGACGGCGGAGTTCACGATTCCCGTGTTCCTGTCGGGCAAGGGTGAGATGCAGGCCGTGACGCTCGCCGTGAAGGCGACGGAGTCGATCACGGTGCCGGCCGGCATGTTCGAGGTGTACCGCGTCCAGCTGGCCGGTGGCCCAGCGCCCGTTGCGATGTACGTCACTACGGCAGCGCCGCACCGGCTGATCAAGGTTGCCCCACAGGGCACGCCGCTGGAGTTCGTGCTCGCGAAGTAGATCGCGCTCTTGGGTCCCGGCGAGGCGCCGAGGTGGCCGTGCGGTGGTATCTTCCCGCGCATGAAAGCCAACCGCGTTGATCGCCTCGCGAACTGGCGCCGCTCGCAGACCCTAGGGATCGCGCTGGGCGCGATGGCCGCGAGTGCATGTGCAGCCCCTCGTCAGGCATCGCCCGAGCGCACCGCGCGCGTGCTCGTGTACAACATCCACGCTGGCAAGGACGCCGGGGGCGTGGACAACGTCGCCCGCGTGGCGGCACTGGTCGACAGCATGGACGCCGACATCGCGTTGCTGCAGGAGGTCGATCGGAACACGACGCGCTCGGGGCGTATCGACCAGCCCGCGACGCTCGCGCGATTGAGCAAGCGCCATGTCGCGTTCGGCAAGTCGCTCGACTTCCAGGGCGGTGAGTACGGTATCGCAGTGCTTTCACGTTGGCCGATCGTGTCGGAGACGACGTTCGCGCTTCCCGTGGATCCGCCGCAGGAGCGATCGGGCGGTTCCTACGAACCGCGCGCGGCATTGCGCGTCATCGTCGCCGCGCCCGGCGGTCCACTCGCCGTCGTGAACACGCACCTCGACGCGTCGAACGATGACCGCTGGCGACGTCAGGAGATTCGAACGGTGATCGCGATCGTCGATTCCCTGCGCGAGCGCGACGTGCCGACGTTCGCCGGAGGCGACATCAATTCGACACCCGAGAGTGCAGTGCAGGCGCTGGCGCGCTCTGCGGGTCTGCGCGATGCGTGGGGCGTCTGCGGAACCGGCGAGGGCCTAACGTATCCGGCTGACTCCGCCGTGAAGCGCATCGACTATCTCTATCTCACGGGCTCCGCCACTTGCGCCGGCGGGGTCGTCGTCCGAACGATGGCGTCCGATCATCGGCCAGTGCTGTTCACTGTCCGCGGCTGGTGAACTCGTCTCGCCATCAGACGGAACGCTGAGGACGCTGCAACGGCGAACGCTGAACACGCTGAGAACTGCTTCTCAGTGTCGTCAGCGTTCGGTTCTTCAGCGCCCTCAGCGTCGCAGTCCTGATCGGCAAAGAAAATCAACCGGTCAGTTGTCGGAAACAAATGCATAGCGTTGCAACAACTCCGACCTTGTCCCAGGCGTTGCATGCGGGGCGCGCGCGCGACACTTTTCTCCGCCCCCGTGACCGAGTCGATCGACGTGACTCAGACCGAGAAGTTCCTCGCGTACGTGTTCTGGCACTGGCGGCAGCCCTCGGCATCCGCCGACGCATACGAGGCGGCGCAACTGTCCTTTCAGCGGGCGCTGGCCGAGTCGCCGAGTGCAGGGTTTGTTCGGTCCTTCTCGCACGCCATCGCCGGGGCGCCGTGGGCGAACAACGGCGGCGAGGCGTATGAGGACTGGTATCTCGTGCGCGACTCCGCGGCGCTGGACCCGCTCGACGAGGCGGCGGTGACCGCGGGGCGCCGCGCGCCGCACGACGCTGCCGCCTCGCTCGCCGCCTCAGGCACTGCCGGACTGTATCAGCTCCGGCTCGGCACTGCGCCGACCTCCCCACGCTGGGCACAGTGGTTCGTGAAACCCGCGGGCGTGACTTACGCGCAGTTGTTCGCCGCCGTCGAACCGGCGCTTGCACCGGCGGGTGGCTCGCTTTGGGTGCGGCGCATGACGCTCGGACCGGCCACCGAGTTCTGCGTGCTCGCGCGGGAGCCGGCGGCGCTCGCGCCGCCGTTCCAGATGTTTGCTTTTCCGCTGCGCCCCGTCTGGAACGACGAGACGGCCACGCTCGCTCGGCGTTAGGCGCTGTTCCCCGTGCGCGCGTCGGTCGTCCTCTGGAGTGCGGTGTCGGGCCTCGTGCTCGGTCTGTTCGCTGGCCTGCTGCTGTTCGCCGTGCCGGTCATTGTGAGTGAGTTAGCTGCCGGCTTCCTTCCGCGACTGGGGTCGCGCGCGCGCACTATGCTGGCCGTCGTGTCGTTTGCGGTGCTTCCCCTGGCCGGTGCCACACTTGGGTTCCTCGAGGGACGATTGAAGCTCCGGTGACGATCACGACGAACGCTATTCATCGATTCGCGGAGCCGCGCGTCCGCGTCCTCGCCGCCAACGACGCCGCGACGTACAGCGCCTTCGCGGAACGACTGTTCCGGGAGACGTACGTTGACGGATACGACCCGGCAGACATCGACGCGTACGTGTCACAGTCCTTCAGCCCGGCACGCCAGGCGGCCGAGATCGACGAGCCGGGCGGACGGGTGCTCGTAGTCGAGGACGACCGCGACGGCCTGCTCGGGTACGCCCACGTCCGTCAGTCCCAGCCACCGCCGCAACTCGCCTTTCGCTATCCGGTGGAGATCGCGCGATTCTACGTCGACCGGCGCTGGCACGGGCGCGGGATCGCCCGTGTCCTCATGTCGGCGTGCGTGGCCGAGGCGCGTTCGCGCTGCGCGGATGTGCTCTGGCTGCTCGTCTACCAGGACAACGCGCGTGCGGTCGCGTTCTATGAGAAGTGTGGATTCCGCAAGGCGGGGACGCAGCCGTTCCAGCTCGGGAGCCGAGTCGACCAGGACTGGCTGATGGTCCGCACCGTCACCACGTGGTGAGCGCGTCCTCATTCGCGCACGGCCGGCAGTACGCCTAACGCCGATGGCGTCCGATCACTACCACCGCATCTACGCGGTCGTCCGCCGCATTCCACGCGGTCGGGTCGCGAGCTACGGCCAGATCGCCGAGCTGGCTGGAATTCCTCGGCACGCACGCCAGGTGGGGTACGCCCTGCACCATCTGCCAAGCGAGTCCACGGTCCCCTGGCAACGTGTCCTGAACGCCTCGGGCGAAGTGGCGAAGCGAGCCTATCCCGAGGATGCTCGTTGGCAGCGGGACCTGCTCGAGGAGGAAGGTGTCGAGTTCGACGCGCACGGGCGCGTGCTGCCGCGTTTCTTCTGGAAGCCTCGACGTCGGGAATAGGGAAGATCCTTCGCTGACGCTCAGGACAAGTCGGGAATCGGGAACTGAATAGCTCGCCGCGTCCCGCGGGAATTCAGCTCGCCGGCTCGGCGTCGCCCTCGTGACGGTTCAACGTGCCGGTAATCCCGCCCTCCAACACGACGAGTAACTGGTAGCGCGCCATGGGCGGCGGGTCGTGCCACGCCTCACCGTCGTCTTCAAACTCCCAGCTCCTGATCACCTCCAGATCGTGTGCGATAGCCGCCTCGAGCTCGGGATCCAGCGGCTCGTCATCGTCCGGCAGTAGGTCGTCGCCGTCATAAAGCGGTTCCCGGGCGAGCGCGCGCAGATGCTCCGTATCGTTCACCGCGATCATTTCCGTGCGAACCACGACGCCATCCGGGTCGCGAAGCTCGAGCGCCAGGCTCTCGAGCTCGTCGACGAGCGAGACAGCGTCCGCATACTCGGTCGTGCTGCGAACCAGCGGCGAGAAGCCGAGGACGGGGTCTCCGTCCGCCTGGCTCATCGCGTCGGTGCGGAGATCGGCCGCCACGCGGTGAAGGGTGTTGAGCGCTGGCCCCACGCCCGTGAGGATGGGCATCAGTGTTTCACCAAGGGGCGTAGGCTCGAAGTCTCCGGCGCGCATTCCGGGCGCGGCCCGCGCGTATCCGAGCGTCGAACGTCCCAGGAGCCGGCCACGGCTCCAGACGGTGTATGTCATGCTTTCTCCGGCGTTGGCTCGAGGCCAACCTACACGATCCGGCGAGCTGAGCGACATCATCCCAGTGCGCACGACATCAAATCGTTGCCAACAACGAAGTCGGCCGGCAGGGGAGCTGTCTTACCTACACGTGACGCGGATGTAACATCCGCCGCGTCCTCGATCGTTCAATCGATCGACCCTCGTTCGTTGTCCAAAGCGAAGATCCCACCTCGAGGAGTCTCAGATGACGCGACGAGTGCTCGCGCTTGCCGTGATGGTCCTGCTCGCCGCGCCAGCCGCTACGGTCGCCGGTCAGTCGCCCCCGGCTGACGAGAGGCGCATCGACTCGCTGTTCGCCGAGTGGACCCGCGGCAATACGCCAGGCGCCTCGGTCGCCGTCGTGTGCAACGGCCAGATCGTGTTCAAGAAGGGCTACGGCTTCGCGAGCCTCGAGCATCGGGCGCCCATCACGCCCGCGACGGTGTTCGACGTTGCATCCGTGTCGAAGCAGTTCGCCGGGCTCGCCGTCGCGATGCTCGTCACCGAAGGCCGCGTGAAGCTCACCGACGACATCCGTAAGTACATCCCGGAGATGGGCGACGTCGGACACACGATCACCGTCGGTCACCTCGTACACCACACCAGCGGCCTCCGCGACTGGCCCGGGACGTTGCAGCTCGCCGGTTGGCGGTTCGACGACGTGATCTCGTTCGACCAGATCCTCCGGATGGCGTACAACCAGCGATCCCTGAACTTCGTGCCGGGCGCCGAATACACGTACTCGAATACCGGATACAACCTGCTGGCGGAAATGGTCGCGCGAGTCACCGGGAAGTCGTTCCGCGCGTGGACGGACGAGAACCTGTTCCGGCCGCTCGGTATGACGAACTCGCATTTCCACGACGACCACACGCAGATCGTTCCAAACCGCGCCTTCGGCTATTCCCGCCGACCGGACAGCACCTACTCGGCCGTCACGAACAATCTCATGGCGCTCGGATCGAGCTCGCTCTTCAGTACGGCCGAGGATCTTGCGAAGTGGGTAATCAACTTCGATGAGCAGAAGGTCGGCGGGCCGGCCGCGATCACGCAGATGCGAGAGCGTGTTCCGCTGAACGATGGGTCGCCTAACAATTATGCCTTCGGGTTGAGCCACGGGCAGTATCGTGGTCAGCCGACACTGAGCCACAGTGGAGGGTGGGCGTCGTTCGCGACATTCATTGTACACTTCCCGGAGCAGCACTTCGGCGTGATCGTGCTCGCGAACAGCGGCGTCGTGCAGCCGACACGCGCGGCGTACGGCATCGCGGACATCTTTCTCGAGAAGGAGCTCGGCCCCCGCACGCCGGCGAACATGAACGCTCTCGCGACGGCGCCCACGGTCGACGTGGCGCCCGCTGTGCTCGATCGCTACCCCGGATTGTACCGGCTTGGCCCGGGCTGGTATGTGCGGGTGCGACGTGAGGGGAACACGCTCCGGACGCAGGCGACACACGAGGCGGAGTTCCCCATGAGCGCGCGGTCGGACACCGCGTTCTGGGTCGACGCATACAGCGCTCCGATGACGTTCCGGTGGGTTCAGGGCCAGCCGACGCAGCTCACCTATCGCGGCCGGCAGTACCCGAAACTCGCCGAGCCAGCTCCGCTCACCCGGGCGCAGCTCGCCGCCTTCACGGGTGACTACGAGAGTGAGGAGCTCGCAACCGTCTACCGCGTGGAACCCGACGACAGTGGGCTCGTGATGCGCCATCGCCGCCACGGCATGATCCGGCTGACGCGCCTCTCGGGTGACGAATTCGGCGGATCGATGTGGTTCACGAGATCCGTCGAGTTCCAGCGGGACGCGCGTGGGCAGGTCACGGGGTTTGCGGTGCTCATCGACGAGCGAAGCCGGAACATCCGCTTTACGAAGCGACGCTGACGCAGCCGTCCCCGCTCCGCGACGCTCGTCCCGGACGGCCGCGTTACGTCCCGAAGGCGTAGCAGGGCCGCCCGTCGCGGCGGAAGAATCGGCCATGACTCGACACCTTCTTCTCATCAGCCTCGCGTGCGCGGCGTCCGGCGTCGCCCCGTCCCTGCACGCCCAGCAGGCCCGCTTCGCGCTCGCGCCTGCGTCGGAAGTCAGCGTTACGAAGGACGTTCAGTACGGCCGCGCGGACACGCTCGTGCTTCGGATGGACGTCTATCGACCGGCGGGCGCTGCGTCGACCCTGCCAACGCTCATTTTCTTCAACCGCGCGCTCGGGCCCTCGCGGAGCGGCGAGTTCTACTCGGCGTGGGCGCGTGCGGCGGCGTCGCGTGGTCTCGTCGCGATTCTACCCGACCTGCGTGGCGGCAACGAGGCAGCCGATTTCCAGCAACTGATCACGCACCTAACGACGAACGCGGCGGCGGCCGGCGTCGATCGCGACGCCATTGCGGTGTACGCAGGCTCGGGGAATGTGTATGCGGCCTTCCCGATCGTCGAGGACCCGAAGATGACGGCGGTGAAGGCGGCGGTGATGTACTACGGCTCCGCGCGGGTCACGCAGTATCGGCTCGATCTCCCGGTCTTGCTCGTGCGCGCCGGGCTCGATCGTCCCGACGTCAACCGAGACATCGTCGCGATGGCGTCCGCGGCGGTCACGCAGAACGCGCCGCTCACGCTGCTCAATCACGCGAGCGGCTACCACGGCTTCGAGATGGCCAATAACGACGACGCCACCCGCGACGTGATGGAGCAGACAATCGCGTGGGTCAAGCGCGTCACGGCGCGGACGTACCTGAGCGCCGTGCAGGCCGGCGTGGTGGAGGCGACGGCAGCGGGCCAGGTCTTGAGTGGCAACTTCGGTCAGGCCGCCGCGACGTACGCCACCCTCGTGGCGTCGCGCCCGGACGACGCACGGCTCCGCCTCTCCTACGGGGAGGCGCTACTTGGCGCGCAACAGTTCGCGACGGCATGCGCCGAGTTCGAGAAGCTCAAGGGCAAGGGGCTTGGCCCGCGGGACCTCGGCCTGCCGGCGGCGCGGGCGTGCATGCAGAAGGGTGATCCCGATGCGGCGATCGCGTGGCTCAAGACGATTCCTACCCGGTTCCTGCCGCCGAGCGTGCAGACCGAGGCGGTGTTCGCGCCACTGAAGGAGCGGGAGGACTTCAAAGCCCTCTTCCCATCCAGGTAGTTCGGCTGCTAGCTGCTGTCGGGGCGGGGTCTACCGGGGCATGGTGGGTACGACGATTGTGACGGGAACCCCGGAGGAAGGCGGATTAATCAAGGGTTTTGTTGTTGCTGTATCCGGCTGTTTCTAGTTGTTCCCGTTCCAATCGTTGTTCCCACCCGGTGCAGCCGACCAAGTGTCCCTAATTGACTCTGGGTAAGAACGGGCGCATCACTTCCGCCCCATGATTGGGTCAGAATCGGTCGGGGCTTGGCCACGCCGAGTTGCAGCGCTGTGGTGCGCTATCGTGGTTCTCGCGGCATGCTCGTCGGACGAGAGCGTGACCGGGCCCCCCGTCGTCGTCCCGGACCCGGATCCGCCCGCAATTCTACGAGAGATGCGCGGGCTCTGGGTCGCGACCGTCGCGAACATCGACTGGCCCTCACGGACCGCGCTTTCCGCCGACCAGCAGCGCACGGAATTGGTGAGCATCCTCGATCGCGCCGCGGCGGCTGGGTTCAACACCATCGTCTTCCAGGTGCGTCCGGCTGGTGACGCGGTGTATCGCTCATCGCTCGAGCCCTGGGGGGCAATGCTCACCGGGACGCAGGGCGGTGATCCTGGGTACGATCCGCTCGCCTTCGCGGTGCAGGAAGCTCACGCGCGCGGACTCGAGCTGCATGCGTGGATCAACCCGTTTCGCGCCGGCAACACGAGCGACAGTTTGCGCCTGTCTCCCTCCCATTTCTGGCGGGTGCGGCGCGACATCGGTCGGGTATACGGCTCGCAGCTCTGGTTCGATCCCGGCGAGAGCGCAGTGCACGACCACGCGATCCGCGTCGTCACGGACATCGCGCAGCGCTACGACGTCGACGCGATTCACGCCGACGATTACTTCTACCCGTACCCGCAGACGGACGCGTCGAATCGCACCATCCCCTTCCCCGACAGCGCCACGTACGCCCGAAGCGGCACGACGCTGCCGTTAGGCGACTGGCGTCGCGCGAACGTCGACCGGTTCGTGGAGCGGCTGTATCGCGAGGTGCATGCGGTCAAGCCGACACTCCGCGTGGGGATCTCGCCGTTCGGGATCTGGCGTCCGGGGAGTCCGAACGGCGTCGTGGGACTCGACGCGTACGCCAGCATCTACGCGGACTCGCGAAAGTGGCTGCAGGAGGGGTGGGTCGACTACCTCGCTCCACAGCTCTACTGGGCGATCTCGGCACCGCAGCAGAGCTTCCCCGCGCTGCTCGACTGGTGGCTCGCGCAGAGCACGCGTGGCCGGCACGTCTGGCCGGGGCTCGCCGCGTATCGGGTACAGGACGGTACGTCGAGCGCCTTTTCGACCACGGAGATCCCGAGTCAGGTGCGCCTAACGCGCGATAGGCCGGCTGGCACGGGTCACCTCCTCTACAACACGACGTGGACGCTCACCCGGAACGGTGGCGTTGTCGCGGCGTCGCTGGCGGATCTCTACCGGACTCGGGCCATGCTTCCCGCGTTCTCCTGGCTGGACTCCTCCGCGCCGCCTGCGCCGGCATTGGTGGCGTCCTCAGGCTCCTTCACGATCACGCCAGCGGCGGGCGAACAGGCTCGGTGGTGGGTGGTGCGATCGGTCGCCACGGGCGGCTGGACAACGCGCGTGCTCTTCGGCTCGGACCGCTCGTTCGCCGCGCCGAGCGGCACGACCCGGGTCATCGTGAACGCCGTCGATGCGGCTGGGAACCTCAGCGGGCCAGCAGAGTGGCGGCCCTGATGACAGCGGTCGAGTCGCCGTTGAGCCCTCGACAAACGCGCTTTAGTGGTGAGCGGTCAGTTGTCAGGTGAACAGTTTTCAGTAGCCAGTGCGTTAGTAGTCAGTGGCCAGTGATGCTCGCCTGGAATCACTGGCCCTGATCGCTAAAGCACTCATCACTGATGACTGTTCACCTGAGCACTGACCACTCACTACTGGGCATTGCCGCAGAGGACCACGGCTGCTGCGTACCGCCGTTCTCGTCAGTCCTCTTCTCCCGGATGGTACTGTCGCTTGACGTGCCCCTCGAGCTGCGTCCGGTAGAAGTAGACGTCCCGCAAGTCGCCCTTGCTGTACCGCACCGCCTGATCGTTGAAGTGCGTCGACTTGGGGTGGCCACTCTGCCCACCAGCCGTGATCGCCTTCGCGCGCACGCTGTCGCCGAACTCCACCACCGCTACGAAGCTGTTGCCGCTCGTCCCGTACATCTTCTTCGTGCCCGGGTAGCGCCGGGCGCCGAAGGACGCCAGCGAGCCCCAGCGCGATGACGTGAAGCCCACCGGAATGCTCGGGCCCGAGTCGTTGAACGGCTGCACGATGTCGCCCGTTAGGCGCTGGAAGCGATTCACATCACCCCACGGCGTCTTCCAGCTACCGAAATGGGCGGTGAGCGTGTCCGACGCCGAGGCGAGCGCCGTGAGCGCCTCCGCCGGGGTCGCACGCGTCGCCACATACTGCTCGATGTTGAGACCGGCCCGACGTGCGTTCTGGCTCACGACACGTCCCATCTCCTCACCCCAATAGACCGCGAGCGTCGTCGGCACCGAGGTCACGGCCCACCGGCGATCCCACTTCCGCAAGCTGTCGATCTGCTCGGCCAGGCGCGTCTTGAGCGAATCGCTCGCGGCGGTCCGGTCCCACGCGTCGAAGAGCGGCGGCAGCAGATTGTCGAACGCCGGGAGCCGGCTGTCGTACGCGGCGGTGATGAGCTTCTCCAACGTGAAGTCCGTCTTCCCTTTCAACACTTCGATGGCGTGGATGCCGCGTGCGTTCTCACTCCCGGGGTCCACGTACTTCGGAAAGTTCTGCTGCTTCGGGCTGTTCGTGTCCGCGGCGGAGTACGGCCAGTTGTTCGTGTTATAGAGCCAGCCGTTCGCCGGATTCTTCACGAATGGGCTCTCCTCGACCGAAAACAGTGCCCCCCATTCCGTCGCCGGATTGCTGCCATCCACCGGCTTGCTCCAGTCGAACTGCGGATCGCGGCGCGGGACGAAATTCGCGTGGAAGTAGACGATGTCGCCATCCGCGTTCGCGTAGATCGTGTTGTTCGACGAGTTCGTGTGCAGCTCCATCGACTCACGGAATGCCTTGTAGTCGCGCGCCTTCGTCCGCGTGTACGACTGCGTGAGCGCCTTCACGGGGTCCTGCATGAGACGCACGCTGATCCACTTCCCGTCTGCCTCGCGCACGATCGGACCATGGTGCGTCCGATAGACGGTGAACTCTCTGTGCGTCATCCCGCTTTGCGTTCGGTACGGAATCTTGATCTTCGAGACCGCCACGCGACGCTGTTCGTTCCCGTACCGATAGTAGTACGCCGAGTCTACCTCGACGACCGTCTCCGCGTACTCGTCGATGTTGTCCACGCTGCTCGACGTGTGCATCCAGCCGGCGCGCTCATTGAAGCCCTGGTAGATGAAGAACTGACCCCAGGTGAGGGCGCCGTACGCGTTCAATCCCTCGTCGCTCGAGACCTGTGCCTCGGCGCGGAAGAAGAAGGACGTGTGCGGATTGATGAGCAGCAGCGTCTTGCCATTCGCCGTGTTCGATCGAGCGATGGCGATGCCGTTGGAGCCCGACGGCTCGCGAGGGGTGAGCAGAGTATCATCATCGGCATGTACGGCGAGCGCTCGCGTGTCGGTGCGCTTGCCGTAAAACGCCTCGAGCTCACGTAAGCTCACGCGCTCGATGTCACCGCCGATGCTCCCTTCGCTGAACGTTAGGGCCATCCACGGCTCGAACTTGTTGATGACCCGTGGTATGACGTCGGGATGCTTGTAGAGATAGAAGTTCAGCCCGTCCGCCCAGGCGTTCATGAGCGCCTTGAGCCCGTCCGGACTCGCCGCGTACTTCGCTTTCATGCTGTCCGGATCGATGAACAGCTTCATGCGTAGGTCGCGATAGATCTCGGCTTCGCCTTCTGTCTCGGCGAGGCGACCCATCGCATTGATGTAGTTCGTCTCCACCCGGTTGAAGTCATCCTCCGCTTGGGCGTAGACCAGGCCGAAGACGGCGTCGGCGTCGGTCTTCCCATGGATGTGCGGGATGCCCCAGTCGTCGCGGATGATCGTGACGTTCTGTGCCTGCCGCTCCCATCGCTCCGCCTCGGGGTTGGGCGGGAGTTTCTCGGTGGCGCAGGAGGCGAGGAGGAAGCCGAAGATCGGGACGAGCTTCTTCATAGTGTCGATGCGTGCTGAGAGACGATCAAGGGTCCAGTAGTCCATAGTTACATCCTCGCGTACGCCCGAATCTGCACCGCGCGCGCAAGCGGGGCTACCGTTTGGACGGTGAGCCGCAACCCGTAAGCGCGCATCGGTGCGAAGCGGTCGAGCTTGCGATATCCGATGGTCGTACCGGTGGACAACTGCTGCCATCCGCGTGCGGACGCATCTATCGCGCCCTCGAGCTTGTACCCCGACACGACCTGGCCGGCGGTGATGTCCTCGCGTAGGTCAGCGATGGAGATCGTGGCAGGTTGGGAGAGGCGCATCTCGAACACGACGTCGCCACCACGAGTCTCAAGCCGCGGGCGTTGGCCGGCTGTGACGTCAGTCTCGAACACATCCGTGAGCGTCGCACGCATTCCCGCCAGTCGCGCCACATCCGTCTCGTGTAACAGCCCCGCGCGCGTGGGTGGCACGTTGAGCAATAGCTTCGAGTTCCGCCCCACCGATGTGAAGTAGAGATCCACGAGCTGATCCACCGTCTTCACCTTCTCATCCTCCGCCGGATGGTAGAACCATCCCGGGCGGATGGACACGTCGGTTTCACCAGGACGCCACACCGACCCATTCGGATCGCCGTTCTGGAGCGCAGCGATGATGCCGGGGCCGTCCGCTCCGGGATACAGCACCGCGGCCGGGTCCATAGTGGACCAGCTCGTCTCGCCAGCCACGCCGCGTTCGTTGCCGATCCAGCGCACGTCCGGCCCGGCATCGGAAAAGATCACGGTCTGAGGCTGCAGGCGCTTGACGAGCGTCCAGAAGCGGGGCCAGTCGTACACCTGTCGCTTCCCGTTAGGCCCCTCGCCGTTCGCGCCATCGAACCAGACCTCGTCCACGCGTCCGTAGCGTGTGAGCAGCTCGGTGATCTGGTCGCAGAACAGATCGTTGTACCGCGGCGAGTCGCCGTACGCGGGGGAATTTCGATCCCACGGTGAACAGTAGAGGCCAACCTTGAGCTGCTCGGCGCGGCAGGCATCGACCAGCTCGCGGATGACGTCGCCCCGGCCACCGCGAAACGGGCTCGCGGCCACGCTGTGTGTCGTGGTGGCCGTCGGCCAGAGGCAGAAGCCGTCGTGGTGCTTCGCGGTGAGGATCA
>Ga0075431_100003769_pt1 | contig 14736 bp, 14 predicted proteins | sample RhiMetdeltSRZDD5_FD_75297 | JGI IMG/M metagenome (GOLD analysis project Ga0075431, IMG submission 75297) | Populus rhizosphere microbial communities from Tennessee, USA - Rhizosphere MetaG P. deltoides SRZDD5 | ecosystem: Host-associated > Plants > Roots > Rhizosphere > Soil | place: USA... | reverse complement strand
GACGGTGACGCTGCCGTTGGAGAGCGTCCGCCACTTGTCGCCGGTCTCCTTGAGGATGAGGTGCCAGGAGGAGCCGTCGGGCACCAGCGTTGCCATCTTCACGAGGACGGTCTGCGCGCCGGCCGGGGCCGCGCCCGCCAGCCACCCGCCCAGCGCCACCGCTGCCATCCGTGCGCCCGTCCGCGCCCGCCGCGTCATCATCATCGACCCCATTGGCCCTCCGACCCCCGACCCCCGACCCAAGGACAAGGATAGCGTTTTCCGCGACGACGCCTATTCAACGAACAGCTCGTCGACGCGACTGAGCAGCCAGCGCGCCCGCTTCTGGTAGACGATGTTGGCCAGCCGCATGTCCGGCGCGGCGTCGGGATCGACGGCCAGCGCCTCACGCAGGAGCCGCTCGAACTCCTTCCGGTCCTGCTGGGCCACCGACACCGTCTCCGCGAAGTTCACGAGCGCGGAGACCCGCCGTCCGGCGGCCAGCGCCTCCGCGCGCTCCAGGTGCGTGCGCGCCCGCGCGAAGGATCCGCCCACGGACTCCCCCCGGCCCTCCCAGGAGATGAAGAAGTCGTGCAGCGCGCCGTGGTCGTAGCTCTCGTCGAGGGCGAGGGCGCGGCGCATCAGCGCCTCCGCCTGCCCCTGGTCCGCGGTCAGCTCGGAGTCGTCCTTGGAGATGGAGATGGCGGCGAACCAGGCCAGGCCGGTGAAGTAGAGGAGGGGCACGTGCTCCTTGCGCGTCTGGCTCAGCGCGGCCGCCCCTTCCGTGCGCAGCCGCTCGCGCAGCCCGGGGAAGTCGACCTCCAGCCCCCGGAAGCCGTAGTGGAGCCCACGCAGGTACAGACGCCGTGCCCGCGTCCGCAGCTCCGTCGCCCGCGCGAGGTCGCGCGCTTCCACGAAGTCCGCTTCCTGCTGGACGCGGCCGTAGCCGTACTGCACGAACCCGCTGGCGGCGGCGAAGAGAAGGCCCTTGTGGCGCGGGGCCTCCTCGAGCAGCCCTTCGATGGTCTTCAGGCCGAAGGGCACGGCTTCCCAGACGAGATCGGGGTCTTCGTCGCGCGCGTAGCTCGACCCGCCTTCGGCCAGCGCGTTGCCCAGCGCGTTGATCGCGATGTGCTTGACCGAGCAGGCGGGGAGCAGGGCCAGGGTCAGGAGCGCCACCGCGGCGCGACGGGCGGGGACGGACATGGGGAACCGATTCTATCAGGCGCGCGCGTTCACGACGTCCCGGATCTGCCGGCGCAGCGCGGCGCGGGTGTCGCGCAAGCGCGCGCGCTCCGCGAAGTCCGCTCCCACGGGGAGCGGCCGCAGCCGCTGCCGGTCGTGGATGCGCAGCACGATGAGTCCGGCCGCGGGCGCGGCCACGAGCGCCGCCACCGCGGCCCCGGGCCCGCCCAGGACCCAGGCCGCCGCCGCCTCCAGCGCCCACCAGATCGGGAAGAAGAGCAGCGCGCCCACGACCTTGTAGCTGGCGGGCTCGTCCGGGGTGTGGGTCATCCGGTCCGCGATGAAGCCGGCCAGCCGGTAGGGCGGCCAGTTGAGGACGACGCCCGGCGCCTGGCCCAGCCACTCCGCGGCGTCGCGCACGCGAGCGCGCCAGCCCCGGTCGGGCCAGGTGGCGAGGTCACGCTCGCGCAGGCCGAGACGGCGGCGCACCTCGTCGTAGCCGCGCAGCGCGGTCACCAGCCGCAGCGCGCGCTCGGGATCGCTCTTCTCGAGCTCCGCGTAGCGTCCGGTGAAGGCGCGCCAGAGGGTCCAGCGCTCGGAGAGCGGCAGCGTCCCCGGATCGCCCTCCACCGCGAGGTCCACCGCCCGGTCGATCAGGCGCGCTTCCTCCCAGGAAGCGAAGGGAGCCGTCACCGACTCCAGGCCGGCGGCGATGCGGGCGGTGAGGGCCCGCACGGCCGCGCGCGGCGCGCTCGCGTACTCCGCCTGCTGCGGCGCGGGGTCGATGGGCTCGCCGACCTGGACGAGCACGCGCGAGCGGAAGCGCTCCTTGTCCTCGTAGACGAGGCCGACGGGGATGACGCGCAGGCCGGGCGCCCCCTGCGCCCCCGCCTCCAGGGCGATGCGCGCGGCCCCCGTCTTGAGCGGTACCGCGCCCGGCTCGTTGTGGCTGTAGCCCTCGGGGAAGATCGCAATCGTCTCTCCGTCGGCCAGGGCGACGCGGCAGCGCGCGAAGGTCTCGACGTTGCGCGCCACCGGCGCTCCGTCCCGCCGCCGGTACACGGGAAGCGCGCCCAGGAGGACGAGGGCGGGAGCCACGATGGGGTGCCTCCAGAGCGTGCTCTTGGCCAGGAACCGCGGCCGGAGGCCCGTGAAGCCCATGATGAGCATGGGGTCGATCAGGTTGTTGACGTGGTTCGCGATGACCAGGAGGGGCACGCCGCGCGGAACGTGCTCGCGGCCCATCACCTCCACGCCCCGGAAGAAGAGGCCGAGGGTGAGGCGCGCGAGGGAGGAGCCCAGCCCGTCCAGCCCACGGCGCAAAAAGCGGGGCCGCACGTCTCAGTGCACGGCGGCCGAAGCCGCCTCCGCCTCGCGCGCGCGGCGGCGGCCTTCGTCCACGTCCACGAACGCGAGCAGGACCCCTCCGGCCACGAAGAACACGATGAGGGCCAGGATGGCGGGCCGGCTCGAGCCGGTGGCGGCGATCATGCTCGCGAACACGAAGGGCCCGATTACGCCCCCGAACTTGTCGAACACGCCCCAGAAGCCGAAGAACTCACCCGAGCGCGAGCGCGGGATCATGGTCGCGAAGAGGGATCGGCTGAGGGCCTGGCTCCCGCCCTGCACGGTGGCGACCAGGAAGGCCAGCGCGAAGAAATCGGTGGCCGTCCTCATCCGGTAGGCCACGAAGACCACGACGATGTACACCGCCACCGGGATGAACAGCAGGCGCTTGACGCCGAAGCGGCCGGCCAGGGCGCCGAAGAGGATCGCGAAGGGCACTCCGACGAACTGGATCATGATGATCGCGGCCGTGAGCGCGCCCCTCGAGATCCCGACTTCGACGCCGTAGACCGCTCCCATGCGGATGATGGTCTGGATGCCGTCGTTGTAGAGCAGGAACGCGATCAGGAGCAGGAAGGCCTGGCGGTACCCGCGCAGGTCGCGCAGCGTTCCCGCGAGCCGGAGAAAGCCCGCCGCCACTATGCTCGCCGCCCCGCCCGTGCGCGCCGGCGATGGGGGCTCCGGCACCCGGAGGAACAGGGGGATGGAGAACACCGCCCACCACACGGCCGCGCTCAGGAAGGAGAGGCGGGTTGCCGTCGCCGCGTCCGGAATGCCGAACCACTCCGGGTGCTGGATCCAGATGGCGTTGACCACCAGCAAGAGCCCGCCGGAGAAGTAACCCAGGGCGTAGCCGGCGGCGGACACGCGGTCGATCTCTTCCGCGCTCGCGATGTGGGGCAGCAGCGACTCGTAGAACACGAAGCTGGCGTTGATGAAGATGTTGCCGAGGATAAAGAGCGCGAGGCCCAGCTTCCAATCCCCCCGCCCGACGAAGTAGAGGCCGGCGGTGACGGTCACGCCGAGGGCGACCGTCGCCGCCATCATCTTCTTCTTGATTCCGGCGTAGTCCGCGATCGCTCCCAGCACGGGAGACAGAAGGGCGACGATCACCATCCCGATGGTGGTCGCCCAGGCGAAGCGCTCGGTGGCGACGACCTTGGGCAGGTCCGCCGCCACCACGGAGGGGAAATAGATCTGGAACACCTGGAGGACCGTCGTCATGAAGACGGAGTTGGCCCAGTCGTAGAGCGCCCAGGCGCGCAGCTCCGGCCGGTCCAGGCCCACGCGCGCGAGCAGGGACCGCGCGGGCGGCGCGAGAGCGGGATCAGCGGACATCGGTCGGAAGACTATCGCAGAGCGCGGGTCAGCGCGCGGACAGCCCGGCCGCGCGCAGGAACTCGCGGGCCACGGTCGCGGGCGAGCGATGGGCGCCGTCGACGGCCAGGTTCAGGCGCCGCATGGCCGCTTCGTCGAGGCGGCCGGCCAGCGCGGCCAGGGCGGACTCGATCCCCGGAAGGGCGGCCAGGCGGGCGGTGTTCGCGACGGGCACCGCGTCGTAGGGCGGAAAGTAGTGGCGATCGTCCTCGAGCACGACGAGGTCGTTGGCCGCGATGAGGCCGTCCGTCGCGCTGCCCACCACGACGTCCACGCGATCCGCGAGAAGCGCGGGGTAGAGGAGGCCGAGATCCATCTCGGTCGGAGGCACGGCGAGGCGGAAGCCGTACGCGGCCATGAGCCCGGGCAGGCCGTCGGCGCGCTCCACGAACTCCCCGAACAGTCCGATGCGCAAGGTCGCCGCCTGCCGGCCCAGGTCGGACAGCCGGCGGAGGCCGAGGCGGCGTGAGGTCTCGGGCCGCGTCACCAGCGCGAACGTATTGTTGAAGCCGAGCGGTGCGCCCACGGTCAGGCCCAGGGGCGCGTAGCCCGTGCGCACGTCGCCCAGGACGCCGTCGCGGTCGCTGCGCGCGGGGCGCCCCAGGATCTCGGTGAGCGCGGTGCCCGTGTACTCGACGTAGACGTCGATGCGGCCCGACCGCACCGCCTCGTGGCACAACGTCGTGCCACCCAGGTTCAGCCGGCGATCGACCGCGAAGCCGCGGTCCTCCAGGGTGGCGGCCAGGATCTCCCCGAGCACGACCTGCTCGGTGAAGTTCTTCGAGCCCACGACGACGCGCGTCCTCTCGGAGCCGGCACGGCCGGCCAGGGCCAGGGCGAAGAGGGAGGCGACCACGATCGCGGCCAGCATCCCCGCCGCGCGCGCGGGGCGGCGGCTGCGCTCCACGCGCGCGAGGAGGGCGTCCACGGCCAGGGCGAGGGCCGCCGCCGGCACCGCTCCGGCCAGGATGAGGCGGGTGTCCACGGTGGCGATGCCGCGGAACACGTAGGTGCCCAGGCCGCCCGCGCCCACCGCGGCCGCGATGGTGGCCGTGCCCACGGAGACCACGGCCGCGATACGCACGCCGGCCAGGACGACGGGCAGCGCCAGAGGCAGCTCCACCAGGCGCAGCCTCTCGCCGTCCGTCATCCCGAGCCCGGTCGCGGCCTCCGAGACCGCCGGGTCCACCTGCAGGATGCCGGTGTACGTGTTGCGCACGATGGGCAGCAGCGCATAGAGGACGAGGGCGACGATGGCGGTGCGGGCGCCGATCCCACCCACCAGCGGCAGCGGGATCAGGAAGCCGAAGAGGGCCAGGCTCGGGATCGTCTGCAGCACCCCCGCCGCGGCCAGCACCGGCCGCGCCAGGCCCCGGCGGCGGGTGAGCAGGATCCCGACGGGCACGCCGATGGCCACCGCGACCGCCGTGGAGAGCAGGACGAGGATCAGGTGCTGGACGACGAGGCCCGCCAGCTCGGAGCGGCGTTCGACGAGGAAGCTCAGCATGTCCGGTGCGCCGGGGACCACGCGCCGGTGGCCGTCACGGAAGGGCGGCGGCGAGGAAGTCGGAGACGAATCCGGCCTGGGGCCGGTCCCGGAGCTCGGCCGCCGGCGCCTCCTGGACGATGCGTCCCGCGTGCATGACGGCGACGCGGTCTCCGAGGCGGAGCGCCTCCGGCACGTCGTGGGTGACGAGCACCACCGTCTTGCCCAGGCGGCGCTGCAGCGCCTTGAACTCGTCCTGCAGGCGGCGCCGCGTCAAGGGGTCGAGAGCGCCGAAGGGCTCGTCCATGAGCAGCAGCGGCGGGTCCGCGCCCAGGGCGCGCGCCAGCCCCACCCGCTGGCGCTCGCCGCCCGAGAGCTGCCGCGGGTGCGCGGCCCCGAAGCGGTCGGGCTCCAGCCCCACCAGCTCCAGGAGCTCGCGCGTCCGCGCCGCCCGCCGCGCGGGCTCCCATCCGAGCAGACGCGGCACGATCCCGACGTTCTCGGCCACGCTCAGATGGGGGAGAAGTCCCACGTCCTGGATCACGTAGCCGATGGAGCGGCGCAGGAGGATGGGATCCCAGGTCTCGACGTCGCGTCCGAGCACGGTGACCTGGCCGCTGTCCGCGCGCACCAGCCGGTTGATCGTCTTGAGGGCGGTCGTCTTGCCCGAGCCGCTGGTGCCGAGCAGGACGAGGATGCCGCCTTCCGGAACGGAGAGCGAGATCCGATCGAGGGCGAGGGCGCCGCCGGGAAATCGCTTGGTGACCTCCGCGAGCGTCGCCGCCGCGGTCAGCTCCCCCATGTGAGGGTGAGGTCCTTCTTGATGAGGCCGTCCACCGTCGCCTCGAGCCGTCGCGTCTCTCCGCTCTTGAAGATCCCGCGAATCCGGCGCGAGGCGCCGTAGCCCGAGCTGTCGACCTCGACGCGGATGACGTGCTCTCCCGGCGAGACGTCGAGCACCTGGTTCGTCGAGCCCTTGCGCATCCGGAAGCTCAGGATCTTCTTGGTCACCTTGCCCGAGAGCGCTTCCTCCAGCACCTCCTCGTCGTCCACGTAGACGCGCAGGGTGCCGCTCCGCAGCGGGTGCTCGAAGTCGATCTCGAGGTGGCCCGGCGCTTCCGTGGCCAGCAGCGAGGGCAGCGGGATCGGGAGGGGCAGGGCCTGGTTGGCCCGGCGCGCGGCCAGGGGGAACGTGATTCCGACCCCCACCAGTGCGATGAGCACGAGCACGCCGCGGTATCCGACGCGCTCGGCCAGGCGGAGCATGAGGCTGTCGTCGTGAGGCCGGGAGCCAGAGCGGGCGGGCACCGCCGCCGCGCCCTCCGCGGAGACGCTGGAGTGCAGGGTCTCGTCGGCGGGCGGTGGAGGCGTCCAGGTCGCGCGGTGGCGCGGCGTACGATCGGCGAGAACGTCGTGGATGTCCTCGGCGAGCATCTGCGCGGTCGCGTAGCGCTGCGCGGCATCCTTGGCCAGGGCGCGGGCGACGATGTCGTCGACGGCGGCGGGCAGGCCGGGCGTGAGCTTGGACGGCGGAGGCGGGTCCTTCTTCGCGACCCGGGCCAGGATGCCCGGGACGGAGGGGGCTTCGAACGCGCGCGTGCCCGTGAGCAGCAGGTACAGCACCGCCCCCAGGGAGAACACGTCGCTGCGCGCGTCCAGGGACTCCCCGGTGGCCTGCTCTGGCGACATGTACGACGGCGTGCCGAAGAACTCGCCGGCGCTGGTGAGCTGGGCGGCCGGGATCTTGGCGATCCCGAAGTCCATGAGCTTGGGCTGTCCGCTCGGCAGCACCATGATGTTGGCGGGCTTCACGTCGCGGTGGACGATGTGCCTCTGGTGGGCGTGGTGCAGGGCCTCCGCCACCTTCGCGGTCAGCCGCAGGGCCTCGCGCCATTCGACACGGCCTTCCCGCTTCACGCGGTCGGAGAGGGTCTCGCCCTCCAGGTACTCGAGCGCGATGTAGAGGCTGTCGCTGCCGGGGTCGCGGCCGACGTCGTGGACGACGACGATGCCCGGATGGTTGAGGCCGGCGGCCACGCGCGCCTCGTTGAGGAAGCGCTGCTCGAACCCTCCGCGGTCCGCGTCGGGCACGGCGAGCAGGAGGCTCACCGTCTTGAGGGCGACGGTGCGGCCCAGGGCGGGATCGAGGGCGCGATAGACGACGCCCATCATCCCGCGGCCGATCTCTTCCTGGACCTCGTAGCGCCCCAGGATCCTGGGGCCGGCTTCGCTCACGGCGCTCCCCGCACGGCCTCGCCGCGCTGGCGCCATGATACCCGCGGGCAATTGGTAAGATGAAGGGCTGGGCGGGCACGCTCGCCTTCGCACGGGGAGGACATGGATCTCATCCACTGGCTGGTCGATCTGCTGCGCTGGTTCGTCGACTTCTTCCTTCATCTCGATCAGCACCTGGCCGAGGTCATCCAGCGCTACGGCGCCACGACCTACCTGCTGCTGTTCCTCATCGTCTTCCTGGAGACGGGACTGGTCGTCACCCCGCTCCTGCCCGGGGACTCGCTCCTCTTCGCCGCCGGCACCTTCGCCGCCCTGGGCCACCTGCGCCTGTGGTGGCTCTTCCTCATCCTCTGCGCGGCCGCCATCCTGGGGGACACCGTCAACTACGCGATCGGGGCGCGTCTCGGTCCCCGGGTCTTCCACTTCCCGAAGTCGCGCTTCTTCAACCCCGAGCACCTCAAGAAGACCCACGCCTTCTACGAGAAGTACGGGGGCAAGACGATCGTCATCGCCCGCTTCGTCCCCATCGTCCGGACCTTCGCTCCCTTCGTGGCCGGCATCGGACAGATGAACTACTGGCAGTTCCTCTCCTACAACGTGGTGGGCGGGGTCCTGTGGGTCTCCGTCTGCCTCTTCTCCGGCTACTTCTTCGGGAACCTGCCCGTCGTGAAGAAGAACTTCAGCGTCGTGGTCATCGCCATCGTCCTCATCTCCCTGCTTCCGGCCGTGATCGAGTACCTGAAGCATCGCGCGGAGGCGAAGCGAAAGGCCGCCGCCTGATAGTCGTGGCCGCGCCGCCCCCATATAATGTCGCGCCGATGCCGGGGGGCCACGGGTGTTGAGGCTGGGGGCCGATGTCGTCCGGGACGTGGCTCTCGCCTCACGGCGTGAGTGGCTTCTCGCCGACGGTCTCGGCGGGTGGGCGGCCTCCACCGTCATCGGGCTCAACACGCGCGGCGGGCACGGGCTCCTCGTCACCGCCGCCACTCCTCCGTATCCCCGCCTCGTCCTGCTCTCCCACGTCGAGGAGGCGGTCACCTGCGACGGCGTACGCTACGAGCTGGGCACGAACGACTACGGCAGCGCGCTGCATCCGCGGGGGTTCGAGCACGCCGACGCCTTCGTGCTCGACCCGCTGCCCACCCTGACCTGGGAGGTCGCGGGCCGCCGCATCTCGCGCACCGTGGCCCGCCTCCACCACGAGCCCGCGGTCGTCCTCGTCTACCAGCTCGAGGGGGCGGAGCCCGCCGCCCTCGAGGTCCGGCCCCTGCTCGCCTATCGCGAGCCCGGCCAGCGCCAGCGCGAGAACGCCGTCGTGCGCGCCGACGTGACCCGCGCCGGGCCCGACCTGATCCTGCAGCCCTATGCCGGCTGTCCGCCCCTCGCCCTGCGCATGGCGGGCGCCACCTGGGAGGCGGATGCCCACTGGTACCGCGGGTTCCGCTACGTGATGGAAGCGGAAGACGCGAGGGGGCCCGAGGACCTCTTCAGCCCCGGCGTCTTCCGGCTCGTGCTGCGGCCCGGCTCCACCGCCGCCTTCACGGCCTGGGCCGGCGCCATCCCGCCCTCGACCGACCCGATGGTCCGCGTGGCCGGCGAGCGCCGGCGCATCCGCGGCCTCGGCGATGCGAACGAAGGCCTCGTGCCCGACCTCCGCCGCGCCGCCGACGCTTTCGTCGTGCGTGCCCCCGGGGCCGGAAGGGCCGTCGTGTCCGGGTATCCTTCGGGCCTGAAGTCCGCGCGCGAGGCGCTCATCGCGCTGCCCGGCCTGTGCCTGGCCACCGGGCGCGCGGACGACGCGCGCGCGCTTCTGCTCAGCCTCACCGCGCAGGTGGAGGGGCCCCGCGCCGGACCGCACGCGAGCGACGAGGCGAGCGGCGGCGATGCGCTGGACACCGGCCTCTGGTGGGTCGTGACCGTCGAGCGCTTCCGCGAGGCCACGGGCGATCACGAGTTCATCCGATCCAAGCTGCAGGGGGCGCTGCTGGCCATCCTGGAGGGGTACCGGGCGGGCACGCGCCGCGGCGTGGGCGTCTCCGCCGAAGGCCTCCTCGGCCACGAGGACGGTGCCAATCCGCTGGGCCTGCGCGAGAACGGCTCGACCACGCGGCGCGGCTTCGCGGTGGAGGTCCAGGCCCTCTGGTACAGCGCCCTCATCATCGGGGCGGACCTCGCCCGCGCCGCCGGGCAGACGGCACGGGCGGGGGAGTGGGCGGCCCTGGCCGCGCGCGCGCGTGAGTCCTTCCTGCGCGCATTCTGGTCCGACCGTCACGGCTACCTGGCCGACGTCGTGGACGGCAGCGGTGCCGACTTCGCCCTGCGCCCGCATCAGCTGCACGCGATCGCGCTGCCCCACGCGCTGCTGCCGCGGGACAAGGCGCAGCGCGTCCTGGAGGTGGTACGGCGCGCGCTGCTCATGCCCGTGGGGGTGCGCTCGCTCGGCCCCACCGACCCCGGCTACGAGGGCACGGCGGGTGAGCAGGGGCTCCGCGCGGTGGCCCTCGACCGCGGCGCGGCCTGGCCCTGCCTGGCCGCGCTGTATTTCGACGCCCTCATCCGCGTCCACGGCGAGTCGGCCAAGGCGGAGGCCTGGCGCTGGGTGGACGCCTTCGCGCCGCGCCTGGGCGAGGGCACGCTGGCCACCATTCCCGCCGCCTTCGAGGGCGACCCTCCGCACCGGCCGCTGGGGGAGATGGCCTCCGCCCGCGCCGTGGCCGAGGTGCTGCGCCTCGTCACCCGTCTCGGCCGCCGCCCGTCCGGACGCTCCCTCCGTCCCGACCCGCGCGCCTGATCGCGCCCGATTCGCTGCGTGCTATCCTGCGCGGGGAGGCTCGCCAGACCGCGGATGGACGTCCCCACACGCATCGCCCAGGTCCTGACTCCGCACCTCGGAGCCAACACCGCCGACGCGGTGGCCCGGCACCTGTGTGCCAAGCACGGGGTGGGGGAAGGTCCGGTCGACCCGACGGTCCTGAACGCGCTCAAGGAGACCATCCGGCGGGGCCTCGTCGCCTTCGTGGGAGCCCAGCGCGCGGACGAGCTGGCCGAGCTCTGCTTCCAGAAACGCTGAAAGGGGCGCCGGGACCGCTGCCTCCTCCCGGCCGCGCGCGCTACCGGTTCGGCGGATTCACTCTCTCGCCCGCGCACCGCGTTCTCGTCCGCGACGGCCGCGAAGTGCCGCTCATCCCGCGCTACCTCGACCTCCTGATCCTGCTCGTCCAGCGGCGGCACGAGGCGGTGCCGCGGCGCGACATCCTGGACGTGGTGTGGAGCGACGTCGTGGTGTCGGACGGGGCCCTCACCCAGGCCGTGCGCAGCCTGCGGCGGGCCCTCGGCGACCAGTCGCGCGAGCCCGCCTTCGTGCGGACGGTCTCGCGGCACGGCTACCAGTTCGTGTTCCCCGACGTCACCGAGGGCCCGGATGACGGACCCCTCGAAGCCCCCGCCCCTCCCGCCGTCCCCTCCGTGGCCACGGAGTCCGATCCCTACGAAACCGCGCTCGCGCGGCTCCTGGTGACGGAGCCGGTCGCGGCCGGTGAGGAAGGCGAAGCGGAGCGACGCGAGGCCGCGGAAGCGCTGCACGCGCTCGGGACGGAGGAGGCGCTGCGGCGCCTCGACCAGCGCCCGGGACACGCCTCCGCGCGCGCCCTCCTGCGCGACGCGCGCTGGGACGTGCCCGGCGCGGGCCTGGTGCCCCTCCTCGGCGCGCCGGGGGGGCTGGCCGCGGCCCGCATCCTCGTTCACCTGCGGCTGCGCCGCGCGCTGCGCCTGGCCGGCCGGCGGTGGACGGGCGCCTCCGCGGGAGGCGCGGCCGCCGGCCTGGTGGGGGGCGCGCTGGGGGGCGTCGCGCTGGTGCTGGCGCCCGGCTCCGCCGCGCCCGCGAGCGTGGTCGGGCCTCTCGCGCTGGTGGGCGCGCTCGTCGGCGGCCTGGGCGCGGCGGGCGTGGGGGCGGGCCTGGCCATGGCGGAAGCGCTGGCGCGATCGCTCCGAGGTCTCGCCCTCGTCGGCTTGGGCGCGCTGGGGGGCGCGGTCGTCGGCTTCGCGGCGCACGTGATCGGCCGATGGACCCTGGCCGCCCTCTTCGGCCAGGACCTCTGGATGGTGGGCGGCGGGCTCGAAGGCCTGGGCCTCGGTGCCGCCGCCGGCCTCGGCTACGCGCTGGCCACGCCGCGGCCGGAAGGCGGGATGGCCGCGCCGCGCGGTGGCGAGAGGCTGATGGCGGCGGTCGTCGCGGGCCTGTGCTGCGCGCTGGCCGGCGTCGCGCTCACCTGGGGCGGGCGCTCGCTGGCCGGAGCCAGCCTCAACATGATGGCGCGCGCCTTCCAGGGATCCCAGGTCGGCCTCGCCCCCGTGGCCCATCTCGTCGGCGAGCGCGAGATGGGCCCGGTCACGCGCACGGTCATGGCCGCCTACGAAGGCCTGCTCTTCGGGTTCGGCCTGATCCTCGGACTCACGCGGCGGCTGCGCTAGGGTCCTCATCAAGGATTCGCTGAAGACGAGGCTCGATCGAAGCGAGCCGGCAGCCTGCGGAGGGACGGGAGTTTTTTTTGGGCTTGCGATTTTCCCGTAGGGATTTCGCGTCGCGTGAGTGAGAGCGCGCTACACACCCGCGGTGGAGGGCATCTGAGGTGCGCGCGGAAACGTCGTGACGCGTTTGGGGGCGCCGTGTCGGCTTCGCCGACTCTCGCTCGCGTTGCGTGCCGCGAGTGGACCCCGGCGGCCCTCCGCGAAGGCGTGTCAGAGGGCCGTGCTACAACGCGAACATGAAGAACGACATCCTCACTTCACTCACCCGCCTCTCCGATGCCGAACTCGTCGCGCGCGTGAAGGGCCTGGTCGCGAGCGAGCGTGACGCGACCGCCCACCTGGTCGCTCATCTCGCCGAGTTGGACACGCGCGACGTGCACCTGCGCGAAGGCTACCGTTCCCTCTACGTCTATTGCCGCGATGCGCTGGGACTCTCCGAAGGCGAGAGCTACAACCGCATCGAGGTCGCCCGCGCGGCCCGGCGGTTTCCCGTCATCCTCGAGATGCTCGCGACGGGAGCGATCAACCTGACTGCGGCGAGGCTCCTCGCACCGCACCTGACCCCCGCCAACCACCGTGAGGTGCTCGACTCGGCGCGCGGGAAGATGAAGTCGGAGATCGAAGAGATCGTGGCGCGGCTTTCGCCGCGGCCCGATGTCGCGGCCTCCGTTCGGAAGCTTCCGAGCCTCCGCCTCCAGCCGCCTCCTCATGCGGAAGCTCCCGTCCCGTCCGCCGCGGTCCCCGTGGATCCGGCCGCAGCGCCTTGCCCCCCACCGGCTGCGTCCGACGCGAACCGCACCGCCGAGTCGCTGCTCGCGCCACGCGCGAAAGTCGCGCCGCTCTCCCCCGACCGCTACAAGCTCCAGCTCACGATCGGCGGCGAGACTCTGGAGAAGCTGCGACTCGCGAAGGACATGCTCAGCCACGCCATCCCTTCCGGCGATGAGGCCGCCGTCCTCGATCGGGCTCTTACCCTTCTGCTCGTGGACCTGGCCAAGAAGAAGTTCGCGGACACGCGGAAGCCTCGTCGGTCGCGCGCGAGGAATCCGCGAGCGCGTGACACCTCGGCGGCCGCAAAGCGTGCCGTCTGGGTCCGGGACCTCGGGCGGTGCAAGTTCATCGGCGCCAGCGGCCATCGCTGCACCGAGCGCCGGTTCCTGGAATTCCATCACGTGGACCCGTATGCCTCGGTGGTGAGGCGACCGTGGACAACATCGAGTTGCGCTGCCGGCGTCACAACGATTACGAGGGCCGGCTGTACTTCGGGAAGCACCGTCGGGGCGATACCGGTGCCGTCTGCGAGAAGACCATCGCGTATGGACGGCAGCCATTGCCCCCCGCAAACTTGTTCCGGAACAAGTTCGACGGCAATGCGTCGCCCTCCACTCGTTCAACAAGCGTCGGGCCTGAACGCTGAGTCAGACCCAATCGTCCTTCTCGAAACGGCAGACCCGCGCGCCGCGACGACCGGCGAAGAGGCGACCCCAGACTTAATACGCTAAACTTGGAGGTTCGGAGGAGGACCTTGGCAGAAGCCACGCGACGCGACCTGGGCCGCAACGATCCGTGCCACTGCGGCTCCGGCAAGAAGTACAAGCAGTGCCACCTGGTCAAGGACGAAGAGGCGGAGCGCGCCAAGCGCGCGAAGGCGGCCGGGACGGAATCGACGGAGGCCGCTCCGGAGGCGCCAAAGGCGGTGGCTCCTGCGAAGCACAAGACCCGACAGCCCTGGAAGGGCCAGCAGAACACGCGCGGTTTCGGCAAGCTGAACATCCCGCGCCGGTCCGGCGGCAGCTAGTCGGACGCCGGATGGCCTGGATCAAGACCATCCCGTTCACGCAGGCGGACGCGGCCCTGCGCCAGGCCCTGGAAGCCCAGGCCCGGCTCTATCCGAAAGAATACGCGCGGGACCCGGGCGACGACGGCCGCACCAGCATCGTCGCCACCCACACCCTGATCCCGGAGGCGCTGCACCACGCCTTCGCGACGTTCGGCGCGCTCATGTCGCCGGACCTGCCGCTGACCCGCCGCCAGCACGAGATGATCACGACGCGCGTCTCCGCCGTGAACCGCTGCCACTATTGACTGGAGTCCCACGCAGAGTTTCTGCGTGCCGTGACGTTGGACGCGGCGTTCGTGAAGGCGCTGGTCGAGGACTACGAGAACGCCCCGCTGTCCGAGGCGGATCGGGCCATGCTGGACTACGTCACCCAGCTGACCGAGGACGCCACCCGAATCCAGAAGACGGACCACGAACGCCTGCGCGCGGTGGGCTTCGACGACCGCGCCATCCTGCAGATCACGCTCATCGCGTCGTGGTTCAACTACATCAACCGCGTGGCGGACGCCCTGGGCGTGGGCCGGGACTAAGGGACACGTAGAGCACGGCGGCGCCGCGCAGCGGCGGCGACGTGCGAGGGGGGTTTCAGGGGGGGTCGCGAACGCCCATCTCACGATGCGTGAGTGCTCCCCCTGACTTGGTAAAGCTCACGGGCATCGCCGCGCAGCGGCGGCGACGTGCGAGGGGGGTTTCAGGGGGGGTCGCGAACGCCCATCTCACGATGCGTGAGTGCTCCCCCTGACTTGGTAAAGCTCACGGG
>Ga0075431_100003766_pt1 | contig 14740 bp, 7 predicted proteins | sample RhiMetdeltSRZDD5_FD_75297 | JGI IMG/M metagenome (GOLD analysis project Ga0075431, IMG submission 75297) | Populus rhizosphere microbial communities from Tennessee, USA - Rhizosphere MetaG P. deltoides SRZDD5 | ecosystem: Host-associated > Plants > Roots > Rhizosphere > Soil | place: USA... | reverse complement strand
TGCGCCCGGGAAGCCCCTCGACGAGCGCCGCCCACTCGGCTGATTCGAGGTCCGGTCCGACGAGATTGAACTTCGCGTCCACGCCGTCGTACGTGCCATGGCCAATCAGCACGACGAAGAGCAGATCGGAGGCGGTCATGCGCTTGCTGACGCCCGCAATCGCGCGACGAACGTTTTCCGCCGTCGAGCGCCTGGCTGCCGCGGCTGTTTCGGTCAGGACGGTGATATTGGCCGCATCGATCTTCATCCGGCCCTGCAGGACGCGCTGGAGGCTCGACGTCCACTGCTCGTACTGCTGGGCATATTCCTGCCCGCCGCTGGCGCCGGTGACGATGAGGGCGTAGCGCTCGTCCGCCAGAGCCTTTGACGGCAGGGCGCAAATGAGCGCCAATAACAATGTGAGGTGCCGGAGCACGCGCATTATCGCAGCCCCCAACGGCGGCGGAGCACCCACTCGCCTGCGAGTAACAGCACAATTGCCGCAAACGACCAGCCGTTGTGCCAGAGATCGCGGCGGACGCTCAGGGCCGCGGCCGGCACATTCGTTTCAAGGGCGCTGACCACTTCTGCGACATCCGATTCGCTGACGACTCTCCCGCCCGACGCACCGGCAAGACGCTGAAGAACAGCCGTATTGAGCCGCGGATCGGTCATCTCGAGATCGGCACCACCGACGAGCAACGATGCGCTGGCCGAGCCGAGCGGCACTCGCTCGCGCTTCGCATCGGCGACGACACGATAGACGCCTGAGTCACCGGCCTTGAAGCGCGCGATGTATCGCCCGGACGTTGGCGCCTCCGGATCCGCGGTCGCCCGCACCTGCTCGAGGCGCCCGTCCGCCGTCGTCACACGCACGTCGACCGTCGCGTCCCGGATCGGCTCGAACGCCTGGTTGCGGACGGCGACCTGAATAGCAACCGGTGCACCGGCCGCCGCGCCGGGAGGCACGGTAATCGCGATGGGATCGGTAGCTGGAAGCGCCAGCCAGCGGACTGCCTGACGCCAGAACGTGTCGTACGAGCGATCGGTCGCCGGCAGCATCATGCGCCAGCGCCACGCCGCCTCGCCCGCGAAAATCATCGACCGTCCATCACCGAAGCGCTGCACCGCGACCAGCGCGCGCTGCGTTCCGCCGGCGCCGCTCGCCAGTGCGAGCACCGTGGCTCCCGGACGGGGACCGCCGAGCGGAGCAATCGCCGCGAGCGGAGGCACGGTGCTCCACCTCTTGAGGCTGTCGTCTGCCGCGAGCCCCAGCTGCATGACGGGATGCGCCTCGCCCTGCGTGGTCAGCGTCACACGGTTGACGCCTTGGGCATCGACCGCCGGCAATACGCCGCCGGTGCGATCCTGAAGGCTCAGCGGCAGAACCTCTTCGATGGCCGTGTCGGCGAGCCCCTGCTGCAGGAACGAGCGCGCCCCCAGCACGAGGAGACCGCCACCACGCTGCGCCACGAACGCCCGCGTTGCCTCGAGCTGCGAGCGGGTCAGCTGATGGCCTTCGACGTTGGCGAGCACGAGCGCGTCGTAGCGAAAGAGATCGTCCGGCCTGGGCGGGTACCCGTTGCGCAGGGCATCGCTGCGGGACTGAGCCGCCTGGATGTAATAGGTATCGCGCCCCTGCTCGTTGCGTCCCTTGCGAACAACGGAGTCGACCTCGAGACCGGAGTCGGCCGACCAGGCGCGTTTCAGGAAGCTGTGCTCGAAACCCGGCGCACCTTCAATAAGGAGCACGCGGCGGTTGCGTGCTGGCGGCTGAACGAGCGTGCTCCGCGCGTTGTTCTCCGGCACGAGCTCACCCGGCAGCGCTGGAATTTCGATCGTATAGACCGTCGGCCCGCCCCGACCTGGCGCGACCTGAAAGACGGCATGGATCGGCGCGCCGTCCGCGGCCGGTGAAACGCGGCGAACTTCGATTGGGCGCCCGTTCTCGAGCAACCGCAACTCGATCGGCTCGGTGCCTCCAGCGCCACCATGGCTGACGGCCGACACCGCAAGATCGACGCGCGAATCGTCGAGCACCGCTTCCGCCGCGGTGACGCTGAGAACCTCGCGATCCTGGGCTACTCGAGGCGCGCCGATACCGAAGGCATACACCGGCGCACTTTCAGCGGCCATGCGATCCGCTGTGCCTGCCGTGTCACCGCCGTCGGAGAGCAGCACGATCCCTGGAATCGCGCGGCCGCGATAGCGATCGCGCATGGCTGCGAGGGCCCCCTGAAGGTCGCTTTGGCGGGCCGTCGCCGTCAGATTGTCCGTCGTCACAGGCGCCACGTCGTCGCCGAACCCGATGACCTCGACAGCGAAGCGACTTGACAAGGCAGGGAGCAGGCTGCGGGTGAGGAGATCCCGCGCACGATCGATGCGCCTCGTGTTCTCGACGTCCTCGATTCCCATGCTCCGGGAAAGATCGACGAGCACCGGAACGACGACCGCACGCGCGTCCGGCTCGGTCGTGCGAACGATCGGCCTCATGAGAAAGATGACGATGGCGAGCAGCGTGAGGGTACGCAGCGAAATCAACGCGTATCGCTGTGGAGCCGAGGCGGCAAAGCGCCGGTAAGCCAGCCAGGCGATCAGCATGGCGCCCGCAACGACCATGCACAACGCCCACCACGGAAGAGGGTTCGCGAATGTCACGGCGCTCTATTTTTTGGAGCGGGCCAGCGACTCGTAATAGCGGGCTATCAGGCGGCGGTAGGCATCCGGGACACGGTCGCTGCCGCCAGCACTCAGTCGATCCTGAGTTTTCTGCCCGGCGATCTTCGCCGAGACGGCCTGTTCGGTTCGCTCGAGCGCCAGGTTGACGTCCTTGCGGAGAGACTCCCAGCCGCTGTAGTCCTGCTTGAAGGGCTGGTTGCCAGGATCGGCCTGGCTTCGCTCGGCCTTTTCGGGGGTGGCGCCCCCAAGCCCGCTGCGAGGGGCGCTTTGCTGAAGCTTGCCAAGCAGCTCGCTTGCGCGCTGAAGCTCGCGCGCGTACTCCTCACGCAACCGCCCGAGTTCCTTTTCCTGAGCGCCGCCCGAGGATCCGCTCGCGTTGGGACGACCCTGCTGACCGGGCGTGGTGCCGCGACCCTGATTCTTCGCCTCGGCGTCCCGTATCTGACGCTCCAACTGATCGAGCCGGTCTCGAATCTCGCGCGTCTGCTCCAACTGGCTCGAGAGGCCCCTCGCTTCGGCGCTGGACGCCCCCAGCAAATCAGCCACGCGGTCCATCGATCGCGCGAGCTCCTCCTCGCCGGCCGCTCCTCCGCGCGACGACTGCGCAGAGCCGTCCCTCAGCTGCTTCGCGCCTTCGCGCATCCTCCGCCCGATCTCCTGGCGTTCGAGTTCCTTCGCCGCTTCGCCCGCGCGCGCAACCGTTTCTTTCCCTGGTGATCGCGGGGCCCCATCCCCGCTCGCGCCAGACTGCTTGCCGGTCTGTTCGCCCTTTGCGAGCTCTCCGACACCACGCTGCAGGTTGTCGACGCGCTCGGCAAGCCGATCCTTCTCGCCAGCGAGCCTGCGACGCGCGTCGGCCGTTGCCGTCGAATCACTCTTTTCGAGCCGTCCGGCCTCCGCGGCGATTCGTCGCTGTTCGTCGGCAATCTGCTGCGCTTCGAGCTGAAATTCGCCTGCCGCGCGCTGGCGGGCCTCGGGGCTGCCGCCACGTAGTTGCTGTTCGAGCGAACGGAGCTGCTCAGCAGCGCGCGCGCTCTGGTCGGCAGCGGCATTGGCGTCGTTGCGTTGAAGCTCGTTCGCGGCGTTGCGCATCTGCTCTGACGCGTCCTGCATCCGTCCACTCGCGTTGCCGCCCTGCCCCTTTTGCGGGTTGGCAGATTGGTTACCAGCCTGACCGCCCTGTTGCTGGCCCTGCTGTCCGGATTGCGACTGCGATGGTGGGCGCTGACCGGCCTGTTGCGCACCCTGTTGCTGTTCGAGCTGACGCGCGAGCTTCTCGGCCTGCTCGCGGAGCTCGCTCTGCTCTCGCGTCAGCCGCTCGAGCTGACGCTTGCGTTCTTCCTCGGCTTCCTTGGATTCAGCCAGCTCGCGCTGCTTGCGGCTCAGTTCCTCCTGCCGGCGAGCCAGATCGCGGATCCGGTCGAGCGCGTCGCTTTGATCCTTCTGATCGGGCCGCTCTTCAACCTGCGAGCGGCTCTCGTAATTCGTTCGCTGCTGCCGCTGCAGTTCCTTGTCGAAGAGCGCCGACATATCCTGCCCCTGCCGGCCCGATCCACCGGCACCGGCATTCGCTTGCTGCCGCATCACCTCCCGGCGCCTTATTTCGGCTTGTGCACGAAGGAGCGCCTGAAGCGCCGCCATCTCGTGCGGAAGCGCATCAGCCGTACGCTGGCCTTGCAGCTGCTCGAGCGCGCGGCCCATTGACAGCGCGGCTTCGCCGACCGGATCTCCGGTGGTCTGACGGAACTGTGGCGCCTGCTGAGGAGCGATCTGCAATGGCGGCCGGATCGGTCCGCGGCCGCGGCGAGGCATTCCCATCTGTTCGGCGCGCGCCTTCAGCTCCGCCTGCGCCTCAGCGACAGCCTTCAGATCGTCGGCGGAACGCCCCGCTCCGGACCGGCGTTCGATGTTCCAGGTCGCGTTGATGATCTCCTTCTGCGCGGCGATGAGCGTCTCGATCTGCGCGCTGTTCGCCCCGCTGCCGGCCTGGCTCTGGGCCTCGACGAATTCCTCGTTGAACGGCCGAACCTCGAGGAAGTACATGTCGCTGCGCGTCTCGGTCGAGCGCTTCCCGCGGCTGACGTCGCGGGCTCGCGCGTAGTACGTGATCACGTCGCCGGGCTTGACCCGCAGGTCCTCGGCCGCGAGAAGGTGCGCGCCCAATCTGGCGACCTCCGTACCCGAGACGTTGGCGAACGGCACAACCCTGGTCTGACCCCCCGGTACCGCATAGACCAGTTCGAAGTTCGCGATGCCGTAGTCGTCTTCGGCACGCGCCTCGATGGCCACTTCCTCGAGTGGCGTGATCTGCTGATCGCCCGCTGGTCGAAGGATCCTGACGTCCGGCGGACGATCGTCCATCAAGCGGATGAAATACTCCGTTTCCCCAGGCGCGCCGAGGCCGTCGTGATCCGTCAGCCGCAGCCGATACGAGTCGTCGCGCGACAGCACCAGTTCGATTTCAGCCGAGCGATCGCCCGCGGGCTGCAGCGGTTTGGCGCCGGCGCCGGCAAGAGTCATCTCCGCGGCGGCTATCGGCTTGTCCGTCTGAACCCTCAGGCGGACTCTGGTTCCCGCTGGCGCATAGATGTCGCCGCCGTTCTGCTCGTCCCGTGGACGAAGGCCCGTGAACGAGGGGTATTCGTAGTGCAGGTCGATGCGCTCGACTCGCGGTGCGAAGAGCGCCGTCACCGCGAAATCACGCGTTGCCGCGCCCCCAGCGTCGATCTTGTACGTGAAGCTGCGATCCACCGACTCGAACGGGAAGACGAACGCTCCGCCTTCGACCGTCATCGGCACTTTTCGCTGATCGGCACCCGCCGTGACCGTCATCGTCGGCTGAAGATGTGTTAACGGCCGGTTACCCGAGTGCACGATCGCGCGGACCTGCAGCGGGCTGCCGCCGATGACGCGCACGTCCCCCGGTTGAACCGAAATCTGAATCGCGTTCGGGTTGAGCCCCAGCCAGGCTGTGTCGAAACTCCGGGCGAGCGGATCGCGACCAATGACGAGTGTGAACGCGAGCAGCGCGAGCCCCGCGACTGTCTCGACCACCCCGCGACGGATGGCCGCGGGAGCCACGATCTGACTTGGGGTGAACTCGGCAAGGCGGCGGGCCGCCGCGTTGTGAATCAGAGGGGTGAGCGGAGTGCCCTCGCCGGAGCCATCGACGGCGCTGACGATCGTATCGTCCAGCGGCTCGATTCCCGGCAACAACCCCGCGCGTTCTTCAATGAAGCGGGCGACCTGCGTATCGTTCGGCCGCCGCTGCATGTGCCACACCGCAAACGCCCCGGCGCCCAGCGCCGCCACGACCGCCGCAGCACCAAGCAGGACGAGCGCCGGACCGTCGGGCCGAAACAGACGTTCGATCACGAGGGCCGCCAACCCCGGCACCGCCGCCGCAAACGCCGCTCGAGCCACGGTCCTCAGCGCCGCCTGGGCAAACCACCGGCGCCGAACCCGACTCAAGAACGCCCGCACCTCATCGCGCTCGGTCACAATTCATCTCTCGCTAAGCACTTGCGCACTTGCGCACCTGCGCACTTGCGCACCTGCGCACTTTATGAAACCCTCCCCACCACCGACTCAGCCACAAGCGCAACTAGCATCAGGACCAGCCCGTAACGCCAGAAGTTCTGCGCCCCCTCGGTCTGACGAGCCTGCAAGGCAGACGCCGGTGAGGCCCCGGCTGCCTCCGTCCTGACCTTTTGACGAAACTCGTCTTCCGACAGCCGTTCGAGCCCGCTTTCGCGAGCATCGACGTTGACGGCGACCAGGCGCTTGTCGTCCCCCACCGTGTGCAAACCGGGCCGTCCGGCCGTTTCCGCGGGCGCCCGGCCGACGGTGAATTCACGCGGATTTCTGCGTTCCCCCGCCGCGTAGCGGATCGATTCGATCGTGAAGGGAACGAAGGCCGGATGCAACGGAAAGTCGTTCCATCGTCGATCGACATCAGATGCGAATATCACGACCCGGCCGTTGCCTTCGTGACGCTCCAAAAGAGCGGGCGTGCCGTCGCTGAACGTGGTGACGACGTCCCATCCGTCAGGGCGAATCCGCCAGCTTCGGCTGAACTGGACGTGCCCGAGATTGGCGGTCAACGCGCCAAACGGCCGGAGGATGGGATGGCGGATATCGGTCACCGCCAGCGACAGCGGGCCCTGGTGCTCGGCCACCGTCAGGGGCGGATCCCAGGTGAACATCGTCGAAACAACCGATGCCTCGAGGTCGGGAGCGGCGATCAGGACGAGCCCCCCGCCCCGGCGCGTGAAGTCGGCGATGGCCTGGCGCGCCTCACGTGTCAGGCCGCGCGTCGAAAGGAGGACCACCGCAGACTGCGATGACAGCGAGTCAGACGTGACAGTCGACCCCGACACTGTTCGCGCCGCAAGCCCGTCAGACTCCTCCGACGAGGTTGCCAGTGCGCGCTCGAGATAGAAACCCGACTGACGTTGAGAGCCGCCAGTGACGATCGCGACGCTCGATTGGCTCGTTCCAAGGGCCGCATAGCGCGTATCGTCGGCGGGGATGCCGCCAGGATCGTCCACGGTGACGGTCAGCCCGCCCGTTGTTGGCACCTTCACGGCGACCGGTACGTCGGTCAGCGCTCCGGGTTCGACGCTGTACTGGCCGGTCGCTATCTGCCGGTCGCCGTGCGAGATGCGAACCTGACCCTGACGAACGGCGTCACCGCCGTTGTAGACGGCCGCCACGATGCGATCGGGCTCGATCCGAAGGTTGCTGAGCGCGACGTTGGGTGCCATTCCCCCGACGTCCACCGTTTGAAGGTGCCAGCCCGCGGGAAGTTGAGACGCCGCGTCAGTCCAGCCGGATCGCTGCATGTCGGTCACGATAATCAGAGTTCCCCCGGAACCCTTGCCGAGTTCCGCCACCTTCTGGACGACCGGCCCGTACTCCGTCGCGCCGAAGCCCGGCTTCAGTCCGTTCAACGCGGACAAGGCATCCGCGCCGCTGCCTGGCTCTGACACGATGTCCGCGCGATCGTCGAATGCCACCAGCGCGACGCGCTCGCCGATGGACGCTTGACCGATCGCCGTACGCGCGCGCTCGAGGGCCTGCTCGAAGCGCCCCGGGGCGCTCATGCTGAACGAGCGATCGACGGCCACCACGAGCGTGCCTCCGCCACTCGCAGACGTCAGGTACGGCCGCGCGAAGGCCAGGGCGAGCAGGAGCAGAGCAGCGACGCGCGCTGCGAGGAGCAGCAGATCCTGCAAACGTCGCCGCCGCGATCGCTCGATCGGCGACCGTCGCAGCATCCGGACGGCTGTGAACGGCACTTCGGGGGCCACGTCACGCCGCAGCAGGTGCAGGACGATCGGAAGAGCGATCGCGAGCGCACCGAGCAGGAACGCGGGATAGAGGAACGACATTCCTATTTCCTTCGGGAGCGCGCGGCGAGATAGGCGAGCAAGGCGAAGTCGAGTGGCTGCGACGAGTCGAGCTGCACGTAGTCGATGCCCCCGCCCCGCAGCGCTCGATCGTAGGTGAGCGTCAGCCCCGCCAGCTCGCGCAAATAGCTCGTGCGAATCGCGGTCGGTTCCGTGATGAGTTCCTCGGCGCTCTCGAGATCCTTGAACTTTGCCGATCCGCTGAACGGAAACGTGAGCTCGTGCGGATCGAGGACCTGGAACACGATGACGTCCGTGCCGCAAAACTTGATGTGCTTCAGCCCCTTGATGACGGGCTCGGGATCGTCGAGCAGGTCGGAGATCAGCACGACCAGGCTGCGCTTGACGAGCGCGTCAGCGAGTTGATGGAGCGGACGGCCGACGTCAGACCGGCGGCCTGGCTGCAGCCGCTCGAGACCCAGGAGCAACGAATGCAGGTGCCCGGGGCGGGCGCTTGCGGGAAGCCGGAACGTGATGCGATCGTCGAAGGCGATCAAACCGGTCGCGTCACGCTGCCGGTTCATCAGGAACGCAAGCGAGGCCGCGAGGACAGAGCCATACTCCATCTTGCTCATTGGCGCCGACCCGCGGTATCCCATCGAGCCACTCACATCCAGCAGGATGTGGCACTCGAGGTTGGTTTCCTCCTCGTACTTCTTGACGTAGTGGCGATCTGATCGCGCGTAGACCTTCCAGTCGAGCGTGGACAGGTCGTCTCCATGCATGTATTGGCGGTACTCAGCGAACTCGACGCTGAAGCCCTTGAAGGGGCTTCGATGAAGACCGGAGATGAAACCTTCCACGACCGTCCGCGCCTTCAGCTCCATGGTGCCGAGCCGTGCGATGATGGCCGGATCCAGAAACCTCACGTCGCGCGTGGCGGGGGTGGGCATCGCTACATCCCGCTTCGCGGTACCGGAACCGCTTCGAGCAGGCGCTCGACGAGATTGTCGGCGGTGATCCGCTCGGACTCGGCGTAGAAGTTGGGAATCACGCGATGGCGAAGCACGGGGCGCGCCAACGCCTGAATGTCGCCGACCGACACGTGATACCGGTTGTGCAGCAGGGCCCTCGCCTTCCCGGCCAGGATCAGGGCCTGCGACGCGCGGAGACCGGCGCCCCACTTGACCCACTCGCGCACGAACCCATGGTCGCTTTGCCGGCCCGGACGGGACGCATCGACCAGGCGAACGGCATACCGCGCGACATCTTCTGCCACGACCACCTGCCGCACCAGTTGCTGAATCTCGAGAATCTCCGGCCCGCCGAGCACGCGCTCCGGCACCTGCACGTGGATGCCAGTCGTCTGCGTGACGACGCGGACCTCCTCGTCCTCGGGCAGGTAGGTCATGACGATGTTGAACATGAAGCGATCGAGCTGCGCTTCGGGCAATGGATACGTGCCCTCGAGCTCGATGGGGTTCTGCGTCGCGAGCACGAAAAACGGCCGCTCCAGCTGATACGTCCGGCCGGCAGCCGTCACGTGGTACTCCTGCATCGCCTCGAGCAGCGCCGCCTGCGTCTTTGGCGGCGTGCGGTTGATCTCGTCGGCGAGGATGATCTGCGCGAAGATCGGTCCCGTCACGAAACGCAGCGATCGGTGGCCGCCCTGTTCGTCGAGGACCTCGGTGCCGGTGATGTCCGCCGGCATCAAGTCGGGCGTGAACTGGATGCGTTTGTACGACAGGTCCAGGATTTCGGCGACCGTCTTGATCAGGAGCGTCTTGGCGAGGCCGGGCACGCCGGTGATCAGGCAGTGGCCGCCCGTGAACAGCGCCATCAGGACCTGATCGATGACGTCTTCCTGCCCGACGATGACCTTGTGGATCTCTGTCAGGATCCGCTTGCGTCCCGCTGACACCCGCTCGGCTACGGCGGCGATATCCGAGGTCGACAGGACTTCCGGGGTGGCGCGAGCTGTGGGCGTCGGATTCATCAGTGGGTCAGCGAGTAAACGATTTCGTTGATCTGCATCCGGTAGGCTTGCGCGGTGAACCGGACATAACCGGGATAGTCGGCGGCGTTGGACCATTCCCAACCGTCGCCCATGTCCGTGTTGAAGTTGATGAGGACCATGGCGCGGCCGTTGTCGTCTTCGATCGCCCGCAGGCGAGGGGCAAACCCACCCTTCTCCCATGTGCGGCCCTGCAGAAACGACCCGAGACCAGGCGTCTGCGGATACTCATCGATCTGGTAGAAGCAGCTGTAGATCGGATGGTTGGGCGGCAAGTCCACAATCCGCCGATCGGGAAACACGCGCTTCATCTCGCGCTGAAAATGCGCCCACTCCTCAGGCCCGTGGAAGTCGTCGAACGTCAGCGTGCCGCCGCGGAGCAGGAACTCGCGCAGGTTCTGCACCTCGCTTTCCTTCAGCGTCATCGTTCCGGGCTCGACGATGTAGATCCACGGGTATGTCCAGAGCGAAGGGTCGTCGAGCGTCACGACGACAGGATCGTTCACCTGGATCGAGGTCACCGTGCGGATGCGACGCGAGAGATTCTGTTCGGCCGCCGGGTAGTCAATCGTCCAGCACTCGTTGAAGGTGTCGCACCCCTGCGATGCGGGAACGTTCCACGCGGTGTACTTGATCCGGGCGAACGTCCACTGCAAGCCGGCGAAGCGCGCGTCTGGCTGTAACGGGTTCTGGGCGTCGGCGTCAGGCGCGGAGACAGATAGCAGGCCCCACAGGAGCAGCCCTGCGCCCGCGAGGGCCGGAACGATCGACGCCGGTCCGATCTTCACGGGCGCTTCCCGCTTCCGTTGCTCTTTCCGTCTACGACCTTGAGCAGCAGATCCTGCGCCCGTTCGAAGCTCGGCGCGATCTCCAGCGCTGCGAGCGCTTCGCGCTTCGCTTCGTCGCGGCGTCCCGCGAGAAGGTAACTCTCTCCGAGATCGCAGTGCGCCGCCGCGCGATCGGCCGGTCCTATCGCAAGCGCGGCCCTGAACTCGCGAACGGCGGTCCCGGCATCACCACGCTTCATGGCGAGACGGCCAAGACCACTGTGGCCCTGTGAATCGAACGGATCGATCTCGACGACGCGATCGTTGGCGATGGCCAGCGCCTTCTCGTCGCCCGCCTTGGCCGCCAGCGCAGCGAGCCGTCGCGCCGGTTCGAGCGCCGTCTGATCCTGCGCGAGCAACGCCTGGTAGGCCTTGATGGCCCGCGACGCGTCGCCAAGCTCTTCGGCCAGACGGCCCATGACGGCATTCGGCGAGTTCTCGCCGATGGCCATCGGCACCAGCGCCGCCGCGCGTTCGAGCGGCTCGAAGGCCGATTTGTCCTTCTGCGCGGCGAGAGCCATGCCGAGCATCAGCTGCGCTTGATAGCTTCCCGGTTTGGCCGCCGCGTTCGCTTTCAGGGCAGATACATCGGGCTCGCCTGGCTTGTCCTTGACCTGGTCGCGCAGTGCCGCGCGCACCGACGAAAAGCGGGTGTCGAGCATCTTGTCGAACGAGGCCTGCAGCGCGTCCATCGACACGCCAAGAGACTTCGTAATCGCCTGCTCGTTCTCGGTTCCATCGGCGTAGCTGTGGATCAGCGTTCGCAGCGCCGCTTCGCCGTGTGTCGACACAATGTGGTCGACGAGCAGCGAAGCCTGGTAGTACGCGAGCGCGATCGTCTCGCCGCTCGTGAAGCCGGAGTTCAGATCGCGCAGCTTCAGCGCCTTGCCCTGCTCGAGCGCGACCGCGAACGGCACCTCCATCTCGCGGCCCCAGGCAGGGCGTGCCTTCGTTTCCTCGTAGACCGACACACCCTCCGTGAGCCAGCGCGGCACCCGCTGCTTCGACATCTGCAGCGTAATGACGTGCGCCATCTCGTGCCACAGCGTCGCCTGCCACGAGAACGACCCCGGCGCTCTCGCCTTCGGCGAGTCCATGCTGATGACACGCCCGAAGCAGGCGCCGAGTGCCCCCACGAGCCCGGGCAGCCCGAGATTGCGGACCGCGAAGTCGTCGTGCACCGGGAAGATCTCGATCAGAATCGGACCCTGCGGCGTGAACTGGTACTTGGACGAGAGCGTCTTGAGCGATTGCTGCGCCAGCGGAATCGCATACTCCTTCAGCACGGCGGTCTCGTCAGGATGGAACTTGAGCACCAGATCGCCCTCGCGCACCACGTCGAACTTCTCGAGCTTGTCGAGCAGCGCGAGCAGGTTGAACGTGACGCGATCGAACCCATCGAGTTTGAACGCACGCTCCAGGGCGCGGCGCGCGCCCGGCTCGTCGCCGGTCCGCATCGAGTGCATCCCCAGGTCGGCATGCGCACGACTGTTGCCCGGATCGAGCGTCAGCGCTTCCTGCGTGAGCTGGAGCGCCTCGTCGAACCGGTAGTTCCGCGCCAGAAGGTCCCCCGCCACGCGGTAGGCCTCGCCGTACGCGGGGTTTATCGCCAGGATCCCCTTGACCGTGGTGTCGAACGCCGGACGGTTGCCGCGGACGAAGTCGATTGCGCCGACGAGCGACCGCGCCTCGAGATGGGCCGGATTGGCGTCGAGGACGCGGTCGATGTGCTTCCGCGCCTCGTCGTACTTGGTGTTATCGAGCTCGAGGTTGGCCAGCAACAGATGGGCTTCCGCAAGCCCGGGATCGATTTCCAGCGCGGTAGACGCCGAGGCGGCGGCCAGGGTCGGATTCTCCTGGGACAGCGCCTGTGCCAGGCCCGCGTGCGCCGGCGCCCATTTTCCATCGGCGTCGATCGCCTGCTTGAAGGACTTGAAGGCCTCGGGAAGATCGTGCTTCTCGTAGAACAACCGCCCCCAGGCGGTTTCGATCACAGGGTTTACGCGACCGCCTGCGGCTGCGCGGAACAACGCGTTGGCATCCTGCGCGCGGTTCAGCGCCCGCGCGGCGCGTCCGGCACGCAGCAGAGACTCCGCGTTTCCGCCGCTGCCGCCCTGACGAAACACGCGATTGAGGTGCGGGAGCCCTTCCTGCGCCCGTCCGACGCCCTGAAGCAGCAGTCCCAGCTCCAGCGCGGCTTCTCCAGACGGCGCAGCCGTCGCTGCCGGCTCGAGCAGCTTGAGAGCCTCGTCGTTCTGGCCACGTCGGATCGCGAGGCGCGCCAGGATGGCGGCAGCGTCGCTGTCGCCGGCTGGCCGGGCTCGGGCGAGGGCTTCGGCCTCATCGATCCGGCCGTGGGCAATCGCTCGTTCCGCGCTCATCAGGAACGACTCGTTCGCCTGCGGCGCGACCTGCGGGCTGATTGATGAACTGGCGGTCGGCGCGCAAACGAGCAGGAGGATCACGACCAGCGGCCGCATCGACCATTGCCACGCGCGTGGTTCGCGTGTGCCGTCCATCAACCTGATCCGATTATAGAGCACCGGTTTACCCAATCAGACGCGCGTTCGGAACGAACGGACTGCGGAAATCAGCAGGTTTCCAAATGGTCAGTACAGGTCCCGCCATGTATAGAACAACGCCGCGAAGAACCCTTGCAGCAAACCAAAGCTGACGGCAACGGCCGGCCACGCCCGGGACGGAAGCACCGCAGCGAGGGCCAGGAACAGCGGGAACAGTGTCGAACTCATGCGCCCGAGCGACAGTAACCCACCCGAAATGAGGGGCGGGCCGACGTTGATCAGGACGTAAGCCGCCCACGCCAGCCCCAGCCTCCGCCACACTGGCCAGATGAGCACGGTAGCAAAGGCAAGGCCGATGGCGTTGAAGGCGGTGTATGGATGATCGGCGGCAAACTGAAGAAGTCCGCCCGACAAATCGGCCGTCGACGATGCGCCGCCACCGCTGAGCCCACGGCCCCACGCGACCTGCACGCGGGCCCAGGCGAACCAGACCCCGGTATTGGAGTAGAGGTAGACGGTGTAGATGAGCATGCCGATGCCCGGCATGGCCGCAACCACGAGACGCCTGAGCACGCCGGCTGACGGCTTTCCCGGCGTTTGCGTATGCGAATCAGGCACATCGGCGAAGCCCAGCGCAATGAGCCCGAGGGGCACGCTCAGAAAACATCCGTTTGGGCGCGTGAGTCCGGCGACGAACCCAAACAGGGCGGCTCTCACAAGCTCGTGTCGCCGGAAGTGCCACCATGCACCGAGGGTCACGAGCAGGAAGAGGGACTCCGTGTACGCGGCGCTGAAGAACAGCGCAAAAGGATAGGCGGCGATGAGGACCACCGCCATGCGCGCTCGCTCGGGTTGCAGGAAATCGCGCGCAATCGATGAGAAGTACCAGGCGGCAGCGACAAACGAGAACAACGCGACCAGCAGCCCGGCCCATGTGAAGCGCGTGATGCGTCGATCCCTGGAGATTCCGTCCGCGTAAGCCCCGGTTACCACACCAACCGCCTTCATCGTCACCGGGAACGCCGGGAAAAACGCAAAGTTCTGCTGGCGATCCAATCGCCCCTGCCATTCGTACCCCTCTGCGGCAATACCTGCGTACCAGTTCGCGTCGAAGCGTGACGGCAGTTCCCGGAGGATCGTTCGCGGGCTCGAAGCAGGTGCGCCGGCAACCAGCCCGAATGTCGCGACGGCGAGAAAGCCAATCAGGAGGACGATCGGCCGCGTCAGCGAGAATGCGAGCAAGGCGTCTGCGAGCGCGGGTCGAGCCGACAGAGCCGAACACCACGACCGCCACGTCGCGACGATGTTCGGGGACGGACGTGCGGCATGCCGGACGATGGCGAGGGCCGCTGCGACAAAGATCAGATG
>Ga0075431_100003764_pt1 | contig 14746 bp, 17 predicted proteins | sample RhiMetdeltSRZDD5_FD_75297 | JGI IMG/M metagenome (GOLD analysis project Ga0075431, IMG submission 75297) | Populus rhizosphere microbial communities from Tennessee, USA - Rhizosphere MetaG P. deltoides SRZDD5 | ecosystem: Host-associated > Plants > Roots > Rhizosphere > Soil | place: USA... | reverse complement strand
GCTTGGAGATCATCGCATTCAATACGGTATGGTACACCGTAGGCGGCCCTCGCAATGTGACGATTGCATAATCTAAACACAATAAATTGTGATTCAACATGAGTTTACCTGGTATCGATAAAGTAGGCGTGAGTCAGTTTCCACCGTTCAGCGGACAGCCCAATTTCGTGCAAAAGAACCGACTGGGAGGAAGTGAAACAAACATTGTATTACCTAGCACCAGTTCTCCTGGGACTGTAACAGGCAATCTGATCCCTACAGCCGATAACACCTATATCATCGGAACGGCTGCTCTGAGATGGGCGAGTGGCACGTTTGTGAATGTGAATGTTGACCAAATAGGGAAATTGACTCTTCCCATCGGATCTCCCACTGGTTCTATCACAGGCGATGTCACTCCCAGTGCAGACAATACATACGCAGCCGGTGCACCTGCTGGAAGATGGGCTGTGTTCAACGGATTACGTATGTGGACGAGCCCTACCAGTGGTGCTCTTTCCAATGTGGTGATATCCCCGATCGCCAACGGTACGAGTGCAATAGGCAGTACGATTACATCCGGCACCGATGTGACTGCTATCAACACTGGAAACTTTGCTGTTACATCAGGAAGCAACATTGTAATGATTGGTACGGGAGCGGGTGACAGTATTACCACAGGAGGGTCCAATGTGTGTATTGGGCAGAATGCGGCCACCAGTTGCACTACAGGTGCCAGCAACACAGCGGTTGGAGCAGGGTCGGATGTGGTGGCAGGCAGCAATGGGCAAATCGCCTTGGGTGCAGGGGCTGTATCGACTGCTGCCAACAGCGTCACACTTGGAGGGCTGACTGCTAGTACCCGTGTAGCCTTAGCGGGTGCTGCGGGTGCTGCTTCGGGTCTGTTTCTCCCGGTATACCTAGACAACGGTGCAGGAGTGAGGACACAGTATAAGCTCAATTTGCTCAACGCAGCGTAAATCTAACAACACAACATTGATTCAACATGAGTTTACCTGGTATTGATAAAGTGGGTGTGAGCCAATTTCCCCCTTTCAGTGGACAGCCAAATTATGTGCATAGGAATCGATTGGGAGCAGCTCAGGCAGAAAGCCAGCTCAATATCACCAACTTGACCATACCCGCAGGAGGAACATTGACATTCGGGGCAGCATCGGGCGGTTTGGCCGCAGCCAACATTGCGGGTGACCTGATCCCGGATCTGGACAATGCGCGTCTGATCGGCAGTGTCGTCGCTCCGGTCCGAAGATGGGCAGACATCAATGGGGTCTCTATGCAGTCATCTGGTACCTCTCTGGACAACATGGTGGTCACCTCGGTGGGTTCTTTGAGCATTGGGTCGACCATCACCACAGGAGTACACAACACCATACTCAACACATCCCAACTCAATGTTACTACTGGTAACGATAACGTCATCATTGGAGACCAAGCACTGCGCAATGTCACGACTGGATCCAACAACATTGCCATCGGTGCCAGTGCATTGTTTACACAGGTCGCTATCAGCAATAACATTGCCATTGGTTCTTCTGCCTTACGACTCACCACGGTCACGACCAATATGGCGATCGGTATAACAGCTGGAGAAAACGTGACCACGGGTTTAAACAATACATACATTGGGAATGTATCTGGGCATCCCAATCAGACAGGAAGCGACAACACATGTGTGGGACTTCAAGCCCTTGGAGGCAATGTTGTGGGAACAAACAATGTAAGCAATTGTACGGCAGTGGGAAGTTTGGCCCTTGCTGCTCTCACTACCGGAGCCGGAAATACGGCCATTGGTAAGAATACCGGACTTGCCATCACCACAGGAGCAGAAAATACGATGCTTGGAAACGCTGCAGGCAACACCATCACCACAGGCGCACGAAACACGCTATTGGGATCTGGAGCGCAAGTGGGTACGGCCACTCACAATGACTGTGTAGTGATCGGATTTGGCGCCGTAACCGATGCTTCCAGTCAGTTTGTGTTGGGTAGTGCAGGCAATCCGTTAGGGGTACAAACCACAGTGGGAGCCGCGGGAGCAGCCAGCAATACACCAGCCGCCCCTCAGACCTACCTGCGTTGCAAGCTGAATGGCACTGTGTTGGTCATACCAGCGTATTTGGCAGCATAGCATTATCTAACACAATAAATTGATATATGTTCGGTGTATTGATAGGACTAGGGGCTACGGCCCACAACATTCTGAAGGGAGATGCCAATCAGAAACCATTCGATGATCAGAGTTATGAATACAGCCACAACATGCCTATGGTGCCAGGCTATGGCCGAAAACACAGCCATGAGTTGGCACCCAACTATGATCCGCGTCCATTCAATCGCCCGGGTCTGTCTGATTTCAGTGTCAACAAGCTGCACGTCAACTATGAGCTGCCACACCGTGACAGAGTGCCCAACAAACCGATCAGTGATTGGGCTCTCAAGGTGCATCCACATCTTTCGGTCAGTCCAGCGCAGGCTGAGGTGATGCAAGCGAGGCTATGGGATGCCCTTCCCGATCTGCCCTGGTATGACAAAGCCAACACATTGGGAGTCAATCGCGCGGTGCTGTACAACCGTTTGCCTCACTACCACCCGGGCATGACCAGGAAATATTGGCACCCTGGCAACCTAACGGCTATGACGGAGGCCGCTCCCACATACCATTATGATGACTAGAACGCATAAATAGAGGAATAAAACAAATGATAAACCACAACGATGTCTACAGCATATGAAAAAAAATACAGACCCAAGAAGGGGGCAGCGTATAGCCTTACACTAACAGAGTGGAAACCACAAGACTCTGCTTATGCAAGGGAATATTGTATGCAAGAATGGAGTTTATTAGCAGTGAAACCCTATGGGTGGATCATGTTCTATCAACAGAATGGGATTGACCTATTTTTGGTCTTCAAGCCAGAGGATTTGGAGGAGATAAAAGAGAAAAAGCCACTTCAGCCAGAGATCGGTGGGGTTACGTGGAAAATTGATACCAATCTATGGTTCCAGAGGGAAGAAGATGCATTGGATGTATATAACAAGATACAGAACGCCATAGACACGTCTAGACAAACATCAATATATCTGTTGCGACAATACCAAACGAAAGCCATATAATCTAATCTGATTTTATGTGATATTGCATACGATGGCCAATCAAGGCTCTTATATTGAACATTCCATTCAAATGCAGTTGTTCGGTATACCGATACCGGAGGCGGGAGGCGGGCCACCCTCTATGTCACAAACATCCATCCCAGCGGACCTTCACGAACCGATAGTAGAACCACGTCCTGTGAACCACAGCGCCAAGAACAAGGCTCCGGACCACATCCCCAAGCCACCCGGACAGCGTGTGATCTCTACGGTCATCGATGACTTTAGCAGCCATAGCATATTATGGTATGGCATTGGAGCCGTTGCGATCAGTTGGTTCTTGTTGAACTGGAGACATCGCGCCTAACTGCCAACGACAAACATATAAAGAAGAACGATAAACATTTTGTTTATTATTATTATGTCTACCTACAGTGGACCCAAGTGGTTTTGCGACGAAAGCAAAGACCCAGCCCAACATCTGATCGAAGAGAAGGTAGCCGGTGACTCATCCAAACACCCTGGCGCAGTATATCTCAATTGCAAACGCACCAATGGCAACAAAAGATGCGACTTCTTCATGTTCAAAGATCCAGCACTCAACAAATGGCAAGGTAAGACCAAGGCTGCAGCCACCCCCGCAGAGGCACCCGAACCCAAGAAGGCCAAGACAGAGGATAGCAATCATGGCACTGCCACATTCGGTGCTTCTGACTATCAGCTCAGGTTACAACACATCGAGAAGAGCATTGCCGATCTAGAGAAGACCATGACCCAGAAGATCGATCTGCTCACTGGGTTGGTGCAATTGGGAGTGCTCCCCGCCAAGCCTGCCGCTGGCATACCCATGCCCAATCAGTGATATTCTATACAATAAAATTTTGATGGCTACTCCTAATCTGATTGAACATATGCGCCTTCGTGGCTTCAATCCCAATCTCCTTGTTTACAACCAACAAGATGTCTCACTTTTCCCGGGGAAAGATGTTCTCCGTGTAAGTCATTGGCCCGATCCGTATCCTTTTTGGGGAAAACAACAGGATATATTGAACATGACTCCGAAACAGCTCCGAGACATGCAGGTGGACGTACTGGCTAACCGACTCAAGATGCAACACAGCATCCGCAACCAGAGCAATGGCCATGGTCCTATGGTCACCAGCACACGGGAGATTCACCCTGTGATGATGAGCGAGGCCGAGAGAGCCAGGCGTAACATGGGCATCGACGGTCAGGCCACGGTGAAGGTCAACCCCATGTTCGACAAGACCCATCGCTATACTCAGTTCGACCGAGGCATGGATGACACCGCAGACTTTTGGGGAACAGTAGGGCCACAGCACAGCTTTGGCGGTGTTTACTAGAGCTTTTCAATAAACTACTTGGCGTCTACATGTCCTGCACTTGAGATTCTTAAAACTGCAATCTCTGCAAATGTCACCATCCATATACATTAGGGTATGAGTGCCACATATACCACATGTGTAAAAGTTGGTGAGGTACTTCTTATCATGTATTCGGACCTGACGGCATTTGCTGCACTCGTGGCCTTGGCTGAAACGAACGGAGTGAGTGGAAGCGTCTAGCGACTACGAACGTACCTGTCCGATATGTGTGGGTAGAGGTTGGTCGACATAGCGACTCTGTGCCTAATCCACCTGATCTGAACAGTATTTAAGTTTATCTTCTCCATACTTTTCAATAATGTATTCCACTCCCAGCCACACTGGGCACATGATCCGTTGGTGGAAGTCACTCGAAAACATGGGATAGCGATTCTCCCATGGATGCCAAAGGTAGGGTGATTTGAGGGAGCGGTACTTGCACAATATGCTTTCACAATCTTCATGTGTGCAGGTCTTGGTGCGTACGGCATCCAGCAGATTGAAAACCAGGCGCATGCGGCGTTGATGGCGAAGGGGATAGTATAGTTCCATCACGCGGTAGATACAGGGCTCAACGACCGAGGAATCTTATTATTTATGTATTCAATATCAGAAAGAGAAAGTAAGACAGATGTGGTAACGCCGAATTGCTTGTGATTGTCGATACTGACAGAGAGGTGTTTCTCGAGATGGAATAAGATTTGTGATACTTGTATAGTATGAACTTCGGGGACTTCCCCCTCGGATGCCACCCAAGTAGCATTATCCGATTCATCTTGTTGTACGAAACGAAAATAAAGGACTCCTGCCAATGTATCTCCTTCCATTACATTCTTATGTATCATCACCAAACGTAATTTGGGTATCACGTGATGCATGCGATTGAATGGCTCGTCGGTCGATGCGTATACAATATCGAAGCGGCGGTAGATGGGAGGCTTGGGCTTTGCCATGGAAACAAGGATATTCAACTGTGTGCCACCCACATGAACAGCAGGGGCGATGCGGTGAAAGAATACCCGAGTTTTAGAGCCACGTTCTTGTCTAGCGCGGCGTTTGCGTTCATTGTCACGCAATCGTTGCTCTGCCCTTTGCTCATCGGTCATATTGTCGCGATGGTTTTGTGTATATTGTCGTTGTTTCTTCCGCTTTTCCTCCAGTTCCTCATCGTTCTTACGCTTTAGTTGCGTGGTTGTGAGCATGACCAGAAGAAAAAAAAAATAAAAAAATGTGACGTTAGCATGATATATCGATGATACTTTCCGGATATGGTATAATTCCGGTTGGGGTTCCAGGAATGGTTCGACAATTGAAACAAATCGGGCAATATGACGCACGGAATGTTCCGGAAACTTTGTGTGATTGGTTTATCTTGACAGATACTAAAAAGAACAGACATTTGCGCGGGCTCGCCGCTTTCTTTCCCTGTCCAGTTTTCTGTAATGTTCCTTCTGTGCGTCTGTCATACGGGCTCTGCGTCTGCGGTATGCTGCGTTGCATTTTTCTCTGTATGCTTGCCTCTCTTCATCTGTCATATAGCGATAGTATTTTTCCAATCTCCGTGCCCAACCAGCTGAAATTGGTTTTGCTGCCATCGAATTCCACAGACCGGTCTTCAGGACAAAATTTGCAAATATCTCAAAGGAATGTATAAAAATTTATAAAATCACTTTTATAAAAATTTTGTTCTCGGGACTGGTCGGTCCCTGTTTTTTGTCCTGGAGACCAGTCTGAAGAATTCATTCATAAATATCAAATAAACAATAAAAAATATTATGGGTTCCGGGATTATTTTTTTACCGAATATATCGATTTGGATATATTTTGGCGCCTTACGGCCGATCAACTAGCCGTTGGTTCTGTAAGGTATATATACAAAAAATCAAAGGTGTCCGTATTATTATTTTTTGATGGAGCCAGAGGAAGATGCTGCACCCCAACCTTTATCGGCCTTGCTCTCCAGGTATGAATCGGTTGACCGAAATCTTGCCACCGCGCATTGGGACTTTGAAGTGGATGGACCGGAGCGCCTTACGAAATCTCGCAAACATATACGCATGAACAAGTCGGAGAAATGCAAAGCTATAGACGGTGTTTATGAGATACTGTTGACACAGGGAGTGAACGGTGCGTATCGATTGATAGACTGTTCACTGCACGACCACTGCAATCACTCGACGTGCTGTATCTTTCACCTCGATATCGAACTATCCTATGATAAACTACTACCCGAATTCCTAGCGAAAAGCCACTCCACCGACATACAAGCACCTTGGAATCAACTCCATTGGACGGATATAGAGACACGAATCATAGAATGTTACTGCAAACAAATCAAAGAACTATTTCAAAAAATAAAGCCGAAGACCGCGTTAGTGAGTTGGTGGTGGCGTGCACATAGCACCAAGGCGAAACAGCCAGCAGGGGTGCTCAAGACGGGCAAGCTGAGCCTTCACGCTTACTGGCCTGATCTCGTGGTCAAGCGTAGCAACATGGTGCTGATGGTAGAATGGATACGTGACCAACTGGCCACATTCAAAGGAAACAAAGAAGACGCAGATATGGAATGCCAAAACCTTAGCTATTGGTTAGCCGATGCCGTGGATGTGAAACAAACAGAGAATGGCTATCTACGCATGCCACTGTTTCCTACCTATGAGGAGTATACGGGATCTTTGTGTGATGCCAATGGAACACTGCAACAGAACCCCCGTTCAGCAGGTCGGTGGGTGAGGCCTTTTTTGCCATGTACAGCCACACCTTTCAAAGACATTCGGCAGTTCGATAGTTTGTTTGACGCAGAAGGCCACCGTACACACGTCCCAGAGACCTACCACACCATAGCAGATGTGGCCAAGGCGTGCCTGCTCGACCGAGAAGCAGACAAACAAACTTACAAATGTATATTTGGTAAACAATCTATATTCGATATATCCTTTCAAAAAAAATGGGAAGCCGACCAGAAGATACGGGCCATACAACATAATATACGCAGTGTGGCACAGCGCTTACCCGACCAAGACGAAGAAGACCACGAGGCACATTGGATTGACAGTGACCCTCTTCACCGCAGCCGTATTGATCACAGGAGAAAGAGAGTTGTGTTTGATACCATGAAAGCGGACAAAGATATAGCATTGCTGCTAAAGCATGCCCTATCGCGTAAAGTAAGTGGAGTGGCAGATGACCAAGCCTTAGCTCCCGTATTGCGCTATATCGATCGTAGAGTGGTTCACATGCCGAATCAAAGCAAGGTCCTTACCAAGCAATGGAACAAGACCATCGAGTGGTACCTGAACCCATGGCCCTCTGGTCAATGGAATGGATATCTATCTCATCACAAATGGATTACCGAAACAGAACCAAAAGTAATTAAAAAAACCATCACCACACATTGGCATGAAACACCTGGGTGTCCTTCGGTCACTGGCACTGAAATGAAAGCGTATTCCTATGAGAGACGGAACGACGATCAAGCTGTGTTTTGTGAAAATAGCATGCAACAAATATTCACAGGTTTAACCTGTTGGGATAAATATGATACGATGGACAAAAAAATAGATTATACCAGATGGGCAGACCATTTTGTATATCACATACGATATTGTCTTTGCAATGGAGATGCCGTGGCTGCCTGGACGGTGCTGATGATTATACTAAACTGTGTACATCGCCCAGAAGATCCCATACAACAAATCACCACCTTTCAAGGGAAGGAAGGGACAGGTAAGAGCCGCTTTTGGGTGTGGGTCTTATCGCACATCATTGGGAATCAACACAGTATCACCATCACCGACCTGAAACGAGACATCGCAGGCCAATTCAATGGACTACTCAAGTACGCGTTGGTTTGTTTGATTGAAGAATCTGTGGTTGGAAAGAATCAAGACCATACCAGCATTCTCAACCAACTGATCACGGGAAAACGTGTGGTCATCAACAGCAAAGGTCTGAATCAAGAGATATGTTGTATTCGAGGTGCTTATTTCATGTGCACCAATTCGGAAGAGCATGTCACTGGCAGTGGCAGTGTAGAGGGGCGTCGCCATTTCATTAATCGAACCAATGATACGATTGCTTCTGGAGAACACCAGTACAAACAAGAGTTCTTTGACACCGTGCTCAATCCATTGATAGGCAACGATGATACACCCAATCAAGAGGCATTGGATGCAATCATCGTTTGGCTTTTGGAGGACCCTCAGCTCCAACACCATCTGGCCATGTATCACAAGTATATGAAATACACGGGAGCGATCCCTACCAAAGGAAATGTAAAAGAAAGAATCAAAAAGACTGCCTACAAGGATCCAGTGCAAGACTGGCTGTTCAATTCAGCAAGAGAAGGCACGATCTGGTGGCCTCCGAATGACCTCAACAATACAATTCGCGAGTCGCAACAAGGATCGCGTGTCTGGCCTGTGATTGATGTGGAAGTGACAAGACTATACCGCGCGTTTATGCTGAATACCAGCGATCGCACGCATACACAACGCCGTAAACAGATCACGTTACCTGTATTCAAAGATTCATTTATCAAATGCTCTGGTCTCAAACTCATCCCTGCAGATCTAGTCAAAGGGCATGAAGAAAAGTTTAATTTTTCGTCAGATGATTCACTGAAGACAGTACGAGAACACCTAGAGAAATCCAATTTAGGACTGAGTTTCTGTGAGATGAAGAAAGAAGCCGAAGAAGAAGCCAAAACCATCGCAATATGGGATGAAGTGAAGAGAGCAGGGAGTATATGGAAGAGTCCATTGTTTAAGGAGAGATATCCTTTGCCCGAATTTGACACTCACCCTGGCAAAGAAGTGATCGAATTGCTGAAAGTAGGAGAGGAATACCTCAAGAAACAATACAAAGCGGATACAGAGGATGGTAGTGTGAGCCACAGCAACCCGCCCAGTGTGATGGACTACTCCAGTGACACAGACAACACAGAGGAGTCCGTGCACGCTTCAACCTACAAACGCCCACTGGCTGAGGAGGTGGACGAAGTGGTGGTGAATGACGCCAGTGGGGATGAGGCGATTTTTATGGAAAACCCCCACAAACGTAAGCATGACGCGATGGGGGTTCCCCTGAATGAGTCATCATCAGAGGGAAAGAATCAATAATGACGTGTCATCAATCTGTTGGTCTGTGAGTTATATAAATGTGTTGTGTATTCTACCCATTTCATTTTGAAAACTCAGCAACAACGCAACCAAGGTTATTGTCTTGTTTTTTTTATTTCGAAGTCTGATGGCGTGACAGCATGCAAAACGACATCGAAAAGGCCACCCAGCATCTGCCCGCTTCCGTGCATCTCAACGACGTCAATTCATCGGCGTATGTGGTCACTCAGACCGTAAACGTAACACCCGAGTCGACTGAATGCGATGATGGTTGCATGATTGCATTATCATGGATAGCATTTGTATTGGGATTCCTATGTTGGTTCCCATGGTGTTTCGGATTCTGCTTCCTATGCTCGAAACGTAAGAGCGCAAGGATCGGGGGCATCCTCTCGGTCGTCTTTCTTACGATTAGCGTGTTGGCAACAGGAATCATACTCATTGTTGTATTTATAATGAAATGATCACCCACCCACATGAGGCAGGGTTTGGTGTCTGTATCTGTTTGTAGTTGCGATGGAATCTTTGTGGTCTTCGGATGTTTGCGTCGGTGTGGCTGGCTGTACACTACTACGGGATAGGTACAGTATCTCCTTGCGTATGGCATTCTCGGCAAAGGCCACCAAATGTTCGAATTTGCGGCCAAAGTTGGGCTGGGATCGGAAGTACCAATAGACCGCTGTACCATCACCGATGGCGGGACGGTAGTATTCGTTGTTGGGCGTAAGCAACTGCATCAGCTCGCTCATGGCAAAGAAGCCGATGCCAAATTGAAGGACCAATTCAATCGCCGTACGGGCAATGGACTTGTCACTGACGTGATCTGGGAAGCACTTGTCGACCAACCGCCCCACAATCGTGCCAGTAGAGGCGTGTGCGAAAGCATGGATCACAGTATCTGTATAGTTTTCAATGCTGGCCATAATGCTATGTTGGTATCACTAGAAAAAGCTTACAGCCCCTTCGTATCGTATCTATCTAGCTGCACGGGCATACTCGCTGCTTTGGTATTTAACTCTGCTGCCTTCACACCCGCAGTCCACTCGTAACCAAAGAGAACTATCTTCTCTGCAAGCCTCATGTACCACGGCTGCACCAATGCACTGCCCAGCTCAATACGCATCTCCTCCAACTCGGGCTGGAAGCGATCCATCAGCTTCTCGCACTGCCTGGCGTCATCCAGCAACGGAGTCAGTCCTCTCAGCTCCCATCCCATGGGATTGAAGCCAAAGCCGTGCACACCCCATATCATCCCTTTCATCAAACCCACGAAGCCAATATGCATCAGGTTGCCACTCTGCCCCATGCCAATGCCACGGCGCATCATCTTCAGCTGATAGGTCAGCTCATCGTCACTGAGACCCCTGGCACTCTTGGGACGGTCATGTGGGGCAAACTGGCCGACGATAGGGCTTCTCCAGTACTCCTCGAGCTTGTTGCGGTCCTTGTGGCGCTGGTCTTCGTTCTGCTTCGCCTGGGCAACAGTGGCTGTCTTTTGCAGCATGGCACGCTCGGCAACCGTCAGCTTGCGGGCCTTGGCCACAGGCGCTGCAATGGGCTCCGAAGGCTGGGTCGCACGATTTATCGCATCTTTTAGCTTCAGCTTCTCTTTGTGTTTGCTTATAGCGGTATCCTGTGCCAATTTATCGACATTGGAGACATTCAATTTTTCAAAACTTTTAACAAAGTCTGCTGCCATGAATATGGTGTGTCTATAGATTTATTGTGTTGTATTTAAGTCTCTCGCAGCTTGCGCAAAGACTCGGATGTAGCGAAACAATCTGATCCAATTCCACGTAGTGAGTTGTACGGTCATCAGGGGTTCCAATGCAATCTTGACAGTTAGAGGGAAGGTGTTCATGTATGCATCCATCATCTTCGTCTTGGTCAGTATGGACTCTAATGTGTGATCCACTTCTATTTCTTCTGTCTTGTAGTTTAGTATATTCAGTCTCTCGAGCAGCGTATTCCAGAAATCAAGATAAGGCATAAGATACGTAGTGGCGTGCACGAGTAGGAAACCAAAATCACTCTCGATACTCAGTGCCAGGGCCGCTTTTAGTTTGAAAGGATCGTCTCTATATTGCAGAACACTGGCAATGGCGGGGCTTGCGCTCACGGCCATCTCGATCCACTCGCTCATGCATGGCAAGGTAAACACCCACAGACTGCAATTCAGTAGTAAGTCCTTAACAAAGGATTGTAGGTTCAGTGTGGGTTGAGTTTCTGTCGCCATGCTTTCACAACGTTTTGAGAGGCGATATTACGCAGCCTATTTATGTTTGGTCTTGAACAATGCCATGTCTCCCCTCTGCACGAGACGGCGACCCGTGGTTGAAAAAACAGAAATATGCCGAAGTCTAGGTTCTGTAAACATACGGTACGCATACAACTGTCCATACCATTCTTCGCTTTCCATCACCCTCTTCCATGATTTGCACACCAGGCGGCAACTAAAATAATCATGTGGAGTATCGATATACAACAAAATATATTTCCATACATCACCAGGTAAAAAGTACGTATCGCTTGCTAAGCTAATTCCCATTGAGGGAATGCCTTCCGTAGTACCAGGCAGGAGGTCCGTCATACTTTCCTTGTCCCCTAAGACGGTTATAACTAACCCAATAATTTGGGATGTCGTCAGCAGGAAGTATTAGATTCAACAAGCCTCGATTGTTATTGGGTAGGTCTACTCTTTTGTCCGAATGCCAATGGTTCACCATCCTACCTGCTTTAGGGTGAGATAGATAGGAATTTATATAAGGAATATGAATAGGTTCAGGGTTGTGTCTCTCTCTGAAACAGTTGCACTCGTGACCGAGGGTTGTGCACATATTTATGGTTGTCGATGTGTGGCCGTTAGATTATAGGTTGAGCATCTCAACCAAATACAGAGCTCCGAACGTAAGTCCAGCAGCCGTTATTCCGCTTTTGACATTGGGTTGCAGGCTCGCTCCACCAGGGAGGTTGCTGCTCACACTGGCATCGAGTCCAGCAAAGTAGGCACCCCCGACGATGCCCGATACGATAAGCTTGGATTGCAGATTCAGTGGCATAGTGTTTAACTTCTAAGCCTTAACTTACTGACTTAGATTAAATGGCGCAATCATGCATGAGTTATACGCCCAGCAGCCTGCCACAGCCCACCAACAATAACTGGAACTTCACCTTCAGCTATCCTCAGCCCACCACAGAGAACTGTTATGATGGATATGTGGAGCTGAAGGAATGGATGTCAGGGAGCAACACCAGTCAGTGGTTCTATGAAGACGGCAAGATGAACGCCTATCTTGTGCAGTGCGTGTGTGGCAGTCCGGGTTGCACCTTCAACTGCGGAGGCACTCCGAGTTGCCAGTCTGCTGCCAACCCCAACTGCAACAGCACGCCTCCACCGCCTCCGCCACCACCGGTACTACCTACAGACAACACACCCACTCAGCCTGTCACGGGGGCCTACATCCTCGGCAACCCCAACCCTACCTGCGCGGATGTCGAATCCTGGCTGAATCGCATGATCACAGAGTACGGTGACATCGCTACGGCCAACTCGGATGAACCTGCCTTCCTCAGCAACTACAACGTCTACCTGACGCAGTGTGCCGGCCAGCCTGCCAACACCATATTGCCAGGATATTACAGCACAGCCGAGCAGAAACAATTGGCTCAAGGGGGCTTCCCGACTCAGTTCCAGAGCCCAGATACACTGTCAGCCTACTATGGGCTCGGCGACCCTACCTGGACCTTCACCGCGGCAGATCAGAACAGTGCCAAGGATGTGGCCTGTGCCAATGCCTTCATGGCATTGCAGCAAGCGACGAGACCAGGCGATGTGACCGAATGGGTAGAGGCGGCAGGAAACAATGCCGGCAGCTGGCAGAAACTGGAGCAAGGAACCGGCAACGATGCCTTCGTGGCACAGCTGACCAACCAATACATCGCCAATGGATGCGGAAGTTACACACCGCCTACCTCGGATACCACCCTATTCAATTTTTGGATGAACCATCCGATCCTAGCAGGCATTGGGGCAGTGGTAGGAGGGGCGACCAGTGCCTTTTTGGTAGGGACCAGTCTGGCAGTAGGCACCAAGCCTAGGCTGTACGCCTTTGCGTTGGGCGCAGTGGCTGGTTATGTTGCCATGGAAAAGTTGTTCATCGTCGTAGGTGATAGTGTTGAGTGTATGGGCAGCTTTGGCAAAGTCAGTGGGTATTGGGTGAATCCATGGCATTGGTTTTCGCACGACAATCCTCCTCACCTTGAGTGTAGTTTTAATAATCTATAAGACTATTCTCTGATGGCAGACATCGAAAACTTGGTCTACCGACTCGGTACGCCCGTGGTCATTGGTGCAGGAGCAGGTGTATTGGCTTATTTCACAGAGGAGGCATTGGTACATGAAATCAACAGCAGAAGATGGGTGCTGCCCGTTCTTGCAGGCTTTGCTGCTGCAGGTGCGGCCTATATTCTTATGAAATAAATGGACTTTATTTTAAAAGTTTCCAGGGGATGCATAGACGAAGGCCCCCGCAGCCAATGGACCAGCAGCCGCAGATCCGGCCACTTGAGCGAGGTTCATCATAGATGTGTTGTTGTTGACAAAGTATTCATAGGCCACAGGCACGGCTGCGGTCACTGCCAATCGCATCAATCTTCCTGGGCTGGCCATTCCAGATTGGCTGTAGTCCCACGTGATACCTGTCTGCCATGGTGTATCTCCTGCAGCGACTCCTCCAGTTGCCATGGACGTGACATAGAATGCACCTGCGGATAGACCGCCCAATGTGGCAGCAGACATAGGGTCTTTGCCAACCAAGAAGTAGAGGGCTGCGGTGGTGACGGCACCACAGAATGCAGCGGTGCCGATGGTGCTTTGCAATGCGGTGATACTGGTCATTTTATCTAGTCGGCATGTTTAACCATTAGAATATGAACTGTCAGTTGTATGATTGGGTGATCTCGGCTCTCACCCTTCTAGCCGTTGCCATCCATGTCATTCTCTACGTACTCAAAAAAAACGATATACCTATTCCTGTGATCAACAAGACCACCAACCATAAAAAGGATAGTATCAGTGCCATACACAATATACTCACACAACTGGCCGATGATATCAAATCACTCACCGATAGCAGCCGAAGCAACACA
>Ga0075431_100003762_pt1 | contig 14750 bp, 17 predicted proteins | sample RhiMetdeltSRZDD5_FD_75297 | JGI IMG/M metagenome (GOLD analysis project Ga0075431, IMG submission 75297) | Populus rhizosphere microbial communities from Tennessee, USA - Rhizosphere MetaG P. deltoides SRZDD5 | ecosystem: Host-associated > Plants > Roots > Rhizosphere > Soil | place: USA... | reverse complement strand
CCACCCACCACCGGTGACCCACCCACCGCCCGGCCTGGCACGGGCATAGGCATATATCTTTTCCCGGTAGGCCGCCAGGCCCGAAAGGCCGGAAAGATCGCACCGCATGGCTTCCAGGCCCGCCCACACCGGATGTACGTGGGCGTCCTGAATGCCGGGAATGAGCAGGCCGTCGCCGACCTCGACCACCTCGGTGGCCGGGCCGATCAGGCCCGAAACGTCACCCGTCGCGGCGATGGTCCCGCGCCGCACCGCCACGTCGAGCGGCCGGGGCGCGCCCGCGATGAAGGCGCTGCCGCCCACGAAGACAAGATCTGCGTACACCGTGGGATACGGTAATACACCATGCCAGCCTTCACCCCCGGCATGCGCCTGCATGATCGCTACCTGCTCGAGCAACGCATCGGCAGCGGCGGCATGGCACAGGTGTGGCGCGCCCACGACCTGGTCCTCGTCCGGCAAGTCGCCGTCAAGACCGTCACCGGGCAGGCCGCGTCCGATCCCACCCTGCGCGCCGGGGCCAGGCGCGAGGCGCAGGCCGCCGCCAGGCTGACCCACCCTCATATCACCGCCGTGCATGACTACGCCGAGGTGGAGACCGACGACGGTCAGGTCGTGCCATACCTGGTCATGGAGCTGCTGCGCGGGGAGACGCTCGCCGACCGGCTGGCGCGCGGGCCGATCCCGTGGCCGCAGGCGGCCAGCATCGGCGGCCAGGTCGCCTCCGCGCTGGCGGCCGCGCACGCGCAAGGCGTCGTGCACCAGGACATCAAGCCCGCCAACATCATGCTGACCCCGTCCGGGGTGAAGGTGCTCGACTTCGGCATCGCCGCCATGACCGGGCACCGCGAGAACACCGGCTGGATCATCGGGACGCCCGCCTACGCCCCGCCGGAGCGGCTGCGCCAGGCCCCGCCCGACCCGTCCGCGGACGTCTTCGGGCTCGGCGCGATCCTTTGCGAGATGGCCACCGGCGAGCAGCCGTTCCCGATCCACTCCTGGGAGGAGGCGGCGCGTTACCGCCACGGGCAGCCCGCACTGCCGCCTTCGGTGCGCGAACCGGCGCTGTCGGCGATCCGTGCCGCGCTCGACCCCTCGCCGACCCGGCGCCCGAGCGCGGCCGCGCTTGCCCGCGCGCTTGAGCAGGCGCCGTCGCCCACGTTGATCGCCTCGGCCGGTACCGTTTCAGGGGCCGCCAGCGTGCCCCAGTACACGCAGGTTTACCAACCGGCGGAGGAGCCCGCCCCGGCACGCAAGGGGATGTCCCCGGGGCTCATCGCCGGTGCCGCCGTGGCCGTGCTCGCCATCGTCATCGGGGCGATCTTCATCCTGGGCAGCGTGTTCGCGCCGGAAAAGGATCCCTCGGCCGGCGCCCTGACGAGCAACGGTCCGGTGGGAGGTCCGGGCGCGACGCCCAGCGCAACCGCCGCCACGGACAGCGTGCCCGTGCTCCTGCAACAGCTGGAGATGGCGGTGAACGCTGGAATCGCCGGCGGGCAGGTGCAGCCGGGCAAGGAGCGCGACCTGCGCAACCGGGTCCAGGACCTGAAACGGGTGGCGCTGTCGCAGAAAGGCAACCGCGGCAAGGAACTGGCCAGCGAGATCCGGGACTTCCAGGAAAAGCTCGCAGACCTGGCGAAGGAGCGCGACATAACGCCGGAGCTGCGCGCCAACCTCGACGCGATCCTGGTGCAGCTGGCCGCGGCTGCCGCCTCGGCGCGGTGAACTTACGTGGTGATCTTATGCACACAGCAGTAATATCGACGCATGACCCAGCGAATCAGCATCACCCTGCCCGATGACGTCGCCGCGATCCTCGCCCGCGAAGAGAATGCGTCGGCCTACATCGCAGAGTCGATCCAGCTTCGCCATCGCCGCGAAAGCATCCGCCAAATGCTGGCCGATCATGGGATCACGGTCACCGATGAAGGCGTTGCCAGGATGCGGCGGCAGGTGAATGAGTTGCGGGCCCAACGACACCAGGAGCTGGCCGAAGAGGCGAGGCAGAAGGCGGCCTGATGACGGCCGAGCCGCAAATCACACTGATCTTCGACACAAGCTCCCTGATTGCCTACGCACGAGCTGAGCTCGCCGCCGTACGGGTCGGTGAGCTGCTACAGATGGTTGAGGAAGATGAGGGCACAAGCCTGATCGGCGTACCGGCGGCCTGCTACCTCGCTGCCTTCCGGCAACTTTCTGATATCGACCAGCAGGCCCGGCTCACCACGATGATGTTGCGGATGGAAAATGCATGCGTGATCCTGCCATTGATGGGTATTGACACGATGCAGGTAGCCATGACCGACGCGCAGCTCGGTGGCAACGACATCGCACATGCGGTTCTTGAGACACAGCGGACCGAGGATGCCTTGCTGGCCACATTCCTTCCGAAGGTTGCTGAACTGCGCCTGGCCGGTAATCGAGTGCTTGACCTGACCGCCGAGTGGACCGACGAGCCCTGAATGAACCTTCAGCGCGGTAGGGCTTGCTGGAGTTCGACCCGCAAGGCCGGGGTGAGGATCTCGCCGGCCTGCTTGACCAGGCGGGCCATCTCGAAGCCGACCGCCCCCAGGTCGGCCTGCGCGGTGGTGAGCACCGCGAACACCGACCCGTCCCGGACCGTCATGGCCAGGAAGTAGCCGCGCCCCATCTCGATGACGGCCTGGCGCACCTCGTCGCCGTCGGCGAGCTGCGACACGCACGAGGCCATGCTGATCAGGCCGGAGGTGATCGCGGCGAGCTGGTCGGCCATGGCTCTGTTGATGCCGGAGGACAGGGCGACGGGCATGCCGTCGGAGGAGGCCACCATCGCGTGCTGCACCTCCGGCGTGCGGTCGGTGAACGCGTTGATGAGCCAGTTGAGATCCTGTGCCGGTTTGCTGAGCGCGGTGGTGGTCATGACGTCCCCTCGGATGACAGCAGGTCGCTTGGAATCCGCACCACGGCGGTGGTCCCGGCAGCGGTGGACTCCAGGCTGACCCGCACATGATGCCGGGCGGCCAGATGGCTGACCACGACGAGACCCATCCGCTCGCTGGCCGCGACGTCCAGATCGGGTGGCGTCCGCAGCAGGTTGTTGGTCTCCACGAGGAAGCCGGGCGCCAGACCGATTCCCTCATCTGAAATCGTCAATTCCACGCCATCAGGTGACACCTTAGCCTCGACCTTGATCGGAGAGTCCGGCGGGGAGAACGCGGTGACGTTGTCGAACAGCTCGGACAGCAGGTGGATCATGTCGGGCGCCACGTGGCTGCTGACCTTGGAGGTCACCGCGACGTCGAAGCGGACGCGTTGGTAGGACTCGATTTCGGAGAGTGCCGCCAGGATGAGGGCGTCTACGGTGACGCCATCGCCCTCCTCGGACCGGCGGCGCGCCTGCCCACCCGTCAGCACCAGGAGGTTTTCGTCGTTGCGCCGAAGCCGGGCCGCGAGATGGTCAAGCTGGAACAGCTCGGCGAGGCGATCGGGGTCGCGCTCGTCACGCTCCATCTGGTCGAGAAGGCGCAGCTGCCTCTCCACCAGGAGCCGACTCCGCCTGGCTAAATTGATGACGATCGCATTCATGCCGTCGCGTTCCTCATCCATCACGGCACATCACGCGCGGTACTCTACCGGTCACCCATTGAGCTGTTCAACTGTCCGTAGTGGAGGGACAGACGATTGCGCTCCTGGCGTCCATTTGGCACAGTGCTTGCGCCATATCCGTACCATACGAACAGGTTCATGGGGAGGAAACGCAGATGATGGGTCCCTCGCACGCGCTGTCGGGCGCAGCGGTGTGGCTGGCCGGTTGCTGGGTCGCCAAGGAGGCGTTCGACTACGGCCAGTCCGCGACCACGATCGCGATCGGCGCCGCGGTGTGTGCCGGGGGTGCGCTCCTTCCCGACCTTGACATGTCAGGCAAGGTCACCCAGAACAAGGGCGGCTCGACGGTCTCCCGCAGCTTCGGCGTCTTCTCGCTGTTCCTCGCCGAGGTGATCGAGAAGATATCGCTCGGTGTCTACCATATGACAAAACTGAGCCAGGACCCTGACCGCGACAACGGCCACCGCACGCTCACGCACACCATCCCCTTCTGCCTGCTGATGGGCTTCGGCGCCACCTGGCTCGCCACCGCCTACGGCCGGTGGGCGGTGCTGGGCATCCTGTTCTTCATGTTCGGGCTCGCGCTGCGCGGCCTGTTCCACCACTGGGCCAAGCGGGTGGGCTGGGTGTTCATCACCATCCTGTCGGCCGGGGCGGCCTGGTTCGCCTACACCTACCTGCCCACGATCGATCGAGGCTATCCGATGATCGGGATAGCGGTCGGCGTCGGCTGCTTCGTGCACCTGATGGGCGACATCATCACCCGGGCGGGGGTGCCGATCCTGTGGCCCATCCCGACCGGCAAGCGTATGTGGCGCATGATCGGCCTGCCCGACACCATCTCCATCGAGGCCGGCAGCAAGATCGAGACGAGGGTGCTCAGCGTCGTCTTCACCCTCATCTCCCTCGTGGCCGGGGCCGGGCTGCTGACACCGGCGCTCCTCGACCGCCTGCGCGAGGCAAAGATCATCGCCTAGCAGTGTTCATGGAGTGACCGCGCGGCGCCGCCTCAGGCAGCGCACGTCACTTAGCGTCGGCGTAAGAGTCGACGACGGCGATCGAGAGCGGGAAGCGCACCGGGGTGCTGCCAAAGAGCAATTCGCCGGTGCGCTTTGACGACTCGTGCAGAGCCCGCACCACGTCGTCCACTTCGGACACCGGGCAGTGCACGATCACCTCGTCGTGCTGGAAGAAGACCATCCGCGCCCGGTGATCCCAGAGGGCTTCGCGCACCAGGGCCAGCAGCGTGGCGGCCCACTCGGCCGCCGTCGCCTGGATCACGAAATTGCGCGTGAAGCGGCCACGAGCCCGCCCCGAGGCGCCCCCGTCGAGCCAGCTTCCCTCCAAAGAGGACGGTGGGCAGGTGCGGCCGAGCCACGAACGCACCAGGCCGCCCGACTCGCCCGTGCGCGCCGCGGCCTCCACGTAAGCCCAAGCCGTGGGATAGCTGCCCCGCAGCGCCGCCAGCGCCGGAGCCGCCGCCCCACCGGTCTGCCCATACATCGCGCCAAGCAGGGCCACCTTGGCCTTTGCCCGGTCACCCCCGAACGCCTCCGCCGCCAACGCCGAGTAAAGGTCGCCCCCGGCCGCCGCCCGGCCCAGGCCCTCATCGCCCGAGACCGCCGCCAAGATGCGCGGCTCCAGCTGCGCCGCGTCGGCGACGACAAGCTTGAACCCGGGATCGGCACGCACCGCGCCCCGCACCGCCTTCGGGATCTGGAGCGCCCCGCCTCCCCGAGTCGCCCACCGCCCCGACACCACCCCGGAGGGGACATAGGCCGGGCGGAACCGGCCGCCCTGCACCCACTGGTCACGCCACGACCAGCCGTGCGCGGTCCAGATGCGGTACAGCTCCCGGTACTCGATCAGCGACGGGATCACCGGATGATCGACCTGCTTGAGGGTCCACGAGCGGGTGTTGGGCACGTCGACGCCCGCCCTGCCCAGGGCGCGGCGCAGCTCGGCCGGCGAGTCGGGATGCAGGCCCGGCGAGTCGAGCAGGTCGGCGATGGTGGCGGCGAGCTGGGCCAGCCGCCGAGGCGTGCCGCCCGCCACGCGCGGCCCGAGGAGATCGGTCAGCAGCTCGTCATGGATGTCAGCGCGCCACGGCAGCCCCTGCTCACCCATCTCGACGGCTATCAGCGCACTCGCGGACTCGGCCGCGCCGAGCAAGCGCAGCCGTCCGGCCAGGTTTTGGCGCTGCCGGCGGTATCCCATGAGCAAAATGGGAAGCGAGGAAGGCGCCGCGGACTCGGAGAAGAGGGTCCCCTGCCCCGTGCCGGGCGGGTCGGCCTGCCGCACCGGCTGGTCGGGCGGGACGTCGGCGCCGGTGAGGCGGGCGTGCGCGGCCTGAGGCGAGCGGGGCGCGCCATAGTTGCCCTCGTGCGCCAGCAGCAGCGCCTCGACCAGCTCGAAGTCGTGGCAGCGGCGCACGCGCCCCACGGAGCGCAGCAGGGCGGGGTAAACCTGCTCGGTGCTCGCCCACAGCCAGCGCGGGCGCTCCGCCTCCTCCAGCTTCGCCACGATCTCCGTGGTGGCGGGCTCAGGCTCGGCGACGGGCTCACCCGCGTCGTCGAGGCGCTGGAGCCGATCTCCAGCCAAGGCAATCATCGCCACGCGCCACATTTTGCCTGTCACCTACGACAAAATTGGTGTCATGAGCCGGGCATTCGACTTAATTGGGGCGCACTACAGCGAAGCATTCGCCGAAAAGCCCGGGCAGGTGGAGGCGGGCCGGTGGCTCGTCGAGCAGCTGCGGGGCGAGCGGGTCGTGCTCGACGTCGGCTGCGGCACCGGCGTGCCCACCGCCCGCCAGCTCGCCGACGCCGGGTGCGAGGTGGTCGGCATCGACAGCTCGCCGGTCATGCTCGAGCTGGCGCGCAAGAACGTCCCGGAAGGCATCTTTGTCGAGCGCGAGGTGCACGACCTGGGCGGCCTGCACCCGCGCCAGGGCCGCTTCGACGGTGCGGTCGCGTTCTTCTCGCTGCTGACACTCGACCGCGCCGGGGTCGCCAAGGCGCTCGACGCGATACGCAATGTGCTTGCGGCGGAAGGGCTTTTTGCCATCGGCATGGTCGAGGGCGACACCGACTACATGATCCGGGAGTTTCTCGGGGTGCAGTTGCCGCTGACCGCGTATCCGCGGCGGGAGCTGGCAGCCCTGCTGTCCCACCACGGATTCACGGTCATGGATATTTTTGACGAGTCCGCCATAAAGTCCACACCGGACACGCCGGAGCAGACGCATCTTTACGCCCGCTGCACTGTCACACCCGTCATGTGAAGGCGGCCTTGATGATCTCCAGCCCCTCCTTGGCATCGGCCTCGGGTTGACCCAGCGGGGAAGGGCGGCGCGGTGCCGCGCGAGGAGGTCGTCGGTCGTGATGTTTGCCACCCTTTTTACGTGTCTCGCAAGGCGTCAAGGGCCAGAAGCGCCACATGCAGCGAAAGGCAGACCGGGACCGACTCCAGATCGGCGTTGAGCACCTTCTCCAGCCGCGCCAGCCTCTCGTAGAACGCCGGTCTTGACAGGTGGGCGTTGGCGGCGGCCGTGGACTTGTTGCGCCCGCTGTCAAGATAGGCCCTGAGCGCGGGCAGCAACGGCTCCTTGGGATGCTGCGCATCGTAGGCCAGCAGCGGGCCGAGCTGCCGCTCGGCGAAGGTCTGCAGCCGCGGTTCGTCGCGCAGCAGGTAGAGCAGGCCGGCCAGGCCGACGTTGGGCAGCCGGTGGACCTCGGCGGCGGTGGAATCGTGGCGGGCCGCCTCGGCCACCTGTCGCGCCTCGACCAGCGAGCGGCGGGCGTCGCGCAGGCCATCCACTTCGGATCCGGCGGCGATGACGAGCGTATCGTTACGGTTGCGGCGCAACGCCATCGCAAAGCCCTTGAGGCTGGGGTCCGTCCCCGGCTTGAGGGCGAGCAGAGCCCCAACGGCGTTCTTGTCGAGCGAGCTGGTCAGACCGTCCAAACCGGTCTCGCGGATGGCGTTGCCCACCGCCTCAGCCAGGCTGTGCAACCATTGCGGCTCAACGGGTTCATCCTGGCGCGGCCTAATGACAACGCCGATGAGCCTTCTTCTTTCCAGCGTGACACCGAGCGCACGGGCGCGCAAAGCCACCTCGTCCACCGGCAGGCTGTGCTCCAGCAGCGCCGAGAGCAGCGTGCCGTGCAGCTGCCTTGCCAGCCCCTCGGCGTCCCGCTCGATCAGCCGCCCCAGCGCGAGCGTCGAAGCCGCCCGCTCCAGCAGGATGACCAGCCTCGTCGGCGGCTGCTCCGGGCCGTCCACCCTCAGCAGCAACCGCCCCCAGTCCTGGCCGCGCGCACCCACCATCGTCGCCAGCCACCCCGAGTTGGCGTCGTAGCCCGTCCTGCCCGACTGCTTCACCTGGCGCGAATGCTGCTCCCAGTTGTCCAGCACCATTTCCGCCCGCTCGCCGGCGGTGTCGAAGGCCAGCACCTGGCGAGCGAGGTTCTCCAGCACCACCGGGCTGCCCGATAGTTGAGCCGCCTGATGCACCACCTCCGCCGGATCCGCGCCCTCCACGCTCAGCTCCGTGAACCTCTGGTGGATCTCCTCGGTCGCTTTCAGCTCGTTGAGCTGCGCGTCCACTATCAGCGCGTGCACCGCCTCGGTGATCCTGACAAACGGCGTCGGCCTTCTCAGCTCGATCAGCGGCAGCCCCCGTTTCTCCGCCGCCGCCACCATCACCCTCGGAACGCTTGCGGTATAACGCCTTCCCAGCTCCACCACCAGCCCGGCCACCCCCACCTCGGCCAGATCGTTGACGAACGCCCGGATCCCCTCATCGTCTGCGGGCAGCCCGATCCCCGTCGTCAGCACCAGCTCACCGCCGTGCAACAGGCTCGCAATGTCGGGTACCTCAGAGGAATGCACCCACCGCACCGGCCGGTCAAGCCCCGACTCGCCCGCGACAAGCCTGGGCGCCCCGATCCGGAACGGGTCGAGCCCCATCACCTCCCGCACTGTGGGAAACATGATCACACTTTACCCACAGAGATTTAGCCGATCGTGAGGGAGACCGTTTGACGGGAGAGGGGCAGACGTTGTAAGGACCCGGGAACGGCCGCCGTCCGGACGGGAACCAGGTCCGCGGGCAGCATACCCGTCATACCGGATCGTCGCGGGTTAGTTCCCAGCAGGCGACCGCCGCCGCGGCAGCGACGTTGAGCGAGTCGACGCCGCGGCGCATCGGGATGCGGACCCGCAGATCGCTTGCCGCCAAAGCGGAACGTGAAAGCCCGGGCCCCTCGGCGCCCAGCAGCAACGCGGGCCGTTGCCGGTGCACGGACGGAAGGTCCTGCAGCGCAACACTTTCCGGCCCAGGCGTCATGGCGAGGATGCTGTACCCGGCATCCCGCACGAGCTTAAGCCCGTCCGGCCAAGGCGCGAGCGTCACATACGGGATCGCGAAGACCTCACCCATGCTGACCCGCACACTACGCCGGTAAAGCGGATCGGCGCAGGTCGGCGAAAGCAGCACCGCGTCGACGCCAAGCGCCGCAACGCCCCTGAAGATGGCGCCGATGTTCGTGTGGTTGTTGATGTCCTCGAGGATCACGACCCGGCGGGCGGCGGCGAGGATCTCTGCGGCGGGCGGCAGCGGCAGCCGGTGGAAGCTGGCGAGCACACCCCGATGCACGTGAAAGCCGGTGATCGCCTCGAGCACCGATGACGGCGCCCCATAAACCGGCGCCAGCCGCTCCAGGTCCTCGATCTGGCCAAGCCTCTTGGCTTCTACAAGAAAGGACCTCGGGGGGTACCCGGCGCGCAGTGCCCGCCGCAGGACAAGCTCGCCTTCGGCGATGAAAAGCCCGTGCGGCGGCTCCCATCGGGTGCGCAACTCGACGTCGGTGAGCGCACGGTAGTCGGCGATCCGCTCGTCCGCCGGATCGGTGATGACCTCCACGCCCCCATTGTTCCAGGGCGCATGCCACGGCGGCCCGCACAAGGCAAGTCAATGCGGGCCGCCGTGCCGTGTAAGCGAATCCACTACCCCGTCGTGGGCGGTTTCTCCCGCGCGGCCTGCTCCTCGATCTGCCGTACCGCGCGCGCCGCCTCGGCCGCCATCCGCTCGGCCTCGCGCTCGTTCTCGTCGCCCTTGTCCTTGGCCGCGGCGACGGCGGACGGCGACTCCACCAGGTCCCCAAAGCGGTTGGCGATGCCATCGAGCAGTTTCGTCAGCTCGGCCGGCACGATCCACAGCTTGTTGGAGGCGCCCGCCGCGATCTGGGGCAGTGCCTGAAGGTACTGCCAGGCCATCACTGTGTTGTCGGGCTCGGAAACGTGGATGGCGTCGACCACCAGTTTGATCGCCTTGGCCTGGCCCTCGGCCTGGAGGATCCTGGCCTGCCGGTCACCGTCGGCCCGAAGCACGGCCGCCTGCTTGTCGCCTTCCGCCGTGAGGATCTGGGATTGCTTGACACCTTCGGCGTTGAGGATGGCGGCACGCCGGTCACGTTCGGCGCGCATCTGCTTTTCCATGGCGTCGCGGATGCTGGGCGGCGGCTCGATCGCCTTGATCTCGACGCGCCTGGCCTTGATGCCCCAGCGCCCCGTGTTCTCGTCGAGCACCGCCGCGAGCTGGTTGTTGACTTCGGTGCGGCTGGTGAGGGAGCGCTCGAGGTCCATGGAGCCGATGACGTTACGCAGGGTCGTGATGGTCAGCTGCTCGATCGCCTGGATGAAGTTGGCGACCTCGTAGGTGGCGCGCACCGCGTCCTCGACCCGGTAGTAGAGAACGGTGTCGATGGAGACCACCAGGTTGTCGGAGGTGATCACCGGCTGGGGCGGGAAGCTGACCACCTGCTCGCGCAGGTCGACCTTGGAGCGCACCTGGTCGATGAAGGGGATGAGGATGTTAAGGCCGGGCTTCAGGGTGCGGTGATATTTTCCGAGCCTTTCCACGACGTCATGTCGTTGCTGGGGAACGATTTTGACCATCCTGATCAGGGTGATCACGAGGATCAGGGCGAGGACCCCGATCAGAATCGTTATGAAATCCATCAATCCCTCCACACCATCACGGTGGCGCCGTCGACTCGCATGACCCGAACCCGTTCGCCGGGCTCGTAAGACTTCTCGGAATCATAGGGGCGTGCCCGCCAGAACACACCCTCGATCTTGACCAGTCCATGGTCGCGATCGACGCGCTCGATGACGGAGGCGTCCGCACCTTCGATCATCACCAGGCCCATGTCCTGCTCCGACTTGTGGAGGCGCTTGTTTATCCACGGGCGCATGAACCACAGGGCGAGTGCCGAGACGACGGCGAACACAAGCACCTGCACCCAGCCCGGGAAGCCGACGAGGCCCACGATCGAGGCCGCCAGCGCGCCGACGCCCAGCATCAACAGGACCAGCGCCCCGTTGAACAGCTCGGCGATGATGAGCACCGCCGAGGCGATTAGCCACCAAGCCCAATCTCTCACGCCCACGATCGTGTCATGCCCGCGCTACCAATGTGCACCCGATGTGCCCGCCGGCCCTCGCGGCACGATCGATTTGATCTCCACCAGGACGATCCTCACGCCCCACTGACGCGCGTCGTTCAGGGCCTGCGTGAGCTGGGCGTCTAGCGTGCCCTTGCTCGTCCTGACCTGCTCCAACGTCATCGAGCCGATGAGGTTGCGCAGCGTGGTGATGGTGAGCTGATCCACGGCCTGCCCGTAGTCGAAGACTTCATAGACCGACTTCGCCGCATCCTCCACCCGCAGAAACGTCGCCGACGACACCAGCACCATCTCATTGTCCCCCGTGATCACGGGCACGTCCTTGAGTTCCCGCACCTGCTCGCGCATGTCCACCCGGCGCCGCACCCTGTCGACGAACGGCACCACCCACGTCATCCCGGGTTCGGCGGTCCGATGGTATTTGCCAAGGCGCTCGATGACCGCGCTCTGCTGCGGCCCCACCGAGCGGATCCCGGCCACGACGTACAACGCGACCGCCAATGCCACCAAACCTAGAAATGCCTCCATAGGGTAAACATAGGACCCGGCGCAGGGAGGTTGGATGAGACTGCTGCCGCAGACTAGGCTGCCGTGACGTGATCGATGAGCCGCTCGACGGCGTTGACGAGAGGTGTCTCCAGGTCGTGATAACTGTCCACTCGCGACAGCAGGCCGGGCCAGAACCCGTCGACGTCGGCAACACCGAGGGCCGCACAGACCCCGGCCTTCCACGGCCGCCCTTTGGGCACCTCGGGCCAATGCCGTAAACCGACGCCCGCTGGTTTCACCGCCGCCCACACATCGACGTAGGGATGCCCAGCGATGAGAACGTGCTCGTTGTCCACTGTGGACGCAAGCCGTGCCTCCTTGGACCCGGACACCAGGTGGTCCAGCAGGATCCCCAGCCGCCGCCCCGGCCCGGGCTCGAACGCTCTTACGATCGCGGCGAGATTGTCGGCGCCATGCATCGGCTCCACCACGACCGCCTCGGCGCGCAGGTCGTGGCCCCAGATCTTCTCCAGCAGCTCGGCGTCGTGCACGCCCTCCACCCAGATCCGGCTGGCCTTGGCGACCCGCGCCCGCTGCTTCGGCGCCAGCACCGAACCCGACTTGCTGATCAACCGACGCGCCGTGTCCCGCATGGGGCGGACGAGCGTCGTCACCTGACCGTCCAATAGGAACGCGGCCGGTTCGAGCGGAAAATTGCGCAGCTTGCCGAACCTGTCCTCAAGCGTCACAGCGCCGTGCTCAAAACCCACGATAGCACCGCAGAATCCGCTCTCCGCACACTCCACGACAAGCCCAATTTCGGCCTCAACTTCCGGGACCTTGTAACGCATTGCAAGACAATACTTCTTGGTAGGGGGACAACTGCGTGAGCAGCACGTACGCTTGCAGTCATGTCGCACACGGCGCACGCGGTAACCCTGACCGCACGCAGGTCGGCCCGCCTCGTCAGCTGGGCGAGGGCCTGGCGCGCCGGCCTGGTCTCCTTCGACGAGATGCTCGACGCCATCATCGATGATGAGGAGCAGCACGTCGATGGCGTCCCGGGCGCCGTGCACGAGATGGAGATGCGCGAGGCCATGCCCGCCATGGCCAAGCTGCATCCCGATGAGATCCGGCTGGTGCTGCCGGTGCCCGGCGACCCGCGCGGGCTGCCCGGTCCGGGCGTGCCGTTCACCGAACGGGCGCTGCTGGCCGGTGAGGGCGTCATCGCCGGCCGCCTGGGCCTGATCCCGCAGGAGCGCCAGCACACCTCCGGTTCGGGTGTTACGTTCACCACGGTGCTGTGGCACGCTTTCGAGCTTCCCGTCGCCCCCTGGTCGCCGTTCGTCGACCTCGCCGAGGCCGACTCGCAGCTCGGCGTCGCCCTGACGGAGGCGACCACCGAGCTTGTGCGCCTCGATGTGGCGCAGTGGCGCCCCGAGCTGGCCGGTGCGCTGCAAGCCCTGCGCAAGCCCGGCCCCGAGTCCGACCTGCCCGCCGGTTACCAGCCCCGCGCCCGCCGCGTTTACGCCCGCGCCTGCGTGCTCGACCGGGTGCTGTCGCTGGCGAGCCAGACCACGGGTGGCGCGGTCAACACCACCGAGATGCGGCTGCGCGAGGAGGCGCTGCGTCCACTTGCGACAGCCTGCCGCCAGGCCCTCGTCGCCGCCTGCAACTCACAGTTGCACTCCTAGACCTCGTCGAGCAGATCCGCGACGGAGGCGACCACGCGCGACGGGCGGTAGGGGAAACGCTCCACATCGGACTTGGTGGCGATACCTGTCAGCACAAGGATCGTGTGCAGCCCGGCCTCCAGACCGCACAGCACATCGGTGTCCATCCGGTCGCCGATCATCGCCGCTGACTCCGAGTGGGCGCCGATGCGGTTGAGCGCCGAGCGCATCATCATCGGGTTGGGCTTGCCGACGAAGTAGGGATCCACGCCCGTCGCCTTGGTGATCATCGCCGCGACCGAACCGGCCGCGGGCAGCAGGCCCTCGTTGGAGGGCCCGGCGACGTCGGGGTTGGTGCAGATGAACCGGGCGCCCTTGCTGATCAGCCGCACCGCCGTGGTGATCGCCTCGAAGCTGTAGTTGCGTGTCTCGCCCAGCACCACATAATCGGGATCGAAGTCGGTCAAGATGTAGCCGGCCGCGTGCAGGGCCGTGGTCAGGCCCGCCTCCCCGATGACGAAGGCCGAGCCGTGCGGGCGCTGGTCGGACAGGAACTTCGCGGTGGCGAGCGCCGAGGTCCAGATCGCCTCCTCGGGCAGGTCGAATCCGAGGCGGATGAGGCGGGCGTGCAGATCGCGTGGCGTGTAGATCGAGTTGTTGGTGAGCACCAGGAATGGCTTGCCGGTCTGGCGCAGCTTGCCGATGAACTCGGTCGCGCCGGGGATCGGCACGCCCTCGTGCACCAGCACACCGTCCATATCGGTCAGCCACGCCGCGATCTGTCTGGCCATCCCTAGCACTCCCTAAATCTGGCGGTGCAAGCAACGCGTCGGCATCGCCGCGTTTAACGTCTGGCGGGCGCCGGGCAGCAGTGGCTGGCGCAGACATCCCAATGATCGAGCCTACCGAGCCCCCTTCGCGTCCCGTCGGAGGACGGCCGCATACGCTCAATGACCAGGTCACGCACCATGGTGACGAACCGGGCGTCGGTACCGGGCGTGTGCGCGCGGGCGAAGCCCAGGCCCAGCTGGCGCGCTGTCGCCGCCGCCTCCTCGTCCAGGTCCCAGAGCACCTCCAGGTGGTCGGAGACGAACCCGATCGGGACCACCACCACCTGGGTCACGCCCTCCTTGGCCAGCAGGCGCAGGTGCTCGTTGACGTCGGGCTCCAGCCACGGGACCGTGGGCGGGCCGGAGCGGCTCTGCCACACCAGCTCCCAGCCGACGTCGGGCAGGGACCGCTCGGCCACCAGGCGGGCCGTCTCGCGCAGCTGCCGCTCGTAAAGGCCGCCCTCCGGACCAGCGGTGCGGGCCATCGACACCGGGATCGAGTGGGCGGTAAAGACCAGGCGCGTCGTGGGCCGGTCCGACGGGTCAAGCTCCTTGAACGCCGTCTTTGTCGCGTCGGCGAACGGCTCGACGAAGCCGGGATGGTCGAAGAAGTGACGCAGCTTGTCGACGGTGGGCGCGCCGGAGCCGACCGCCGCCCGCGCCGCCGCGATGTCCTCCAGATACTGCCGGCACGACGAGTACGA
>Ga0075431_100003758_pt1 | contig 14753 bp, 11 predicted proteins | sample RhiMetdeltSRZDD5_FD_75297 | JGI IMG/M metagenome (GOLD analysis project Ga0075431, IMG submission 75297) | Populus rhizosphere microbial communities from Tennessee, USA - Rhizosphere MetaG P. deltoides SRZDD5 | ecosystem: Host-associated > Plants > Roots > Rhizosphere > Soil | place: USA... | reverse complement strand
GTGTCCGGGTGGAACAGCGACGCCAGATACTGGATGTGGCCGCGCCCCGGGCCGAGCTCGAACTGGCCGCCGCCGTAGCCGCCGATGCCGCGCTCGGCCAGGTAGTCGTAGGCGTTCAGAAGCGACTTCAGGCCGCCGAAGCGCGACGGCTTCACGTTGACCATCTTCGGTGGGTATGGGAGCGCCTCGATGTCGGCGATCGAGTGGATCGGGGCGTCCCATGTGAAGCGATCGGCGAACGGCTCCAGCATCGGCCGGATCTCGTCGCTCAGGTCCGGGTCCTCGAGCCACGCGTCCGGGAACGCCTCCGCCACCTTCCGGTAGAGGACCGGGTCGAGCGGGTTGTCCACGACGGTGCCCTTGTAGTGACCCTTGTAGTCGACTGAATCGACGGCGCCGGTCTCGACGAGCTCCGCGATCAGCTCGTCGGTCCACTCCGGAGTCGGGTCGAGCTTGAAGCGCAAGCTCGGGTAGCGCTCGAGCCGGCGCGTGACCGGTTCGATCGTCGCCGGCTTGCCGAGCCGCAGCGACACGACGAAGGTCACGGGGCGGGACTCGCGGCCGAGCGCTTCCGCGAGGTTGGTGCCCTGCTGGCGCAGCGCGAGGTCGAGCGCCGCGCTGTCGAAGCCCCAGCGCCGGTATAGGCGCGACACGTCGCGGACCGGCTCGGCCGGGAACAGGTCGAGGCTCGCCACGTGGTCGCAGAAGGAGCCGAGCGTCCAGGAGCCCGCGAGCTCCTGCACGGGCCCCGCCTCCTGGAGCGCGACGTGATCGAGCGCGTCGTAGGTGACGTCCTCGCCCACGCCCTCCTCCCCGCCGCCGCGCAGGTGGATCACCGTGGACGCGCGCGTGAAGTCGCTCGAGACGTCCTGTTCCAGCGGCTCGAGCTCGTAGCTCTCGACCTCGAGCGGAATTCCCGCGAGCTGCTCGTACGTGCTCATCAGGCGGGAGAGCCTAGCGAGTGCTGTCAGCGTGTCGGTTCGGCTTGTGTCTGCGTAGTGCTCTTGGGATTCCCCACGCGGCCCCTGCCACGACAAGGACACAGGCCGCCAGGAAGAACCACGGAGCGTCTCCGGTGAACACATCGCTCAGCAGCGAGCAGTCCGATGAGCACTCCGTCGCGCCGGTCGTCGTCGCGACGAGCGCAACAGCGAGGAATAGGACGTAACCAAGGGCGCAGGCCAGAACCAGCTTGACGAGAAACGTCGCTATCCCACGCGAGGACATGTTCCCCGTGCGCTAGTCCTGCGCCGGGACGATCACCAGAGGCGTGTGCGACAGCTGGAGCAGCTTGTGCGGCGTCGCCCCCAGCAGCGCGCCGCGGATCGGCCCCTCGCCGTAGCTGCCGACCACGATGAACCGCGCGCCGCGCTCCGCGGCCAGGTCCACGAGCGCGGGCGCCGGCCGCTCCGGCACCAGGGCCACCTCCGCCTCGACGCCCTCGGCGCGCGCATGCTCCATCGCGGAGGCCGTCGCGCGCTCGGCGATCTCCTCGAGCGCCCGCTTGTGCTCCTTGTACTCCTCCCCGACGTTGCCCGGCGGCGCCACGCCGAAGCACACGATCAGGCGGTCACCGAACTGCTTCGCGAGCGACAGCGCCTGGTCCAGCGCCAGGTTCGCACCCTCGGACCCGTCGTAGCCGAGCACGATCGTCCCCGCCAGCTAAACCGCCTCCTCCGGGACCGCGGCCACGCCGGCCACGCGTCCGGCCGCCACGTCCGGGTCGACCACCTCGCGCTTGCGCCCGAAGAAGCTCTCGTGGCCCGTCGCACGCCACGCCAGCATCAGCGCCACCCCGAGGATCAACAGGCCCACCCCGAGCGCGACGGGAACCGCAACGCCGAAGATCTCGTTACCCGAGTACGACTGGTCGGTCTGCCGGTACTCGTCGATCGCCTTGAAGAACAGGTACGCGAGGATGCCGCCGCCGACCACCGGACCAACGCCGATGAACAGGAAGTTCTTGACGGACTTCGTCAGCTCCCGCCGGTAGTAGATCGCGCACGCAAAGCCGTTCAGCGCGTAATAGAAGGCGATCATCAGCGACAGCGCGGTGAGCGAGTCGAACAGGAAGTTCTCGGACACGTTGAAGAGCACCCCGAACCAGACCGCGGAAATCGCGCCGACGACGATCGTGGACACGTGCGGCGTGAGGAAGCGCGGGTGCACCTTGCCCAGCACGGCCGGGAACGCGCCCTGGCGCGCCATCGAGAGGGCCGTCCGCGACGCGGGCAGGATCGTGGTCTGCGTCGACGCAAGGGCCGAGGTGATGATCGCCAGCACGACGATCCAGTCCAGGCCGTTGCCCAGGACGTCGGGAGCGATCGCGCCGAAGAGGCCTGGGTCGTCCTCGTACTCGGCAACCAGCTCGAGGCCCGCGAACGCGACCACCGCGGTCGTCGTTGCGACATAGGTGACGAGCAGCACCACCGTGCTCACGACCGCTGCCAGCCCGGGGGACGTCGCCGAGTCCTCTGTCTCCTCGTTCAGGTTGACGGCGCTCTCCCACCCCCAATAGATGAAGACGCCGGTCAACAGTCCCAGCACGAGGATGCTCAGGGAGTCAACGGCGAAGGGCGAGAACCAGGACAGCTCGGGATCGATCGATCCCGCCGGCGCGTCGTTGCCGGCCACCTTGATCAGAGCGACCGTGGCGAAGAGCAGCAGCGCCCCGACCTGCGCCAGGATCATGACCCGCTGCACCAGTGCCGACAGCTCCGTGCCGAGCACGCAGATCAGCGTCATCACGCCGATGATCCCGATCGTGAAGACCGTCTGCCACAGGCGCGAATCGCGCAGGTACTCGAGGCTCAACAGGTCGAACGTGTAGTACGCCGCCACCTGCGCGAGCGACCCGACCACGATGATCCCGGTCGTGCACACCGCCCAGCCGCCCACCCAGCCGAGGGACGGGCCCATTGCGCGCGTGATCCACGAAAACGTCGTGCCGCAGTCCGGGTCGGCGCGGTTCATGTAGTAGAAGGACGAGGCGATCAGGAACATCGGGACGAACGACGCCAGCAGCACCGCCGGCGCCTGCACGCCGACGAGCACCACGACGATCGCCAGCACCGCAGCCAGCGAGTAGGCCGGCGCGGTCGAGGCGATCCCGATGATCAGGCCGTCGATGAACCCGATCGCGTTCTTCTTGAGGCCCTTCTCCCCGAGCTCTGCCTCCTCCGACGGGTGCAAAGGGTGGTGATGGTGCTCGGCGTGGGCCTCCATGTCAGGCGATCGTATCCGGACGCGCCATGGCCATCCGCGCGGCCCGCCGCTGCTGCAACACGGTGAGCAGCATGAACGCCACCGTGGCGAAGAAGATCATCGTCGCGATGATGTTGATCTGCGGCGGAGTCGCGACGCGCGCGGCGCCCCACACGAACAGCGGGAACGTGACGGTCGAGCCCGCGTTGAAGTTCGTGATCACGAAGTCGTCGACGGACAGCGCGAACGCGAGCAGCGCCGCCGCCAGCACACCGGGCGCGATCAGCGGCAGGGTCACGCGCATGAACGTCTGAATGCCGTTGGCCCCGAGGTCCTGCGCCGCCTCCTCGAGGCTGCGGTCGAAGCCGATCAGCCGTGACCTCACCGTCACGACCACGAAGCTCACGTTGAACATGATGTGGGCGATCAGGATCGTGATGAAGCCCGTCGAGATGATGTTCACCGTCAGGAACAGCGACAGCAGCGACGCGCCCAGCACAACCTCGGGGGTCGCGAGCGGCAGGAATATGAACAGGTTCGTGACGCCGCGGCCGCGGAACTCGTAGCGCACGAGCGCCAGCGCCATCATCGTCCCCAGCACCGTGGCCGCCACGGTCGAGAGCGCCGCGATCTCGATCGAATTCACGAGCGCCTCCGTCAGGCCGGGCACTCCGAACGGGTCCTTCCAGTAGTCGAGCGTGAAGCCTTGCCACGTGAAGTTGAAGCGGCTCTGCGGGTCGTTGAACGAGAACAGGATGATCACCGCGATCGGCACCAGCAGGTAGATCAGCGCGAGCGCCGCGTAGAGGTTCAGCGACTGGTTGAGCAGGCCACGCCCGAACGCCAGCGCGCGCGGGTGGCGGACGGCGCGGGCCGATCCGCTCCTTGCGGCGGCCGCCCCGGCTGCCATCAACGTGCCTCCGAGCCCATCAGTGCCTCGGTGCCGGCGATCTTCGCCCACGCCAGCACCATCACGAGGATCAGCGCCATCAGCACGAACGACAGCGCGGCCGCGGTCGGGTAGTCGGTGAGCTCCAGATACCGGCTCTGGATGACGTTGCCGATCATCGCCTGCCGCGGCGTGCCGAGCAGCTCGGCGTTGATGAAGTCGCCGGCCGCCGGGATGAACGTGAGGAGCGCTCCCGCCACCACGCCGGGCATCGACAGCGGCAGCGTGATGCGCGTGAACACCGCCCGCCGCGACCCGTACAGGTCATATCCCGCCTCCAGCATGCGGTGGTCGATCCGCTCGAGGCTCGCGTACAGGGGCAGGATCATGAAGGGCAGGAAGTTGTAGGTGATGCCCGCGATCACGGCCCCGGTGGTGGCAAGCACCCGCCCGTCGTCGGAGACCAGGCCGACGGCCTTCAGCACATCCACGACCGCACCGGAGTCCGCCAGGATCGTCTGCCACGACAGCGTGCGGATCAGGTACGTCACGAAGAACGGCACGATCACGAGCAGCAGCAGCGCCGTCTTCCATCTCCCGCCGCGGAATGCGATCACGTACGCAAGCGGATAGCCGATCAGGAAAGCGATCGCCGTGGCCGCTCCCGCGTACAGGAACGACCGCACGATCTGCGTGTCGTAGTTCGAGAGCGCGTCCGTGTAGGTCTCGAAGTTCCACGCGAACTCGTAGCCCGTGAAGATCGTGCCCTCCTCGAGCGAGACGCGCCCCATGTAGTAGAGGGGCACCAGGAAGAAGAACACGAGCCACAGCAGGCCCGGGGCCAGCAGCAGATAAGGCAGCAGCCCGGGCCGCCTCTGAAGCAAGCTCACCGCATGCTCCGGCGGGTCAGGTGCCGATCGCGGCCTGGAAGGCGGCCTCGATCTCCTGCTCTTCCTCGTCGGAGAACGTCTTGAGGCTGTGCGATTTTGAGAGGTCCGGGAAGATCAGATCGCTCTCGGCGAGCTCCGGGTTGCTGCGCTCCAGCAGCGGGCGTATTCCCTTCACCGGAGGCACATACTGGATGTAGGCGGTGATCGGCACCTGGATCTCCGGCCGGTAGACGAAGTCGACCATCTTCTGGGCCGTGAACGCGTGCGGCGCGCCAACGGGCACCTGCACGCTGTCGGTGAAGATCATGAAGCCCTCGTCCGGATGCCGGTACGCGACGTCGTCGCTGTCGATCTGGAGCTGGACTGCGTCTCCCGACCACCCGAGGGCCGCCACCGCATCGCCGCTCAGCAGCCCGCGCGTGTACTCATTGCCGGTAAAGCGCCGGATCTGCCCGTCGGCAGACGCCTTCTGGATCTTCTCGATTGCTTCGAGCGCCTGGTCCTTGGTCGCCTTCTCCGGCTCGACGCCGTTGCCGAGCAGCACGGACCCGACCGTGTCGCGCATCTCGCTGAGCATGGTGACCTTGCCCTTGAACTTCGGGTCGAAGAGGTCGTTGACGCTCGTGAGGTCGCCGCCGACCTTGTCCTTTCGGTAGATCAGGAAGACCTGGCCGGACTGCCAGGGCACGGAGATCTCGCGCTTCGGGTCGAAGTCGGGGCTCGCGACGGCATCCTCGATGTTCTTCACGACGTTCGGCATCTCGGACTTGTCGAACTTCTGCACGAACCCGAGCTGGTTCATCCGGTTGCAGAGCCAGTCGGTCACGACGTGGATGTCGCGGCCACCGGAGTCGCCGCGGTCGTATTGCTGGCGCACCTTGCCGAAGAACTCGACGTTGTCGTTGATCTCCTCCGTGTACTTGACGCGCGTGCCGTACTCGCGGCGGAACTTGTCGAGCGTCGGGCGCTTCTTTCCCTCCACGTCGATGTAGAGCGGCCAGTTCGAGAAGTTGAGCGTGTCGGAGACCTCGCCCTTCGCGATCACCTTCGCCGCGCCGTTGCCGCCGTCGTCGCCGCCACATGCGGCCAGGAAGCCGATCACGCCGAGGCTCAGCGCCCCCGCCCCGGCGTGGCGCATCAGGGTCCGCCGGTTCATGCCGGCCGCCATCATCGCGTCGAGCGCGCGCTCGATGTCCAAGTCGTTCCTGTCGCTCACGGGTCTCCCCTCTCCATCTGTCGAAGTCTTCGAATGATCACTTGGCGGCCGCCAGCGGATCGGCTGCCGCGCCATTGTGGCCCGCGACCGCAGCCCGGGTCCCGTTGCTCGTCACGATGTGCATGTGCTCCGGCGCCCAGGTGAGGCGCACACGCGCCCCGGCGCCGGGCAGCCTCTGCCGCTCGGCCTCGTCAGTGTTCGGCACCAGCACCGTGAGGCGCACGTCACCGGCCAGCAACACGACCATCTGCGTGGCCGTGCCCAGGTAGACGGCGGACTCCACGATGCCCTCGACGCTCGGCTCTCCCGGCCCGGCGGGCTCCTCGACCTTCGCCACCCGCAGCTTCTCCGGCCGCACCACGGCATGGCAGCGCTCGCCGCGCGTCACTTCCCGGCCGGTGGTGCGCACGGTCGGGCCGCTGTCGAGCCTCAGATAGACCTCGTCGCCGCTGACCGACTCGACTTCTCCCGGGAGCAGGTTCGACACGCCGATGAACCCGGCCACGAATTCGGTCGCCGGCCGCTCGTACACCTCTTCCGGCGAGGCGAGCTGCTCGATCCGGCCGCGGTTCATGACCGCGATCCGGTCCGACATGGTGAGCGCCTCCTCCTGGTCGTGCGTGACGTACACGAACGTGATGCCGACGTCGCGCTGGATGCGCTTCAACTCGATCTGAAGCCCCTTCCGCAGCTTCAGGTCGAGCGCGCCGAGCGGCTCGTCGAGCAGCAGCACCGCGGGCCGGTTGATCAGCGCCCGGGCGAGCGCGACTCGCTGCTGCTGGCCGCCGGAGAGCTGGCGCGGCTTGCGCTTGGCCTCCGCGGCCAGTCCGACGCGCTCGAGCTCCTCGCGCACGCGCCGCCGCACCTCGTCCCCTGCGACGCGCTTGCGGCGCAGGCCGAACGCGACGTTGTCCTCGACGCTCAGGTGCGGGAAGAGGGCGTAGCTCTGAAACACGGTGTTGGTGGGCCGCTTGAACGGAGGGACGCCGTCGACGTCGGTGCCGTCGATCAGGATCCGGCCCTCCGTGGGCTGCTCGAAGCCGGCCACCATGCGCAACGTCGTGGTCTTGCCGCAGCCGCTCGGGCCCAGCAGGGTGAAGAACTCGCCCGCCTCGATCTCCAGGCTGAGGTCGATCACGGCGGTGAGGACGCCGAACCGCTTGGTCACGCCCTCCAGCTCGACGCTGGGACGCGACAGGGAGTCAGCCCGTTCGGCGGGTGCGCTCACCTATGCCTCTCCTCCCCCGCATAGATGCCTGAAACCTAGGGAGCGCGGCAGACGCGCACAAGGGGCAACCGTCCAAAAAACTGGGGGTCCGTTTGGCCCATCCGCACAAGTAAATCACCTGATCTTTGTCCGCGAGTCAGTCCAAAGTGGCTTGTGAGTGCTCCAAACGAGCTATAACGTTGTACAGGCCGTCAGAGAGCATCCGACGAGGGAGGACCCGAGATGGCTACGAACCTAGGAGTCGAAGAGGCCACACCCCGCAGCGGGACCGGGAGTTCCCTCCAGGAGCAGGCAAAGCGGCATCTCTGGATGCACTTCACGCGCATGGGCGCGTACGCCGACCACGAGGTGCCCGTGATCGTGCGCGGCGAGGGGTGCTACGTCTGGGACGAGCACGGCAACCGCTACCTGGACGGCCTCGCAGCCCTGTTTTGCGTGAATGCCGGCCACGGGCGCGAGGAGCTGGCCGAGGCCGCGGCCCGCCAGGCCCGGGAGCTCGGGTTCTACGTCAACTGGAGCTACGCGCACCCGCCCGCCATCGAGCTTGCCACGCGGGTGGCCGAGCTGGCGCCGGGTGACCTGAACCGGGTGTTCTTCACCTCGGGCGGCTCCGAGGCCGTCGAGTCCGCCTGGAAGCTCGCCCGCAATTACCACCACGTGCGCGGCGAGGGCAAGCGCATCAAGATCATCGCCCGCGAGCTCGCCTATCACGGCACCTCGCTGGGGGCGCTCGCCGCGACCGGCCTCACCTCCCTGCGGGCGCAGTTCGAGCCGCTGACGCCCGGTGGCTGCCACGTGCCGAACACGAACAGCTACCGCTGGCCCGCGGACCGCGACCCCCTGTGGGCCGCGGACGCGATCGAGGAGCGGATCCTGTTCGAGGGCCCCGAGACGGTTGCCGCGGTGATCCTCGAGCCCGTGCAGAACGCCGGCGGGTGCTTCGTGCCGCAGGAGGGCTACTTCCAGCGGGTGCGCGAGATCTGCGACCGCTACGGCGTCCTGTTCATCTCGGACGAGGTGATCTGCACCTGGGGACGCCTGGGCCACTACTTCGGCTCGGAGCGCTACGGATACGTGCCGGACATCATCACGACGGCCAAGGGGCTGACGTCCGCCTACGTCCCGATGGGCGGCGTGATCGTCTCCGACCGGATCGCCGAGCCGTTCATGCACGACAAGGCGATGTTCGCCCACGGCTTCACGTTCGGCGCCCACCCCGTCGCCGCCGCCGTCGCGCTCGCGAACCTCGACATCTTCGAGCGCGAGGACCTGAACGGGCACGTGCGCGCGCACGAGGACGAGTTCCGCGCCTCGCTCGACGGCCTGCGCGACCTGCCGATCGTGGGAGACGTGCGCGGGGCCGGGTACTTCCACGCGATCGAGCTGGTGAAGGACAAGGAGACCAAGCAGAGCTTCTCCGACGAGGAGTCCGAGCACCTGTTGCGCGGATTCCTCTCAGGCGAGCTGTTCAGACGCGGGCTGATCTGCCGTGCGGACGACCGCGGCGACCCCGTGATCCAGCTGTCACCGCCACTGGTCGCAGGTCCCGAGCAGTTCAAGGAGATCGAGGCCGTGCTGCGCAGCGTCCTGACAGAGGCCTCGGAACGGATGGCGGCCTGAGGCCGGGGGCGCAGGGGCGATGCTGACCGTTCAGGGCATCATCGACGAGCTGGGGCTGGAGCTCACGGCGGGCAAGGAGGCAGCGGAGTCGCCGATCCGCTGGGTCCACATCAGCGAGCTGCTCGACCCGACTCCCTGGATGTCGGGCGGGGAGCTGCTGCTCACCACGGGCATCCAGCTGCACGAGGAGGAAGAGCAGCGCTCCTTCGTCCGCATGCTGGTCGACCACCATCTCGCCGGGCTCGGCTTCGGCACCGGCATCGAGCACGAGCACATTCCCCCGGCGGTGGTCGAGGAGGCCGAGCGGCTCGGGTTCCCCCTCTTCGAGGTCCCGTACGAGATGCCGTTCATCGCGATCACCGAGAAGGCGTTCGCCCGCCTCGTGAACGACCAGTACGAGGTGCTCCAGCGCGGCATCGCCGTGCATCGCAGGCTCGAGCAGCTGGTGCTCGAGCAGCGCGGCCTGCAGGAGGTCACGCGCGCCCTGTCCGCTGCGATCGGCGGCACCGTCGTGATGCTCGACTGGCAGGGCGAGCAGATGGCATCGGCCAACTTCCGCCGCAAGCTCGACCCCGGGACCCTTGACGCGATCCGCCTGGAGACGGCGCAGCGCAACGCGGCCGGCCGCCCCGTTTCGTTCGAGCCGAGCCACGACGACGTCGCCGGCCGTGCCCTCGCCCTGCCGGTCTCGGCCGAGCCGCAGGGCGGGCCGCGGGCATGGATCGTCGCCATTCGCGACACCGGCGGGCTGGGCGAGTTCGAGCGGCTGATCCTGCAGCAGGCGGTCACGATCGTGGCGCTCGAGCTGATGCGCCGGCGGGTCGTGCGCGACACGGAGCGCAGGCTGGCGGGAGACATCCTCGCGGAGGTGATCGCCGGCGAGCTGGACGAGAACGAGCTGCGCGGCCGCCTGCGGCCCTTCGGCGTCGGCGCCCGGGCGGCCGTGATCGTCTTCGCCCTGCCCGACCCGGAGGCTGCCGAGGCCGCGCTCGAGGCGGCGCTCGTCGAGGAGGGCACGCCGGCGCTGGTGGCCAGCCGCGAAGGGCTGCTGTGCGCGGTGGTGGACGGCTCCGGCGGCGACCAGCTCGAGTTGGCGGGCAAGGCGCGCGAAGCGCTCGCACGGGAGCACGACACGGTGCGCGCGGCGGCCAGCCGACCGGCCCCGGTCGAACAGCTGAAGCGCGCGTTCTTCGAGGCTCGCTACGCGCTCGATGCGACGAAGCTGCTCGATGGCCGCGCGCCCGACGTGTCGTCATGGCGCGACCTGGGCGCGCTGCAGTTCCTGCTCTCGGTGCAGGAGGACGAGGCCCTGCGACTTTTCCGGGAGAGCGTGCTCGGCCCGATCGAGAACGGCGAGGGAGACTACGGCGGCGAGCTGCTGCGATCGCTGGAGGCGTTCGTCGAGCACAACGGCCAGTGGGAGCGCGCGGCGCGCGAGCTCTTCTGCCACCGCCACACGCTGCGATATCGCATCCGCCGCGTGGAACAGCTCACGGGACGCGACCTGTCGAGCGCGCGCGACCGCATCGAGTTCTGGCTGGCGCTGAAGGCCCGGGAGCTGGTGGGATGAGTCCCGCTCCCTCGGGCGCCGGCATGACCGTCGCCGTGCTGGGAGCCGGCGGCACGATCGCCCCCGCGATCGTCAGAGACCTCGCCGAGTCCGACGAAATGTCCGGCTTGATCCTCCTGGACGTCCACAAAGAGCGCGCGGAGGCCGTCGCCCGCGAGCACGGGGGGTCCCGTGCGCAGGTGCGCACGGCCGACGCGCGCTCTGGACTCGCTGCGCAGCTCGCAGGTTGCGACGTGCTGGTCAACGCGGCGAGCTACCGGATCAACCTCGCCGCGATGCGCGCCTGCCTGGAGGCCGGCTGCCACTACATCGACCTGGGCGGCCTCTACTGGCTGACGGGACAGCAGCTCGAGCTGCACGACGAGTTCGAGCGGGCGGGGCTGCTTGCGCTGCTCGGCATGGGCTCGAGCCCCGGCAAGACGAACGTGATGGCCGTGAAGGCCGCGCGCGAGCTGGGCGCGGCCGCCGAACGCGTCGACGTGCTGGCCGCCGGTCGCGACATGCGCCCGCCCGCCGGCCCGTCCTATCCCTACGCCGTGCAGACGCTGGTGGACGAGCTGACGATGCGGCCGATCGTGATCCGCGACATGGAACCGGTCGAGATCGACCCGCTGACCCCCGGCGGGCTGGTCGACTTCGACGACCCGATCGGCGAGGAAGAGACGATCTACACGCTGCATTCCGAGATGCGCACCTTCCCCGAGAGCTTCCGGTGCGCGGAGGGCAGCTTCCGGCTATCGCTTCCACCCGCGGTGCTGGAGCGGGTGCGCGCGCTGATCGGCGCGCCGCCGGAGGAGATCGAGGCGGCCGCGGCCGAGGCGTCGCCTCCCTCCTCCGAGACCGTCTCGGTGCATGCGATCGATGCTTTCAGCGGGGGACACAAGACGAGGGTGCGCGCCGTGACCACGCCTGTCGAACGGTGGGGACTCGGCGGCGGAGTCGTCTCGACCGGCGCTCCGGCGGCCGCAGCAGTGCGGCTGCTGGCGCGGGGCCGGATCGAGGCGCGCGGCGCGCTTCCTCCTGAGCGGTGCGTGGACCCGGACGATCTGTTTCCCGAGCTCGAAGGTCGTGGGACGACCTTCGAGACGAATTCCGGGATTTCCTTAGCCGGAAGTCCCGGGAGCTCTGAGGGCGCGAACTCGGTGGGGATACGCGCGTGAAGGTCGGCGTTCCGACCGAGATCAAGCCCGACGAATACCGGGTCGCGCTAACGCCGGCGGGGGCGCGGGAACTGGCCGAGGCCGGGCACGAGGTCCTGATACAGGCGGGTGCCGGAGTCGGCAGCTCCCTCGACGACGACTCGTACGTGGCCCAGGGGGCGCGCGTCCTCCCCGACGCCGATGCCGTGTTCGCCGAGTCGGACATGGTGCTGAAGGTCAAGGAGCCGCAGGCGTCCGAGGTCGAGCTGCTGCGCCCCGGGCAGGTCCTCTTCACCTACCTGCACCTGGCCGCCGACCGGGAGCTGACGCTGGGGCTCTGCAACTCCGGCGCCGTGTGCGTCGCCTACGAGACGGTCGAGGATGCGGACGGCAAGCTGCCGCTGCTCGCGCCCATGAGCGAGATCGCGGGCAAGCTCGCGACCCAGGCGGGCGCATTCATGCTGGAGAAGCCGTTCGGCGGCCGCGGGATCCTGCTGGGAGGGGTTCCCGGCGTCGCGGCCGCGACCGTGATGATCATCGGGGGCGGCGTCGTGGGCATGAACGCAGCCTTCATCGCCATCGGCATGGAGGCCGACGTGTTCGTGTTCGACAAGTCGATCGACCGCCTGCGCGGCCTCGACGTCGCGCTCGGCGGCCGAGCATCGACGGTCTACTCGTCCACGCTGTCCGTCGAGGAGATGCTGCCGCGCGCCGACCTCGTGATCGGCGCCGTGCTCGTGCACGGCGCGCGCGCTCCGCGGATCGTGAAGCGCGAGCAGCTCAAGCTGATGAAGCCGGGGGCCGTGCTCGTCGACGTGTCGATCGACCAGGGCGGCTGCTTCGAGACCTCCCGCCCGACGACGCACAGCGACCCGACCTACGAGGTGGACGGCGTGCTGCACTACTGCGTCGCCAACATGCCGGGCGCGGTGCCGATCACCTCCACCTATGCCCTCACCAACGCGACGCTGCCCTTCGTACTCGAGCTGGCGCGCGTCGGCGTCACCGAGGCCGTGAAGCTCGATCCCGGCCTGCGGCTCGGCGTGAACGTCGCCGGCGGGCACGTCACCCACCCCGCTGTCGCGAACAGCCTGGGCCTGCCCCTCGTCCCGCTCGACGACGCGCTGCGCACGGCGCTGCCGACCACCTGACCCTGAACAAACCTTCCGGAGGAGACACGATGGCGACCGCCGCAAAGACAGGCACCGAGATCCAGAACTTCATCGACGGCGAGAGCCGCGCCCCGGCGGGCGGCGAGCGCGAGCGCGTGCTCAACCCCGCGACCGGCGAGGAGATCGCCAGCTCTCCCCTCTCCGGCGAAGAGGACGTCGACGCCGCGGTCCAGGCCGCGAAGCGCGCCTTCAAGGATTGGTCGGAGACGCCGCCCGGCGAGCGGGCCCACGCACTGCTGAAGATCGCCGACTCGCTCGAGGAGAACGGCGAGGAGCTGTCGCAGATGGAGTCGCTCAACGTCGGCAAGCCGATCGAGGCGATGCGGGAGGAGATCCCCGTGCTCGTGGACAACCTGCGCTTCTTCGCGGGCGCCGCGCGCACGCTCGACGGGCTGGCGACCGGCGAGTACATGCGCGGCTACACGTCGATGATCCGGCGCGAGCCGGTGGGCGTGGTGGGACAGATCGCGCCCTGGAACTACCCGCTGATGATGGCGATCTGGAAGGTCGGCCCGGCGCTCGCAGCTGGGAACACCGTCGTGCTGAAGCCCTCGGAGCAGACTCCCCTGACCGCGGCGCGACTCGCCGAGCTCGCCGCGGAGCACCTGCCGAAGGGCGTGCTGAACGTGATCTTCGGCCACGGCGAGCCGGCGGGCGCCGGCCTCGTGCGCCACCCCGACGTGGCGATGGTGTCGCTCACCGGCGACGTCGCGACCGGCAAGGAGGTCGCGCGCGCCGCGGCGGACACCGTGAAGCGCGTGCACCTCGAGCTGGGCGGCAAGGCCCCCGTGATCGTGTTCGACGACGCCGACCTGGAGGCGGTCGTCGAGGGCGTGAAGGTGGCGGGCTACTTCAACGCGGGGCAGGACTGCACCGCGGCGACGCGCGTGCTCGCGGGCCCGAAGCTGCACGACGACTTCGTGTCCGGCCTCGCCGCGGCGGCCGGCTCCCTGAAAATGGGCGACCCGACCGAGGACAGCACGGAGCTGGGGCCGGTCGTGTCAGCCGCGCAGCGCGAGCGGGTCACCGGTTTCCTCGACCGCGCCCCTGGTCACGTGCAGATCGTGACCGGCGGCAAGGCCGCGAACGGCTCCGGGTTCTTCGTCGAGCCCACCGTGGTCGACGGCCTGAAGCAGGACGACGAGATGATCCAGCGCGAGGTCTTCGGCCCGGTCGTGACTGTGCAGCAGTTCTCGTCCGACCAGGAGGCGATCGACTGGGCGAACGACGTGGACTACGGGCTCGCCGCGAGCGTGTGGACCCGCGACGTCGGCCGGGCGATGGACGCCGCGCGGCAGCTGCGGTTCGGCACGGTCTGGGTCAACGACCACATCCCGCTCGTGTCGGAGATGCCGCACGGCGGGTTCAAGCAGTCCGGCTATGGCAAGGACATGTCGATCTACTCGCTCGAGGACTACACCGAGATCAAGCACGTGATGGTGAACCTCGCGCACTAGCGCTTGCTGATGCGGGCTGGGTCCCGCCCGCGCCCGGACGACCCAGCTACGGAACGAAGATGCCTTGCTTGGCGAACACGCTGTTGTCGCCGGTTGATATGAAGCCGTCGTCGCCGCCATCGAAGACTCGCACCTGGCCCAGCTCCCATACCGCGCGGCTTCCTTCGACAACCGCACCCGGGGTCAACGCGTTGGCTGTGGTGGCCGCTGCGCAGGCGCTGCCCACGGTCGAGTCCTGCGTCGGCATACACCGCAGCGTGAAGGAGAGCGCGAAGTCTTGGAGGGTGCTGGTGACAACTCCAAACGATCGGTCGCGGTCGGTCAGCCGAAGGCCCACCGATGCCTGAAGCTCGCCCTCGTAGTCGGAA
>Ga0075431_100003750_pt1 | contig 14767 bp, 3 predicted proteins | sample RhiMetdeltSRZDD5_FD_75297 | JGI IMG/M metagenome (GOLD analysis project Ga0075431, IMG submission 75297) | Populus rhizosphere microbial communities from Tennessee, USA - Rhizosphere MetaG P. deltoides SRZDD5 | ecosystem: Host-associated > Plants > Roots > Rhizosphere > Soil | place: USA... | reverse complement strand
TCGACCCAACCAAGCGCTACCAAGGCACCGGCCGACCACCCGGACCCACCCGCTAAACGACAGACGGCCGAACCCACGACCATTGGGTTCGGCCGTCCGGGATGTCGTGAGACATCACAGTGTCGGGACGGCGGGATTTGAACCCACGACCCCTTGACCCCCAGGCTTGTAACGGCTCTACTGTGGAGTGTCGCCTCGTATCGGCCTATACCCTCACGTCCGATTGACCTCCTCATACTAACACTGCTGTGTGCTGACCGGTGTTGCGTCATGCTTCCGTGTCCACCTGGAGTTGATCTCCGCTGTGAGCGCGTTGTTAGCGACCTCGGGTCAAGTACCATTCGTGTTGCCGCGTCCACACTGGACGGGCAGCCCGCTGACGGGGGTGCCCCGCTGGCATCGAAATCCGCGTGTCTAATCGCGCCCGCGGTTCGTGCAACGGCGAACCCGGGGTGGACCGGCCGCATGCGGACCAGCACCGCGATGCGCTGGACGGTGGTGCTTACTCTCACGGCAGCAGCAGCGGGCCTCACGCCGCATCGGCGGGTGACGGTTACACCCGATGCGATCAAGTCCTCGATGTGGTCAGCGGCTTGCCGGCGGCGTACCGCGTTGACGCGGGAGTAGTAGCGCATCAACGTCGCGGGATCGTGACCGAGCCGCTCGGCCACCTCGGCAATGCCGTGCCCGGTGTCCAACAAGGCTGCAGGCGAGCAGGTGCCGAACCTGATGCGGGCCGATCGGGTGGACCCGGCCGCGACAGCGAGTCGGTTGAACCGGCTCGTCACGGTGTCCGGCCGCAGCGGCCGACCCCCACGACCGGTGAACATGTACCCCGAGACGATCGCCGCCTCCGTCTTCGGTCTCGTGTCGGTCAGGGCTTGGAGGGTGACCGGGTCGAGGCGCAGGCTGCGGTTGCCGTTGTGCGACTTGGGTGGCTTCTCCCGCACCCGGCTGGTCGGATCCTCGACCACCCGTTGCCGGCGCACCGTCAGGGTGGCCAGATCCGGCTCCAGATCACGCCACATCAGCCCACACAGCTCACCCCGGCGCAGCCCAGTCGTCAGCAGTAGCCGCCACAGCGGATACAGCCGATCACCAACAACGCCGCCTCAGCGAAGTGCGGCTGGAGTATTAAGCCGACCACCACCTCAGTTGCATTGCGACGTGTCGCCAAGCTCGGACCTCAACTGTTCTGGAGCCTCCGAAAGAAGGTCCAACGCCCAACCCCGGTCTGGGGAGAACTCGCGCCGACAAAGCGCCCACCTCAAGATCGCAACAGCCTCCGGCGCCGCGAAGAACCCGTCTCTCTCGGACGAGTCAGCGAACCCCCGGTCACGTATTTTCGCCCACGCGTTGAGTGCACTCTCTGCATCGTCCACGCTCCTCACCAGCCTTACGTCAGACGGTCGCAGGCTAGCGCGAAGCTTCCCTGTTCGAGTTACTCCGAGTACAACGCCGGTACCTCGGTATCCGACCGCGGGCCAGTCTTGGGGCGCGATCGGGGCATCAGAAATATCCGCCTTATCAACGAAGCCCACTGCGCCCGCAGTCGTCCGGAAAAGCACACCGTACGACTGGTGGCCGGTAACTTCGAGGTCAACGAGTGAATATCGATTGGCTTGCTCTGCCGTCATTGCGGTGGCTTTCCAGGAGTCCAAGGCTCTCGTACGAACTGATTGAATTCCCGCATTATACGGGCATCGGCCGGGATAACGTATTCGACCTGATCCCCCATGCCTGGCCAGATTTCGATGTTGTTGTCAGTCAGCCAACGGGTCGGGACAGTAACCTTGTATCCAAAACCATGCGTGCCGGTGTGAGTTGACGCAAAGTCATTAACCCGCGCTTCATTACCAAAGTGCGCGGCGCCATCAAATATCTCACCGTCCGGGCCAACTGAAGGAAAGTTCTCTGGGTTCAGCCCGTGAACGAATTCCGCATCCCCCTTTTCAATTTTCGACACTCGATAGAGATCAGTGGTTTCGCAGTTGGCACTGTCCGCGAGACAAGAGGCCATTATCTGCTCGGCGTTCTCACCGAAAAGACCGAGAGTGTAGGCCGTGTTGCAGAATCCGGTTTCAGTGCCTTCCTGGTTACGTGCGCAACTGTAGTCTATCCAGCTGACGAGGGCCTGCGCATGGGTTTCGTAGGGCGCCGCGAAGTAGCCGCCGCGGGCGCCGAGCCGCAACTCCTCGAGTGTGGGCAGCGGCTTTTCGTCGATATACACTCGCGCGGGCGGCGGCGGTGTCCAGGCGCTGTTGGGGTTGGTGGACTCGCAGCCGTCGCAGAGGTGCTCGCTGTAGTCCGGTGCTGGGGCGGGCGAGCCGCCGCCGCCTCCGTCGTGTTCGAGGGTATGGCCGTCGTACTCGATGTAGCTGATCGGGTTGCCGCCGGCGAGGGCGTAGCGGTTCTGGGTCAGCGAGTCCAGGGACAGGCCCAGGTCGGACAGGGCGCCGGCGTACATGTCCTGCTGCAGGAACCGGCCGAAGTCGGGTCCGTACCGGCGGGCGCCCATGTCGTACCCGGCCGCCGAGCTGGCCGAGGTCGCCTGCCCGGAGTCCATGCGCTTGCCGGTGTACCGGTACGGGTTGAGCGGGGCCTGAGCATCGGTGTCACCGGCGGTCAGCGATTCGCCGCCGACGGCGGCGTCAGTGCCGCCGTAGGCGTCGTAGCCGTAGGAGGCTCGCACGTTCCCGCTGTCGTTGATGAGCTGGGACACCGAACCGTGTACGTCGTGCCCGTAGGTGAACGTCTCGACCGTGCCGGATCCGTTGGTGTCCGTCATCGCGATGCGGTGCCCGTACGCGTCGTAGGAGAAGGTCTTGGTCTTCGGATCCGTACCGCCGGTCTGCACCTCCTCGGTGACGAGCATCGTCAGCCCCTGGTACGTGAACGCGGTGTCGCGGTCGTTGCCGGTACCGGTGTGGTTCTCCTTTTCGGTGACCGTGCGGTCGAGTGGGTCGTAGACGTAGGTGGCTTCGTCAGTCAGCGTGCTGCCGGCTGAGTACTGCCGGGTGTGGGCAAGCCGGCTGAGGTAGTCGTAGGCGTGGTCGACGATCAGGTTTGAGACGGCGGCTCCGTCCGACGGTGAGCAGTTGGCCTGGCTACCGGCGGCGGTGGTAATGCAGTCGAGCTCGCCCAGCGGCAGGTACCAGTACTTGGCGGTGACACCACCCGATGTGGCGTCGATGAGTTGGTTGGCGCGGTAGCGGCGGGTGGTGGTGACGCCGCCCTTGGTTTCCGTGGTGACGTTGCCGGCGCGGACGGTGTTGTCGCCGAGGAGCTGACCGGGCTGGTCGAGGGCGTACGTGGTTGACACGCCGGCCCGCTGCTGGTGGCTGATCAGCCGGTCGCGGGCGTCGTAGGTGTAGACAGCGTCGCAGGCGATCGCCGCGGTGGTGCAGGTGGTGGCGGTGCTGCCCTGGCCGCGCTTCAGGACATAGCGGTCCCGGGTGCGGTTGCCGTTGATGAAGATGCCGTTGTCGATGTACTCGACGTCGTGCGACTCCAGCACCGCTCCGCTGGGGTTGACGGTCTCGAGCTTACGGAGCAGGCCGTTGTCGTTGTGGTTCCAGGTGGTGGTCTGCTTCTTCGGCCACGTCAGTGGGTCGCTGCTGCAGCCGGTACCGGCACGATGGATGTCGCGCTGCTTCTCCCAGCCGGTACCCCAGAACTGGTTGACAAGGCGCTGGTCGTCCTTGCACGCCGAGTCGATGCCCAGGTCGAGCTGGGTGGTGAGCCAGTCGGCCGCGTCGTAGGTCATCTCGTAGCGACGCGGCGTCTTGGTCTGGCCGCCGGTGTCGTTCTCCTGCCCGTTCTCCCGCCGGATAGTGGTGTTGCCGTTCGGGTCGTAGGTGTAGTCGGAGAACGTCCACACCGTCTCCCCGTCTCGGCGGAAGCGGGTCTTCGCGGGTTCGTCGAAGCCGGTGTAGGTGGCTTCGATGGCGACAGGCTTCTGGCTGTCGTGGGAGATGCCGTCGCTGTCGTCGGCGCGGGTGAGGTTGTTGTGCGCGTCGTACTTGTACGTGCTCGACTGGCCCCCCCGGTCGGTGCGGGTGGCGACCGGCCCGTCCGGGAGGTAGGTCCACAGCATCTGCAGGCTCAAATCGAGCTGACCGGGCGCACCCACCTTCTCCGGCGTGCGTTTGGCCTGCTGGCCCACAGCGGTGTAGTCGAAGTGGACCTTCGGGTTGGCCGGGTCGTCGGAGGTGCGGATCCAGCCCGGGTCGAAGTACTCCATGACGGTGCGGGCGGTGTCGGTCACCCCACCGGGCGTCGAGCTGGTGACGGGCAGGCTGGTGCGCAGCAAGTTGCCGTTGTCGTCGTACTCGTGGTGCACGTACTGGCGCTCGGCGCCGTCCCGTCCGTCGAAAGGTAGCGTGATTGTGGTAACCCGGTTGAGCGGGTCGTAGCCGAATGCGGTGATGTAGTGGGCGGTCTGCCCGACCGCGGCGGCGTCCGTGGCGCGCGGCGAGTGCACCTTCTTCCGGTTGCCGTTGGCGTCGTACTCGATGCGAGTAACCACGTCCCGCCCGGCGGCGGCGTCGAACCGCTGCCGGATCAGGGCGGGCATGTCGCGCTGGTCGAAGTCGGTCTGAGTACGGGCGACCCGCCCGGTCTCGATGTTCCGTTCCTGGCTGGTGGTGTTGCCGTTGGCGTCGTACCCGATGCGCGTTTCGTGTCCGAGCGGATCCCGCTGCGCGGTGAGCCGGTGGGCGTCGTCGTAGCCGTAGCTGGTGGTGAACCCCACCGTCGCCGGCCCATTGCCGGGGCAGGTGACCGAGGCCAGGTCGGCCCGGGGTGACGTGACGCTGCGCAGGTCGCCGGCAAGGTCGTAGCAGGCGTGGGTGTGGCGGGTCTGCGCCGCTGAGGTGTTAAGGCCGTGGTCGATGGTGTGCAGCATCCGGTCCAGCAGGTCGTACTCGTAGCGGGTGGTGAAGTCGTCGGTAACCGTGGTGGACTGCATGCCGCGCGGCTTGGTCAGCTTCTCCAGCCGGCCGGCGTCGTCGTAGTCGTGCCGGATGCGTTCGCCGGCCGGGTCGGCGATGGTGTCCGGCCCGGTGACCAGCACCGGCCGGTCCATCACGTCGTACGTGGTTGTGGTGACCGGTCCGTCCTCGGGGTCGCCGAGCGGTTCCCCGTAGTGACCGCCGATCGTCTTGACGACGTTGTCGTTGGCGTCGTACTCCACGCTGGACCACAGCAGCCGACCCCGCTCGGCGCTGGTGGACTTCGGTGCGCTTTGCCGGCCGAGGCGGCCGAACGCGTCGTAGTCGAAGAACCTCCTGTACTCGCGTTCGATGCTGCCGGTGTCGTTCTCGTGGTTCGGGTCCTGGATCCAGCGGACCTGGCTGTCGGCGTTGTAGTCCACGCGGGTGAGGTTGCCAAGCGGGTCGCGGATGCGGGTAGGCTGCCCGGACGCGTGGTAATCCTCGAACAGTGTTGGCGGGTTGTCGTTCGCGTCGCGGATCGCCGAGACCGTGCCGGGGTGCGTTGAGCCGGCCAGGTTGTAGGTGTAGTCGGTGACCGCGCCGGTGGAGTCAGTGACGGTGTCGATGTTGCCGGCGCTGTCGTAGGTGTAGCGCCACTGGTAGTCGTTGGTCGGGGTCGCGGTGGCCACGCCACGCGGCCGGGTGACCGTGGCCAGCAGGCTCAGATGGTTGCCGACATCGTCGGCGTCCACCGGCGAGTTGGTGTAGGCGAGGACGGTCTGCTGGTCGAGCTGGTTTGCCGACAATGTCAGGTAGCCGTTGGGGTTGTACTCGTAGCGGGTGAACTCGCCGGTCGGCTCGATCACCTTGGTGACCTTGAACTCGGTCGACCATTCGACGTTGGTGTCCTGCGACAGCGGGTTGACGATGCGGGTGACCTTGCCGGTCACGTCATAGGTGTACCGCGTGATCCGGGCCAGCGGGGCGGTGACCGTGGTGACCCGGTTGGTCAGGTCGTAGCCGAGTTGGGTGGTCTGGCCGTGCCGGTTGGTGCGGGACTTCAGCTTCCACTTCAGGTGCTGCCCGTCCGGGGCCAGGTAGTAGGCGAACGCCGTCTCCGCCCCGCGCGGGTCGCGGATGGAGAAGATGCGGGTGGACTGGTTGGGCACCTTCTCGGCCGGGTCGGCCCGGTCGACCGGGTCGGGGATGGCCGGGCCGGCGCCGTTCGAGGTGGTGTAGGTGAACACGAACACCCGATCCGCAAGGGGGGTGCCGTTGGCGTTCAACCCACCCCGCTGGATCAGCTTGCGCAGGTTCCCGTCGTCGTAGTACTCGAAGTCCAGCCGGCTGCCGGAATGGTCCCGGATCTGCTGCACCTTGCCCCGCACGTGGGCCTTCTTGATCTCGTCCTTGGACCAGTAGTCGATGACGAACGAGCGCCCGCCCGGGTCGGTGACCGAGGTGATGCGCTTTTTCGGCCCGCCCGGGTCCTCACCCGACGGGGTCTCCTCCAGCACGAAGGTGACCCGGTTGCCGTTGCGGTCCTCCACCATCGTCGGGTAGCCGTCCCCGTCGAAGATGAACGTCACCTTGTCCGGGCGGGTCAACGCCCACCTACCCCGCGTGTCGGTGGTGGGCAGCGAGCGCAGGTACAGGTTCACCCCCGCCGGCTCGGTCCACCGGGTGATCCCGTCGCCGCCGGTCACGCCGGTGAACCGGTGCACGGTGCCGTCGCCGTCGGCGAACTCCACCCACTTGTTCGACCGCCCGGAGATCTCGTCGGCCTTGTTCGGGTGGATGTCCAACTGCGACCCCACCGCAATCAACCCACTGATGGACAGCGACACGTTGTTGCCCGCCGGGCTCCTGGAGTGGTCCTCCAGCGAGTTGTAGGTCAGGTCCACCATGGTGGACAGGCCCCGGCCGGCGGAGAACAACGGCGACCAGCGCCACAGCAGGTTGCCGTTGGCGATGTTGGTCATCGCCGACATGCCGACACCGACCGGCTCGCCCTCGTACTGGTAGTACCGCTCGAAGCCCATCTTCGTGGCCAACTCCTTGGCCACGATGACCGGATTGTCCAGCGGCGGGTTCCCCTTCGCCGCGAACCAGGTGTTCGTGGCCGGGTCGTACACGTCGATTCGCAGCCGGTAGGTGCCCTGCTCCACGCACGGCGGCAACGCCGGCGGCACAACCGTCAACGGGAACACCTGCGCCGCGCCGTCAGCGAACGTGGCCGGGAACGCCGCCACCGACCGGCCCTCGAACATCACCGCACCGTTCGGCGCGTACCACCGGTACCACACCTGCGCCCCACTGGACGCCCACGTCGCACCCGACCGGTTCACCACCGTGACCGTGGGACAGTACGCGTTCGCCGGACACACCGCCGGCGGGGTGCCGCCATCGTTGACCGGCGAGCTACCCAACGCCCGCCCCAGGCTCCCACCACTCGTGCCATCCGGATTGATCGTGCCTGAGTACGGGTCCTGCACCGTGCTCGTGGTGGTGTTGGCCGCCACGACCGACGGAAACACATCGTCCAGCGTGGACGCCGGGTCGTTGAGCAGGAACTCCACTTTGGCGTTGCTGGTACCCCGGTTGTTAACCGTCACCGACCGGACGGGCGTCGTCACCTGCTGCCCGGATGTATCGGTGATCAGCGCCGCAACGTCGTGGCTGCCGTTGTACCCCGGCGCCAGCGGGTCAAGGGTCTTCCACGTCACCGAGTACGGTGACGTGCCATCCGGCTCGTCCACGCGCACTCCGTCGACCAGGAACGCCACGCTCGCGACACCCACGTCGTCCGACGCCGTCGCGCTCAACGTGACGTCGCCGGACAGCACCGCGCCCGCCACCGGCGCCGACAGCGCCCCGGTCGGCGCAGCCGTGTTATCGAGCACGATGTCCACCGGCGCCGAGGTCCGCACGTTGCCGGCATCGTCGGTGGCCCGTACCGCAACCGTGCGCCCACCGTTGAGCCCGGCTGAGTTCCAGAAGAACTCGAACGGCGCCACCGCATCCGAACCGACCGACGCCCCGTTCACCAGAAACTCCACCAGATTCACCCGCCGGTCGTCCTCCGCGGCCGCCACCAACCGCACCTGCCCGCCGACGCGCGCGTCCGCCTCCGGCGCGGACAGCGCTACCCGCGGCCCGCTCGGCTCGGACCCGTCTTCGTAAGAGATGCGCAGCCTCGGCCGAAGCGACAGGCGGGTGTCGTCGTCTGCCCCATAGCTCACCGACGCGGTCGAGTCGACCTCGTCGGCAACCCGCAGCAGCAAGCCGTGGTTGGGGGCACTGCCGTCGACCCAGTCCTGCACCAGGTCACGAATTGGGAACTGATCGGAGTCCGCCATCGCGGTAAGCGTCACGCTGGCGGCCGCGACCGGGTCGTAGTCGCCGCCCGGCGTAGTCCAGAGCTGTCCGGCGCTGCTTTCCGGCCAGCTTGCGCCGTAGTTGACGGCGCACTCCTCCTCCGTGCCACCCTCGGCCCACGGTCGGGTCACTCGATGGACGTTGACGGTCGAAGTCGTTGGCGGAGAACCCGGCTGCCGCGACAGCGTGAGGGTCGCCTCGGTCACCGTCGCGTGGTGCGGAATATCCCGTAGGTCGACGTGGAGCAAGCCACGGGAGTCCAACGTCCCGATGTGGTTGGCCGCTACCAACATCCGGTAGTCGGCACCGTGGATGCATCCGTCCGGCGACGCGCCGTCCAGTGCGGTCACTCGGGCGGTGTCTGCCCCCAGCTCGAGGTCTTTGCTGGCCCGGCGGGATGGAGGCAGCGTGACCGTACGAGCGACCGACACGGTACCGTCGGACAGGTCCTTGATCCGGTAGGTGAAGGTCCGGTCGGCCGCCGCGGTCGTATCCCGGTATGCGCGCCGGGTACGGTCCCCGATGGTGGCGATCAGCGTAGCCGGCACCGGTGTGAAGGCCGAAGAGCCCGACCGGTGCACCTCGTAGCCCGCTGAGCCGCTGCCGGTCGCCGAAGGTGTCCAGGACAGCTCCGCCCCGTCGGCGTGCAGCGTGGTGGGCTTTTCGAGGTACGGGCCGGTCACCGTGTACGTGACGTCGATCTTCGGCTCGGTGGCCAGGCTCTCGGCGCCGAAGCGTGGACCGTTACTGCCGAGTACCTCGGTGCGCCGCTTGAGTAGCACGCCGTAGTTCGGCTGGGTGCCGTTGAGCCAGGCGGAGACAAGTCCAGTCACCGACCAGGTCATCCAGCCCACCGGGGCACGCCTGGGCAGCGTGTACGAGCTGGTGACCGCGGCCTCGTGCGTCAATTGATCGAAGGTGCGCCACCGGCTCCACTGTGACGACATGCGGTGCAGGTCGATGACATGGTCCTGATCGCAGGGCGAACCGGTAGTGATAAGGCACATCCGGTCGAAGTAGAGACCGAGCACAGCCCCGGTGATCTGTGCGCCGGCCGGAACGGCGGCGAGGTCGAACTGCATGGCGGCCCGGTAGGTGGAGGTGGCATCCGAACCGATGCTGATCCCCAACGAGCCGGTCGTTCCCGGGACAGTTCGCCAGGTCGCCTGCTGGAAGGGCCGCTGCACGGTGATCGTCGGATCCAGATGCACCGGGAACCGCCGCCCCAGCGCCCGCAACCACGCTCCATCCAGCGAGAGAGTAACCAGAAGATCGGGACCCGCCTGCTCCACCCGCAACGACGGCTTCGCCCCCGCGGCCGGGGTAGCGTCGTCCCCCTCCCACACCACCGGCGCGTCCAACACAAACCCGTCCAGGCCACCCACCTGGTACGAGCCGTCGACACGCCGCAGCGCCGACAACCCTCTGCCGTTCACCGGAGAAAGACGGAACGTGTACGACGTGCGCGAGTCCGGCCCGACCAACTTGACGACCTCCTTCACACCGGTCTCGGTGACCGTGTACGTGAGGTCAGCGCCGGGATACGCGCCAGGATAAGTGATCGTTGAACCGTCCACCGTGGCCTGCACGGGCCGGGCATCCACGGCGGTGGTTCGCACCGCCGCCCCACCGAGACGCAGCTCGGTGAAGGCCGCCTCCAGCCGCTCGCCGAAACGCGCCTCGAACGCGTTGGCACCGCTGCGCCAGGTGTAGTCTCCACCGGTCCGGAGCAGCCGGGTGTCGATGCGGCGCATGCTGCCGTCATCGGTCTCGTAGTTGACCGGTCCACCATAGACAGTTGTGGTGAGGGAGCCGTCCTTGTTCCGCCGCGTGGTCGAGGTAGCGGTGCTGCGTTCGGGCAGTTCTCCGATCTTGGTCGCCAGGTTCGGGGGGAGTCCACGCCCCTCGTCCGGGCGGCCGGGCCCGGACAGCGAGCCGACCAGCAACATCGATGCCAGGACCGCCAACGTCGTGGCGGCGGCGACGGTCGCCGGTCGTGAGCGGGCCCGGTGGTATCCGCGGGCGGCCAGGCGACCGCAGTTGACGGTGACGTGACGCGCGAAGCGCAGCCGGAACGGCGGGCGCATCTGAAACCTCCCCGAGTTGAGCGAACGCATAATGCGTGACCACAACCGCGAGGTCTGCAGGCCATGCCGCTCGGAACGACCGCGCACTTATAGCCCCTCGGCCTGGTGAATTGCTGATCGTGCGATGGGCGTAAGACTCCGTCAGTGTGGGTGCGGGTGTTGAGCTGAGTTCCTAACGGAGTGTTAACGGCGCGGAGCACGGCGACTTTCGACCGCCTCGAATGGGCCCTACGCTGCCCAGCTGTTGTCGCTCGCGGATCGGCGTAATGTCGAGATCGCGACCAGGGCCGGTTCCAGTCGGACAGGGCCGGTCGCGCCGGGGTGATCTGGACCGGTCGGGGGCTGCTGGTGGAGTTTCGGGTGCTGGGGCCGTTAGAGGCCCACGTCAACGGTCAGGTGATCGACCTCGGACGGCCGCAGCAGCGGCTGGTCCTGGCCGTGCTGCTCGCCGATGCCGGTCGGCTGGTAAGCACGGAGACCCTTATCCGTCGAGTGTGGGACAACGTCCCGCTCGGAGCCCGACGCACCCTGCACGTGCACATCACCCGCCTGCGGCGACTGCTCGCACCGGTCGGCGACACCACCAGCGGCTCCACGCGGCTGATCCGCCGATCCGGTGGCTACCTACTCGACGTCGACCCCGACCAGGTAGACACGTTCCGGTTCCGGCGACTGTTGGCACAGGCCCGCCACCTGGAGTGCCCGGAGGCGCGGCGGGCGATGCTGTTAGGGCAGGCATTGGACCTGTGGCGCGGGCTGCCGCTGTCCGATCTACCGGGTCAGTGGGCGGCCCGGGTACGCCAGGGATGGCAGGAGCAATACCTCGACACGGTGATGATGTGGGCGCTGGCCTACTTGCGGGTCGGCGATCCGGGTACGGTGCTGCCCCGGCTGCGCGAGCTGGTCGGCGAGCACCCGCTGGTGGAGTCGTTGGCGGCGGTATACATGAGGGCGCTGTACGCGTCCGGCCGCCCCGCAGACGCCCTCAACCAGTACACCGCGACCCGGCACCGGCTCATCGAGGAGCTCGGTACCGACCCTGGTCCCGAGCTGCAGCACGTGCACCGGCAGGTCCTCTCCGCCGACCCGGCGCTTGCCCCACCAGCCACCATCAGCCCGCCAGAGTCAAAGCTGGTGCCGCGCCAGCTACCAGCACCGCCGCGGACGTTCACCGGCCGCCTCCACCAGCTCGCCACACTCGATCAGGCGCACGACCTGTCCACCGTGGTCGTCACCGCCATCGACGGCATGGCTGGAATCGGCAAGACCGCCTTGGCGGTCCACGCCGCCCACCGCAGCATCGACCGGTATCCGGACGGACAGCTCTTCATCGATCTCCACGGCTACACCGAGGGCCGGGAGCCTATCCAGCCGTTCGATACACTCGACCGGATGCTGCGCGCCCTGGGTATCCCCGGCGAGCGGATTCCCGCCGGCCTGGACGAGCGGGCCGCGCTGTACCGTACCCGGCTAGCCGACCAGCGCGTGTTGATCGTACTGGACAACGCCGCCACCGAGGACCAGGTGGCGCCACTGCTGCCCGGCACGGCGGGCTGCCTGGTGCTGGTCACCAGCCGGCACCGGCTCGCCGGGCTCGACCCCACCCACACTCTGTCGCTGGAGAGCCTGCCGACATCCGATGCGGTCACCCTGTTCGCACGGACCGCCGGAGAAAGCCGCCTGGCCAACGAGCCGCCACAACTCCTGGTCGAGCTGGTCGAACTGTGCGGCCGGCTGCCACTAGCGATCCGGATCGCGGCTGCCCGGCTGCGGTCACATCCCACCTGGGACCTGTCGCATCTGGTCGAGCGGCTGCGCGGCCAGCGAAACCGGAACTGCCCAACCTGCTGACCATCGCCGAGTACGCCACGGAGCACGGCAAGTGGCCACATGTCCTCCACCTCTCGACGATCCTCTATGAGCATCTACGCAGCCGGGGCCATTACCACGCCGCCGAAACCCTCCTCCGCCAGGCGCTGACCGCCGCCCGCGCCGTCGGCGATCGCACCGCGGAACTGCAGGCGTTAACCGGCCTCGGTTGGGCTCACCGACGACAGGGCCAGCCGGAGCAGGCCATCAAGTGTTACGGGCAGGCGCTGCAGATCGCCCGCTGCACCGGCCACCGCACCGGCGAACGGACGGCGCTCTACGGCCTAGGCCAGGTCCACCTTTGGCTGGGCCGGTACGAGCAAGCCGCTAACCACTACCGGCAGGCACTGCGGATCGCCCAGGTGACCGATGACCCCACCGGCGAGCTCGACGCGCTGACCGGTCTTGGTTGGGTCTGGTGGCGGCAGGGGCAATGCGAGCAGGCCGCCGAGCACTTCGGACAAGCGTTGCGCCTCGCCCGCGACGCCGGCGACCGCGTCGGTGAACATACGGCATTGGCTGGCCTCGGCGAGGTCTATCTGCGGCAGGGTCGGTACGAACAGGCCACCAACCAGTACCAGCAGGCACTGCAGTTCGCACGGGCAGCCGGCGACCGGGTCGGAGAATTGGGCGCGCTGGCCGGCCTCGGCCGGATCGGGCTACGGCAGGGCCGGCATGAACAGGCAACCTACCATTATCAGCAACTTCTGGATCTGACCCAGGAGGTCGGGGACGGTAACTGGCAGGTTGAGGCATGGCAAGGCCTGGGCCGGCTACGGTATGCCGCCAGCCACCCGGACGCCGCCCTCGTCTATCACGACCAGGCGCTCACCCTCGCCCGTGAGCTTGGGCAGCCCGTCGATGTGGCCCGCGCCCACGACGGGCTCGCCCACGCCTACCACGCGCTGAACAACGAGGAGGAAGCGCACTGCCATTGGCAACACGCCCTGAACATCCTCACCGATCTAGGCATCGACCACACCGATGACGAAGAAACCACAACCGCGACCATCCGCGCCCACATGACCAACCTGAACCAGCAGCGACCATCACGGGAGCCAATCGACTCTGGTGGTTGATCTTTAACTGGCGCCTGCGGCCCGGACGACACCGTCGGGCTGAGCCGGTGCGCCCGGCTCGCCGAGACGGCGGGGGCGCGAACAGCGACGAGCCGCTGTAGCCACGAACCCGATCGTGCACACTCTGATCCGGCGTTTCGGCTCGCTGTTCGGCACCGAGCAGCGGGTACGCATGGCCCGGGCCCTGCTCGCCGCCGCAATCCGGACACATCTCCCAGAGGAGGCGGCGGCCCCGCCTGCGACGAGATGCGCGCTCCGATCACGGCAGGAGGTGCGCTGTTCGATGCTGCGCGTCGAACCCGCCGGCACGGCGGAATATCAACCAACACCGCGTGCACTTTGTTCCCGTCAACTGCACGCCCCAACATTCCACACCATAGCGGACAGGCCGCTGCCCGACTTGAGTGCTTCCCGCACGGTTGGTCCTGTGGATCGTCGTGAGCCGCGCTAACATCCGGTCGTCTACATTGGACAAGTCACTGCCGAGTCTTCCCTGCTCGGACCGTCGGGACGGCGGCATTTGAACCCACGACCCCTTGACCCCCAGCGTTGGAACAACTCTGCCGTGGAGTGTTGCCTCGTGTCGGTCTATATCCTCACATCCAAGGGACCTGCCGATACTAACACTGCTGTGTGCTGACCGGTGTCGCGTCATGATGCCACGTCTGCTTGCGGTTGATCTCCACTGTGAGCGGGTTTGTTAACGCTTCCGGTCAAGTGCTGCTCATGATGCTGCGTCCACACTGGACCAGCAGCCAGCTGACGGGGGCGCGGGCCGGCATCGAGACCCGCGTGTCAATACACGCCTGCCGGATGGTGCGACGGCGAACCCGGGGCGGACCGGCCGCATGCGGACCACACTGCGATGCGCTGGACGGTGCTTACTCTCATGGCAGCAGCAGCGGGCCGCACGCCGAATCGGGGCGGGTGACGGCTTGGCGGATTCTAGCGATCATCGCAACACGGCGATCCTGATGGCTGGGGATGGTAGCGGTCAGCGGATGGCGGTGTGAGCAAGCTCTGGCACTGGCGTGCCGGTGTTGTTGGACCAGGCGTGAATCGTGGCGGTGAGGGCGAGGGCACTGCCGTAGAGGAGCTGTGGTCCGCCTTGGCGTGTGAGGAGCGAGCCGAGGGAGCGGAACGCCCGTCCTTGGCCGGCGAGGGCGAGGATGTCACGGGCGGCGCGTTCGCCTTGCCAGTGCCCGTTGGGTAGCCCGGACCTGGTCGCCCAGCCGTGTGGGCGTGGTTGGGTCGGCGCGGCCCAGCCAGTCGTCGAGCAGCCCGAGGGTGATGCCGATGCACGCGGAGACGGTCGGCGCCGAGTTGTCCGGAGACTCGGGCTGGACCTGATCCAGGATCGCCGAGGCGAGCGTGGTGTCGTCTTCGGCGAGTGCCTGCACCACGAGCCGCAGCGCGGCGG
>Ga0075431_100003748_pt1 | contig 14767 bp, 16 predicted proteins | sample RhiMetdeltSRZDD5_FD_75297 | JGI IMG/M metagenome (GOLD analysis project Ga0075431, IMG submission 75297) | Populus rhizosphere microbial communities from Tennessee, USA - Rhizosphere MetaG P. deltoides SRZDD5 | ecosystem: Host-associated > Plants > Roots > Rhizosphere > Soil | place: USA... | reverse complement strand
CAATGCGTCGATCATGCTTATAAAAGTCAAGCGCTTGAGAGGCATAATCATAATAAGTTGCTGAGATGTAATAATCATCCTCTAATTTTACGATTGAGCCATATTCCTCAGTAAGTGATCCACAGAAATGAAAGTGCTTCACAACACCAAGATGCGTCTGATGGTGGATAACCCGCTTTTCACCATGCGGCCACTTGAAGCGTTGAGCCAGATCGATAACTTCAGATTCCCGATTGCCGCCCGGATCAATAGAGATTACGAGAGGTACATCGGGGGGCATGTGTGCCCGGACTAGAGACTTCAGAAGGCGGGCAAGAGCTTCCGGACGATTAAAAGTGGCAACAACAATGGCGGGCTTCATGAAGACAGCGCTTCTATACTGGCCCCAAGGACAGCACGCATAGAGTTAAGAACAGAAGAATTGTTACTGGGTGGCTGCCACACTCCTCCTGCTAGCGAATCAGCGACCACAAGCCCGCAAGCCGTTTCGATTCCAAGCGCTGCTCCAACGATGAATAAAGCAGAGGCTTCCATCTCGACTGTTAATACACCTTCTCGTTGATATTGTTCAACTTCTGCGGCAGTCTCACGATAAGGTGCATCAGTTGTCCAAACGGTTCCCTTAAGATAACTCAATCTGTGCTGTGCCAGAATTGATTCGAGGCAATTAGTCAAGGCTAATGAAGCTTGGGCAATCGTTTCACGAGGCGCGTAGTGATAAGAAGTCCCTTCATCACGAATAGCATTCGTTACCAGAATGAGTTGGCCGGCTTCGAGATTCCGTTGGAGTCCCCCTGAAGCGCCTATCGAGACACATCTTTGAACGCCCAAAACAGCCATTTCTTCAAGTAATGCCGCAGTCGCTGGCGCGCCGATTCCAAAATTGCCTGCAATGGCAATCCGCTCTTGAGGCCCTCGAAGAATATATACTTCTCCGAACAAACCTTGTATTTTGCGCCCCTTATATCGTTTGACAGCATACGAAAGTGTTGCCGCATGATGGAGAACAATGACATTTCGCGCTCTGAACTCTCTGAGCTTGCTTGTATTCCGACGGTGTGCAAGTAGGTCTACAGCTTTCAGAACAGGGGTATATTTGTGTTTATCGGGATGACCTGGAAAAGTCATTCGGTTTACCCGTGCGCGCTAAAATGAGAAGTAGTACGGTCTGTATAGTTTCACTAGCGATAGCTGCCCAAGCAGCCCCAATTACATTTAGCCAGGTAATAAGCACGATATTAAGACCAATTGCTATGGGAACTGTAATTCCTATAGCAGCAAGCACTGTATTTTCACGATTGGCAGCAACTAAGCGGAGCGAAGTGTGTGCGCCTACAACATAAGGAATAAGCGACCAAACAAGAATTTGAAGCGCAAGGACTGTGGGCTGGTAATCATTGCCAAATAGTAGCGGAGTCAGTACAGGAGCGAATAGCGTAGTCAAGATGGCAGCAGTAAGCCCAAAACCAATTAGCATGATATATGATCCATCAATACCCTGTCCTGATTTTACTCCTTGGGATGTGTCCCCATCGCGCGATAGTATCGGGAAAAGTGCGCCAAACACCGCGTAAGGGAATAGCTTAATCCCCTCAATCAGGCGCGATGCCGCACTGAACCATCCGGTAGCGGCGTCGTTCGCCAAGGTCGATAAAGCAAAGATGCCTATGCGCTGATAGACAATACCAAGCCCCATTAGCAGAACCAATGGGAAACCCATCGTAGCGACATGCCGTATCAGCGTGAGGTCAACACGCCAGTCGAAATGGAAATTGAGCGAATGTACCAGCAAAGCAGATACAACTGCTCCAATGATTTGCGTTCCTAGGAGTGCGCTGATAACTAAAATCAATTTTCCATTTATCGTTACCACAAATAAGACCCCAAGCAACTGCATCGCTGCTGTAGTACAGTTGAAAATCAAGTACAGATCCATGCGCTCACTGCCACGCAGGATCGCGCTGTATACTGTAGATACAGCTAGCGGAATTAGGGCAAGGCTATAAAGACGTAATGGTAAGATAGACTGCTCTGGCCTTCCCGGCACAAGCATTATGAATCCGATAGCAACCACAGATAAAGCAAGCTGGATCATTGTGGCGGCAGCAGGCCAGCGTTGAATATCGTGACTACGACGAGCCACTTCTCGAATTATGAGAGTATCTGTCCCGAAGGTCGTCAGTGCATTCAGCAACAATATAATGCTGGTGAGAAATGCATATTGACCCAATCCCACTGCACCCAAGCCACGCGCAATCAAGATGATAGTAAGAGCAGATAAACCTTGAGTCAGAACGCGTCCGGCCAATAACCAAACGGTATTTAACGTAACATGCTGAACAGTGCTTCGAATGGCACTCATGAGCGATCAGTGGGCTGGTATCGCATGGAGAGAATGAAGAAATCGCCCCAAGCTCGGAAGGGATGCAAATGAGACGCAAAATTATCAAGCTTTACAAGGGTACGGTATAAGCGAGGAAAGCGTCTCGCAAATGTCTTATTGTCAGCAGGAGGCGTAAGCACCGAGAGACCTTCCACTCGTAGGAGCCGGAATTCTGGTCCAAACGCACCCTTAACCTCCTTAGGGGTGAAGTAGTTAGCAAGGAACTTTACTCCCTCGACGTTGCTTACAACATTGCGCCGCTTTAAGCGACGGATTGCCATTCGGAAATCTTGTGGAATACGGATCAACTCCCATACGCAGATAGGCGGCATAATGACCCATACTACCACTCCGCCAGGTTTTAAGAGATGTGGTAATTGTCGTGTTACTAGACTCAAATCATTGATGCAGTTCAATCCGCCGAAGTTCGATGTAATTCCGTCAAATGGGCCGAGAGTTATTTGGTCAAGTTCGGTAAAGGAACACGGTTGGACACTGATTTGATCTTCAAGGTGGTAGCGGCGAACCTTATCTTCAATCTGTGCCAACATGCCGGGCGCAATATCTGTTGCATGGACATGATAGCCTTTGCCGGCAAGAGTTACGGCATCAAAACCCGTTCCTGAATTGAGCTCCAGTATCGTGCTACCTGATGAGAGCAATGCTTCAATATGTGCATAGACTTTTTGGCGCATCCGTGTGAGGTTAGGGTGATCTTCGCCAAAGGCATCGTAGATTGTTGCCTTGCGCGAAAAAGCTTCCGCTACCGCGTGAAAATGATCACTCATATACTACTCTGTCTGTGGCGATGGTTGAGCCGCTTCTTCAAAAGGCATATGCGGTGGCGGGGCGAAGATGCTCATTTTCTGATGGGCTAATCTGCGTAGTTTCCAACGTGCTATTGGCAAAGTAGCGATACGATACAGACTTACTGCTCCTTCTTGAATACGTGCTGGACGGAGAGTCAAGGGCCGAGTTAGTGCATACTGTAGGTTGCGCACAGCACGGCGCAAACGAAATTCCTTATGCAAGACTAGATGTAGTTGCCGGTAGAAATCAGTGCTAAACGGCCCATGATACATCATGGCAAGGTCAGCAGAGTCTATCCAGTTTTGCTTCTCGCCAAGCTGAAGTTTCACAGATTCATAGAATTTAGTGCCTGGTAAGGGATACGAAACAGACATACCGATATCATCAGGAGCAATTGTGCGCATCATTTGAAGCGTACCTTGAATGTCTTCCCATGCCTCGCCGGGATAACCAAACTGCAAGAACAGCCCAATCTTAATACCCGCATTGTGAAGTAAGTGGGCGGCGGTATAAATTTGATCGACACTAGTTCCTTTCTCCATTGCATTAAGAATCTTTTGTGAACCTGACTCCGCGCCGATCCATACGGAGGTGCATCCTGCTCTCCGCATATTCTCTACATTTTCCGGACTGTGGCTGATCAAATCGGCACGGTTCAGACACTTAAACGGAATATGGGCATCTAATCCTTCGATCTGCTCTGCGAATGCCTGCCACCAACCCGGCTTTAGACCCATAATGTCGTCGGCAAACCAAATGTGGTCAGGTTGATAAGTTTGTTTGAGCCAGAGCATCTCCGAAGTAACATTCTGTGGGCTGCGAGAGTTGTAGCGCTGACCCCAGATGGGCTTGGCACACCAATTGCAATGATACGGACAGCCGCGTGTCGTAATCATGTTCATCGAGTAGTAGTCATGATGTTCATACCAGATGCGTTTGTAGCGCTTTACATCGATCAAATCCCAAGTAGGGAAAGGCAAGGCATCCAGATCGCGGATTGGCGGTCGAGGCGACGTTCGATGGAGTTCTTCGTTACTTAAATAAGCAATTCCGGCAATGTTATCCAGAGATAAATCAGACTTTCCATTGAGATATGAGATCAAGTCTACAAGGGTCAAATCGCCTTCGCCAATCAGCGCATAATTGGCTCCATGCTCAAGATATAAAGATGCATGATCAGTTGCATCTGCTCCCCCAATGATTACTGCACAGCCCTTCGACCTCGCCATTTCGATCATTTTGAGAGCCGCTTCGCGCATCCGCAGCAGGCACATTTTTGAAAGATAGTTAAAGTTGTCTTCAAAAATGATTGCGATATCCGGGGATTCAGCGTCAAGTTTCCTCGACCATTCATCCTCAGATTCCGCAAGCATCGCATCGAATAAACTGACTTCATAGCCATTTTGGCGTAGAAGACTCGCAGCATACATTGTTCCGAGCGGCGGGTAGGGCTGCATTGCCTCCCAAAGCTTAGGATCGAAGCGCAGGTAATAAGACTGCCCAAAAAGTATTTTGACCATACGATGTATGGTATTTTACGTCATACCGCTTAATCGCACATTCTGTGAACCTGATGAAGTTGGCAATATCTCTCTCGCGTACTAGACCAACCTTCATATTCTCTGAACATTTCCTAAACACGTCATTTATGAGAAAAGACTATAGTTGTAGGAAGATGTGCAGCAGATTTTCAAACTTGAGGAGATAGCATTGAAGAAGCAACTTTTGCCTTTATTGGGATCAACAATTGCAGCGATGTTGGTTGTCGCCGCCTGTTCATCGGCAAATAGCCAGGCGGATACAACAAGCCAGCCTAGTCAGCCAGCCACGACAGTAACGGAACAAGCAAGTTCCTTAACTGAGCAGCCGAATTCTTCTGGTGAGTCAGCAGTTGAAATAACCGATCAACTGACTGCTTCTAATACGCAAATAACTTTTTACATTGTGCCAGAGGAATCAGAAGCTCGCTTCAAGGTCAATGAAGTACTGACCGGATCTCCCAAAAATGTGGTTGGAACAACACACGACGTAGAAGGTTCACTTGTACCTGACTTTGAGAATCCAGCGAATACCACTGTTGGCACAATACGGATCGATTTGAGTACCCTGACTACTGACAGTGGGATGCGAAATCGTGCAATCCATGATGCGATTCTTCAGACAGGGAATGACGCATTTCGCTATGCAGAATTCACTCCCACGAGCATTAGCGGTCTGCCAGATAATATCGAGATAGGGCAGCCTTTTACCTTTCAGATAACCGGCAATTTGACCATTCATGGTGTTACCAAAGAAAAGACTTTCGATGTAACAGTTACCCCTACTTCTAATACTCGTCTTGAAGGCGTTGCTACTCTTACAATTCAATACGCGGAATTTGATGTTGCCATTCTACGATTGCCGCGTCAGGTGGCTTCAGTGGAGGATCAAGTGGTCTTGGAACTGCAATTTGTTGCCACTCCCGACTAAAACTCAGAGAAGCAGAGAAGGCAATCCAGCCACATCTATGGCTGGATTGCTGAAGCGCAGAGATTACAGATGACAAAAACAATACTAGTTGTGGATGACAAGCAGAACCTACGCCAGATGGTCAAAAGCTATCTCGAAGGCGAAGGATTTAGAGTCGTTGAGGCCACAGATGGTCGTGAAGCTCTTTTTGTAGCAAGACATGAGAAGCCTGATCTAATTATTCTAGATTTAATGATGCCAGAAGTTGATGGCTATGAGTTCATGCGGCTTTATAAACGTGAAGCAGATGTGCCCACAATTATGCTAACCGCCAAATTGGAAGAAAATGATCGGGTCTTAGGGCTGGAAATCGGAGCGGATGATTATGTGACAAAACCATTTAGCTTACGCGAGTTGGCGGCACGTGTACGATCAGTTTTGCGGAGAACAAACAAAGCTCCCGTTGAATCGGATATTATTCGAGCAGCAAATATCACCGTAGATCGAGCAGGGCATTTCGTTTTGATTGACGACAAACAGGTAGACCTAACACCTTCTGAGTTTGACCTATTGGTCGTACTAATGGCTTCACTTGGGCGAGCCTTTACACGGGCGGAGCTCTTAGAACGTCTTCAGCAGGGATTTGTGTTCGAGGGAGTCGAACGCACTGTAGATGTTCATATCCGTAATTTGCGGACTAAAATTGAGCCTGATCCGAGCAATCCACGTTATATCCAGACAGTTTATGGGGTAGGCTATCGGTTTGCCCTAAACGGATCGGAGTAGTCGAAGTGCGCTCTCTGACGCTCAAACTCACTTTGGCCTTTCTGGTAGTTGGGCTAACTGGATCGATTATAGTAGCTCTCCTTGCGCAGATTCAGACTCGGCAGGAGTTCAATCAATATGTTCTCGGTGTTTACAAAAGTGAGTTTTTCAATGAGCTTGTCAGTTATTACGAGGTAAATAATAGTTGGGTTGGCGTTGATCAAGCAATTTCGAATAGGCACAAACCAGGGTCTAATGGCCCTGATTATCATGAGCCAGCTACAGTTGTGGATGGAAATGGCATTGTTGTGCTAGGTCGCCCTGATCTCATTGGTCGGAAAATTACAATTGACCGGCGGCACGGAGTCCCATTAGAAGTGAATGGGAGTGTTGTCGGCTGGATGCTTCTCTATTCGCCAGAACACAATAAATCTCCAGAAGGTGATTTTCTTGACCGGCTAAATCGTAATATTGTGTTTAGTGCCGCAATTGCAATTATGCTAGCTCTCGTGATTGGAATAGTTCTGGCGCGTACAATCTCGCATCCTATTCGCGATCTTCGAGCCGCAACACAAGTCGTTGCGGTGGGTAATCTTGGCTATCAGGTTCCTGTACGTACTAAAGATGAGCTAGGGGAATTAGCAATATCGTTTAACCAGATGAGCGCTGATTTAGCCGAATCTAATAATCTGCGCCGCCAGATGACTGCTGACATTGCCCATGAACTTCGGAATCCTTTAAGTGTGATACTGGGTTATACCGAAGCACTGAGTGAAGGTAAATTGAGCATTTCGGCAAACATATTGACCGTAATGCATGAAGAAGCACTCCACTTGCAACGACTCATCGAAGATTTGCGAATCCTCTCTCTGGCTGATGCAGGCGAACTATCTCTTTTGAAACAGAATGTTTCCCCTCTTTCACTGCTTGAGCGTGTTAAGATTGCCCATACACCACATGCAGAGAAGAGGAAGGTTTCTCTCAATCTCGATGTTGAACCTGGTTTACCAAATATTCTGGTTGATCCTGATAGGATCATGCAGGTTCTTGGAAATCTTGTGTCGAATGCCCTCCGATACACACCACGCAATGGGCAAATTCAACTAAGCGCAATGCATGGTCAAAAGGGAATTGAGCTTCAAGTTGTCGATAACGGCGCAGGTATCCCAGCAGAAGACCTTCCTTATATTTTCGAACGATTCTATAAAGCTGATAAATCTCGCCACTTTCAAAATGGCGAGTCGGGGTTAGGATTGGCGATTGCCAAGTCAATTGTCGAGGCACACAACGGTTCAATCAGCGCGGAAAGCACACTAGGACAGGGAACTAAGTTTATTGTTCGCCTGCCTGCATAAGTGGAGGCGGGTTATTGAAGCGCCCCTCGTGCTGCAACAGGCCAGGTGATTTCCACTGTATCATTACGAACACCAATGACTTCATTGAACAGGTTACTCACAACACAGCAGTGATTTGGAAGTATGGTAACACGCTCTCCAATCTCAGGTTTGTGTTCGCAGGGAGAGAAATCAACAAAAGCATGTTCTTCTGCGATCCGATAAATCTGTGCCTCAGGATACTCTAGAATCAATCCATACCCTTCCAATCCAAGCAAATCAGATGATAGTGTTTTGCTGCCGCCATCAAGGATTCCACGATCTGCTGTCGGACGACTTACAACTGTCATTAGAAGTCGGAACGAGCAGTCATCCAAAGTTAATGCGCCTTTTTTGAGCGTGGCCCGATCTCCATAAATGTACATCCCGGCCCGGTGCTCATTGACTTCAGGATGCTGATGCGCCTGCCACATATTGCTAGTCCCCCCACCACTAACTCGCTCTGCTGTCAGCCCATACTTGGACAACAACGATTTGGTTTCATGAACAAATAAGTCTGTTTGATCATTACTAGGGTAGGTCATCAGGCCACCAAAATGCAGTGATTTCGATTCAGTGATGCATTGAGCAAGATCAAGTGCCTCCTGAGGAGTTTGAACACCACAGCGCCCCATTCCACTATCAAACTCGATCAGTACTGGAAGGTCGATACCAGCGTCCTGCGCTGCCTGTGCCAGACCACGCACGGTGAAAGCGGAATCAGCAGTAACGCTGATTTGAGAGCGTCGCGCCAAATTCGTGAGCCGTTCGAGTTTCGTCTCGCCGATGATATTGTATGGAATAAATATGTCTTGAATTCCGGCTTCTGCCATGATCTCTGCTTCGCCTACCTTTTGGCAGGTGATCCCTACTGCACCAGCATTTACTTGCATATGGGCTATCGCCGGTATTTTGTGAGTCTTGATATGTGGGCGGTTTGCAATTTCATGTTGATCCATGTAATTCTGGCATCGAACAATATTCGCTTCGAGCCGATCAAGATCAACAACGACAGCAGGAGTATCTATCTGATCGATATGCATAATTATTCCTCAGGTATAAGTGCGATGCAATCCACTTCAATGAGCATGCTCGGATCAAGCAGCACCGCTTGTACGGTAGTACGTGCAGGATAAGGTTTAATCACATATGTTTGATAGATTTGATTCATTTCGGCAAAATCCTGAACATTGCCAAGAAATACGCCGACCTTCAGGACATGTTCCCAAGATGTGCTGGCTGCCTGTAGCAAAGTAGTTACATTATCAAACGTCAGCCGGGCTTGCTCTGCGAATGATCCCAGTTTCAAGGTATTGGTTGTAGGGTCTACTGGCCCCTGGCCAGATACAAATAACATTGTCCCACTGGCTTTGATAGCGGGCGAATAGATGCCTTGGGGTGGCGCGCCCTTTTCTGAAGTAATAAGTGTACGCATAGTAGCTCCTGATGGCTGGAACAAGTTCAACGCGCATTATATACCTTCTCAGCTATTCTTAAGAAAGACTATGATCTGCTAGCTTGATTGGTCTTGAAGAGGATACTTCAAGTTGAATGCTTCTAAACGACGGGGCCTGATCATTGTGAATACAGGTGAGGGCAAAGGCAAAACCACTGCGGCACTTGGCCTGATGCTTAGAGCTTGGGGTCGCGGCTGGCGCATCTGCATGATCCAATTTCTGAAGAACGAAGGTGGTGAGTGGGGCGAGACACGTGCGGTACGTAAGCTGGAAGGAATTGATTGGATTCAATCTGGCGATGGGTTCACTTGGACTTCGAAGGATATGGATGAGACTATCGCAAAGGCGACACATGGCTGGGAAATAGCAAAGGAGAAGATCATAAGCGGGAATTACGACCTTGTGATCCTCGATGAATTCACCTACCCATTAAGTTTCGGCTGGATTGACCCCAGCGAGACGATTGGATGGCTGCAAGTTCACAAACCCTCAGCACTTCATCTAATCATCACTGGGCGGGATGCTCCATCAGAATTAGTGAGTTATGCTGATCTCGTAACGGAGATGAACAAGATCAAGCACCCTTACGATCGGGGAATCTTGGCACAGGCTGGTATTGAATTCTAATTTTTACTCGCTGCGCGTGACCTTGCCAATACGCGCAAACTTTCCCGGTTCTAATCCGCGATGTTTTGCAAGGCGATAGGCCAATGCATGTACCACTACGATTTCCGCAATGGGGCTAACATACTCAGTTAAAGCTGGCAACTGAACATGAAAAGCGCGCGGATCAGGGTTAGTGGGGCCAACTACTGCGACGCGGCTGCCGAGCGCCACTAGATCAATAACCATTCGTGCATTGAGATCAGAAGTACGTCCTTGTGGCATGAACATCAAGGTCGGCCACTGCGCACCAGCTCCCTCGATTGGGCCATGCCGGAATTCGGCTGCGTTCATTCCCTCGGCCAGCATATGAGTCGATTCCTTAAGCACCAGTGCGCCATTCGAAGCACTAGCCATTGATGGCCCTCGCGCCATCAGCATCAATGTCTCCTGAGGTTGAAGCGCATCAAGCAGCGCTTTGCCATTTGGCTCCCAATTTTTGAGATAATCTTCTATGGCTGAGACTACAATTTCTAAATCGGTGTTTAGCTTACCAAGATCATCATCTACAAGTGCCCCAGCAATTAGAGTCAGTGCGGCAAGAGTACAAGTGAATGTTTTGGTCGAGACAGTTTCTTCCGCCCCTGCATGAAAAGCCAGCGAAACGTCAGCCATTGCCGAGACGGTATTGCTGCCTGAATTCGTGATTGCAACTAACATTCCCCGATTTTTCCACTGCTCGGCCAGTCTCACTGCTTCTACGCTCTCGCCGGACTGTGAAACCATTAGTAGGATAGTTCGTTTATCCAACACATTGAAGCGATAGTGGAGAAGTTCAGCCGTATTGATCCCAAAAGCAGGCAGCCCAGCTTCGTTGAGCCGAATGAGAATGGGATCCCGACCAGCATACGACCCGCCCATGCCCGTGAAGATGATACGGTTAATCGCACCAGCACGGAGCATTTGTGCAACTTGCCCTAAATCAGAATCGACGTGTTGGAGCGCAGTGATTGTCCGGCGGATTGCAGCAGGCTGTTCAAGTATCTCATCTAAAAATGGCATATATGCCTCTATAAAGTTCTGTGATTCACTAGAAGCGATCATATAATGAAGAAAATCTGTGTCCAGAAAGGTCTAATACCTTGGCCCGAAAAATACTTCTGGGGATGCTCATTTTCGTTCCAGCAGCGATTGCTGCTGATCTTTTGCATGCAAGTCCAATTCTTGTGTTTGTGCTCTCCGCATTAGGAATTATTCCTCTTGCTGATTTAATTGGCGAAGGCACGGAGGAATTGGCAGCTCACACAGGGCCTAAGCTAGGAGGGCTACTAAATGCAACACTAGGAAATGCAGCTGAACTCATCATTACGATCTTCGCAATCCGGCAAGGACTTCTTGCCTTAGTTCTTGCATCAATCACCGGATCAATCTTGGGAAATCTGCTTCTAGTTAGTGGCTTAAGTATGGTAGTTGGTGGCATCAGGAATGGTTCACAGACATTTGACCGAAAGCAAGCGGGTCAAAATGCTACCCTACTGGTTCTAGCGGTTGTCGCGCTTGTAATTCCTTCTCTCTTTAGCCGCGCTATTGATCCCCTCGTTAATGCAAACCTACCCTCTGAACGTCTGCTCAGCGAAGGTGTTGCTTTTGTCATCATCATCCTCTATGTTCTCAGCATCCTTTACTCGTTCACAAATCGGGAAGAAACACCAATCACTCAGACTCCTCCACCGATGCACGAAGCCAAGTGGAGTGTAGCACAATCTCTAGGCGTCCTTGTTGCTGCGACGGTTGGAGTGGCGGTTCTCAGTGAGTTTCTAGTTGGAGCAGTTGAACCAGTTGTCACATCATTGGGGCTGACAGAATTTTTCCTGGGCATTATTGTGATTCCCATCATCGGTAATATTGCAGAGCATCTCGTAGCAGTCGAGGTTGCCAGTAAGAATAACATGGAGCTTAGTCTTGCAATTTCGCTAGGCTCTGGCCTTCAAATTGCGCTTTTCGTTGCGCCGCTTCTAGTCTTCATTAGTCTTTTCTTTGGGCATACTCTCTTGCTAGTCTTTACCGATCTAGAGCTGATTGCTCTATTCTCAGCTTCTCTTGTCATCACTTTCATATCGCTGGATGGAGAGTCAAATTGGCTCGAAGGTGCTATGCTTTTAGCCGTATATCTTTTGATTGGTGTAGCTTATTTCTTTTTGCCCGCCGCCTAATACAAACGGCGCAGGGAAGGCCTGCGCCGTTTGACATCGATTTGATTTTGAACTAGACGATCTCTGGACGTTGATTGTTCTCCAGATAATCGGGTTTATGGTTGCCAAGGGCCTGAGCTACTTCTTGCAAGAAAGTCTGAATTACATCAGCCGGAACAGCAAGCCCGACTTCTGGCCCAGCCATAACAGTATTCAACCCCAACAAGCGTCCTTTCACATCGACCAATGGCCCGCCTGAGTTGCCGGGCCGCAGATGAAGATTTGCGGCTAACCATTGGCGTCCCTCACTTGGTTGATTAATCAGATGGTTAGTCTTATCGATCAGCACGCCAGAAGTAACAGCCCCTGCAACACCCCAAGGATGCCCAACCGCCATTACCCATTGGCCTGCCTGAAGTTCTTGAGTATCGCCGATTTGCATAGCAGGTAGCTCTGTAACGTCAATCTTCAACAAAGCGAGATCGCGCTCTGCATCATGCGCTACCAGCCTCGCAGGTACAGTTTTCCCATCAGGCAGAGTCACTTGAAGCGACCTCTGGCGAACCACATGTGCATTTGTCAGGATTGAACCGTCAGAGGACACGATGATCCCCGCGCCATGACTCTGACCGTTGTTCGTTACATGAACCAGAGTATGTTTTACGTGATCAACAACGTCGGCCATTTCATCATTGAGCTGCTGGATTAGATCAGTCATAGCACCCTCACGAGTTGCGCTCTCCAATAGTGACCTTCATTTCACGAACCTCACCACCCCGTAGAATTTTTGCCGCGACCTGCTTCCCAACCCGATCTCCGGTCAGCAAGGCCATGAGTTCTTCAATATGACCGACTTTCTGTCCATCAAGGGCAAGCAGCGTATCACCAAGAACAAGACCAGCACTTGCAGCAGGAGTTTCTGCCTCGACGGAGACGATCAATAGGCCAATTTCCTGACCAAGCTGCTCTGCGAGCGTTTCGGGAAGCCGAACAGGCTGCGCGCCAATACCCAGATAACCCCGGCGAATCCGCCCATGCGTCGCAAGAGTTTCAACTACGCTGCCAATGGTTGCAGCAGGAAGAGTCAAGCTGACACCTTGCGCTAAAGCCGATGAGTTCAATCCAACGATTCCGCCGGAAACATCCACCAGTGGGCCACCTGAAAAACCGGGGTACATCACTACGTCAGTCTGGATGTATTGATCGACCATCCCGCCGCCGGCAGTACGCCATGCATCACCTAATGCGCTGATCACGCCCAGCGTCGCTTGCATTGTGGTTTCGGGACGACCCACTGCCAGTACAAGGTGGCCGACCCGCACATTAGCAGCTTTAGCCCAATTCGCTGCTGTCAACTTTCCGCCCGCAGTGCGGAGCAGGGCAATATCGGTTGTTGGGTCACGTCCAACAACAGTTGCATCGCTAGTTTCACCGCTTGGCAGCCCAATGCGAATATCCTCATCACGGGTAACAACGTGATTTGCAGTAACGACCAGCCCATCGGCGGACCAAATGATGCCCGAAGCGGATTGGCGACGGCGGCCTTCAACGCGCACAACTGACTTGCCAGCTGTCTCAACTGCGCCTGCCAGCGCATCCGATAAACTTGAAAGTACTTCAGCCATAACAGCGCTCCTCTTTATGAGTTGTCTTCGAATTCAGTTGACTTAGTTTTATCATTTTGAGGCAGTCAGATGGATCAATCTTCAGGGGAGACAATCACTGTAAAAAAGGTTAGTTAGAGGGTAATCAGACCTAATCGAGTGGCTTTTACCACGACTTCCGTACGGCTTTGTGCATTAAGCTTGCTCATCAAAGAATTCACATGGAACTTAATCGTATGCTCACTAATGGAAAGGGCAAGAGCAATTGCTTTATTCGAGTAGCCTTCGGCTAAGAGCCGAAGCACTTCCATTTCTCGGTGAGTCAAAGCTTCCACTGGTTCATTCTCAGGAACTGGTATGCCCGGTGCAATCCTTTCGCTAATCGCTGGATCGAGGATGACTAATCCCTCAATTGAGGCTAACAATGCGGCGGCAATTTGATCTCCATTCGCCTCGCGAAGCAAGATCGCGCGCACACCATTGGCCCTCACTTCAGCCGCATATTCGCTATCCGGGATCAATACGACAAGAGGCAATCCAGCAGTAGCCACATGTTGAAGGGGAGGAACATCAGAGCCAGGATTCCGGCTGATCGATGGCTCCCAACCGAGATCCCAAAGCACAACATCCGCCCGATACAGATCTAGATCGGCGTCCAGATTTCCATCACTTGATACACGCCCTACAATCTCAAAACCGGGGTGATTAGTGACAAGCGACGCTAAACCCGCGCGGGCAAGTGGATCGTCAGCTATCAAGAGAACTCGTACATCCCGTTGCAAAATTTCCTCAATGGTAAGAATTGCGGATAACATTCCATTCTATTGTATGGATTACAAATATGAGAAGACCTAATCTTTAGAATAGTTTTGCTTGTTGACTCAAGACCTTAACCTCGCTAGAATTTCGACTAAGATAATGAACATTATTTGCAACTGAGGTTTTAGCACCAAATGAGTTATTGCATATGTCTTAGGCGGGGGCCGTGTCATCCTCGCCTGAGTCGGTAACTAAGCAGACATTACCTCGACTCCAGAGGATGACTCCGTCCCCGCCGCTGTAGAGTGATCTACAGCCCGGAACAGGGTCATCCTTTTTTGTTACCTCCGCTCCGGCTGGAATTTCGCTCTGT
>Ga0075431_100003742_pt1 | contig 14778 bp, 12 predicted proteins | sample RhiMetdeltSRZDD5_FD_75297 | JGI IMG/M metagenome (GOLD analysis project Ga0075431, IMG submission 75297) | Populus rhizosphere microbial communities from Tennessee, USA - Rhizosphere MetaG P. deltoides SRZDD5 | ecosystem: Host-associated > Plants > Roots > Rhizosphere > Soil | place: USA... | reverse complement strand
ACTCTGGAGGATCGCGGCGGCATGTCTGCTGGCGGCGCTGACCGGCTGCGCCGGATACAAGAGCGCGGACAAGGATTGGTATACAGCGTGGGCGACGTCCCACAACGCGCGCGCGACGAAGCCGGCGATGAACGGCCGCACCGTGCGCATGATCCTGCTGCCCAGCATCTCCGGAAATGCACTGCGCGTGAAGCTCGAGAACACGATGGGTGAAGCCCCCGTCTCTTTTTCGGGCGCATTCATAGGCACGTCAGCCGAAGGTGCGGCCGTCGCGAAAGATTCCATCGTGAGACTCACCTTCGGCGGCAGACCGGGCCTCACGCTCGCGCCCGGGCAAGGCGCCTACAGCGACGCGATTGCGTTCGACGTCAAAGCGTTTCGGAAGCTATCGCTGAGCCTGGAAGTTCAATCGGCGGCCGACATCAGCACGCATCACGTGGGGCTCAGGACGAACTGGTCGGCGGCGGGCGCACGCGGCGCCGACCCTTCTCCAGTCGGATTCGAGCCGCTAGCCGAGGTCCCGCCTGTCAACACGGGTCAGTGGCCGTTCTACTGGGTCGCCGCGCTCGACGTGCAGTCGCCGGCAACGACCGGCACTCTCGTCCTCTTTGCCGATTCGATCACGGATGGACGCTGTAGCACGCGGGACGACAAGGGGATCGTGCACCCCGACCTGGATCAGCGGTGGAGCGATATCGTCGCCGCGCGACTCGCCGCGCGTCCGAACGGACCACAAAAAGCAATCGCCAATGCAGGCATTTCCGGAAACCGCGTGCTCGGTCGCGGCAACGGTCCGTCGGCTTTCGAACGGCTCGAGCGCGATGTGCTGGACCGCGCTGGCGTCACACACGTCGTTTTCTTCATGGGAACGAACGACCTCGCCGGCAACTTCACGGCCGCGCAGGTGAGCGCGGGCATTCAGCAGATCATCGCGCTCATACGCTCACGCGGCATCAGGGTGATCGGAACGACGGTGATACCGCGCGGCAGGCCCGCGCCGCAGACCGGATGGACCACCGCGAACGAAAAGGAACGGCTCGCGCTCAACGAGTGGCTACGCACGAAAGCGCCTTTCGACGGGGTCATCGATTTCGATGCGCTCATGAAGAACGGCCCGATCGTGAAGCTCGTCGACGGCGGGTCCGCGCCGGCGATGCCGACTGCCTGGAATTGCGACGGCACGCACCCCAACGCCGCCGGCTACAAGGCAATGGGCGAGTTCGTCGATCTCGCACTGTTCGATCAGGCACGCTGAGAAGATTTGCAACGCCTCTGGAGGACTGATGAACTCACGCAGACATATTGCGGCCGCGACACTCGCGGTTCTCTCCGCCATTGCCGCACCCGACGTCGCGCCACAACAAGGCGCGTCGAAGCGAAACTTCGACGCCGAGATCACCGCCGCGTTGCGGTCGGCGAAGAATGCGGCCGGCTTCGATTTTCAGGGCACGCTCGTCAGGACGTGCCTCGTCCCTCAGGTCGGCAGCGAAAACACGACCGACAATGTCCCCGGCTATGTCGCGAATCCCGCCAGCGCGCCGCCGCGCGACGCGTGGTACGCCGAGCCTTCGAAAGTCTTCGACAACTTCTATTTCGTCGGCGGCAAGCTTCACTCCGCGTGGGCACTGACGACGAAGGAAGGCATCATCCTTTTCGACACGATATACCCATACAACTCCGAGGAGCTCATCGTCGGCGGCATGAAGAAGCTCGGACTCGACCCGGCAAACATCAAGTATCTGCTCGTGTCACACGCTCACGGCGATCACATCGGCGGGGCCGAGATGATACAGAGCCGCTACCGGCCTCGCGTGGTGATGGCTGGAGCCGACTGGGACCTGGTCGAGAAATATCCGAACCGCTACAAAACGATGGCGCCGAAGCGCGACATCGTCGCGACCGACGGCATGAAGATCACGCTCGGCGAATCGACCGTCACGATCTGGCTTACGCCCGGCCATACACCGGGAACGCTGTCGTACACGTTCGCCGTGGTCGATCGCGGTAAACCCCTGAACGTCGCGTATTCCGGCGGCACCGCGTTCAACTTCGTGAACGACAGGCCCGATCCGGGCATCAGAAACTTCCAGACCTACATCGATTCACAGCGGCATTTCGCGAAGCAGGCAGCCGCCACGGGCGCGACCGTGCTGCTCTCGAATCACTCGGAATTCGATTCCGCGGTCAACAAGAATCGCATGATCGCGGGCCGCGGCGACGGCCCTCATCCGTACGAGCTTGGCGCCGGCGCCGTGCAGCGCTACTTCCAGGTGATGCAGGGCTGCGCCCGGGCGGCGCAGCTCAGGCTGGAACAAAAACTGGCAGAATCAAAGCCATAATCATTGCTTCGCCATGCCCGCATCGCGCGCGACTTTCTCCCACTTCGCGAGATCGGCCGGAATCATCTTGCGGATTTCCGCGGGCGTGCGGATGTCGACTTCCGCGCTGTCGACGGCGAACCGCTTCGCGGTTTCCGGCATGGCGAGTATGGCGGCGATCTCGGTGTTCAGCTTATGGAGGACGGACTGCGGCGTACCCGCAGTCGTGGCCCACGCCCACCAGATCTGCGCTTCATAGCTGGGCAGACCGGCCTCGACGGTGCTGGGCACGTCAGGCAGGCTCGATGCGCGCTTCGGGGCTCCGACTGCCAGTGCCTTCACCTTGCCCGAACGGATATGCGTATTCGCCGTCGGTATCGTCGCTACTGCCATGTGCGCCTGGCCGGACATGACGTCGATCAATGCCGGAGCACCGCCCTTGTACAACGCGATCTCCCCTTTGAAGCCGGCATGGCTGCGGAACATCGCCGACACGAAATGCATGAAGCCGCCGGCCGAAGCCATCGTGATGTAGTTCGGCTTGGATCGGGCAAGCGCGAGCAGCTCCTGCAACGAATTCACCTGCGCGGCCGGGCCCACGGTGATCACGACCGGCGCTTTGCCGAACATCGCGACCCAGTCGAAATCCTTGATGGGATCGTACGGAAGCTTTTTCACCACGGCCGGATTCATCGTGAAGGCGGTCGAAGCCATGAGAATCGTGTAGCCGTCCGGGTTCGCGCGCGCGACCGTTTCCGTTCCGATCATGCCTTCAGCGCCGGGACGATTGTCGACGACGACCTGGCGCCCCAGGCGCTCGGTGAGTTGGCCGCCTATGTAGCGCGCCATGATGTCATTGCTGCCGCCGGGCGCCTGCGGGACGATCACGCGTATCGGGCGCGTCGGATAGCTCGAGACATCACGGTCCGGCGCCGCCCGCTGCGCGCCTTGAGCGCACGTCGCGAAAGCGACGAGCGGTACCATCAGCATTGCGGCACTCGGTTTCATTCATTCCTCCCCAGGCACGCCAAAGCATTACGGACGCGGGGAGATGATACTCTAGCCACGAGCATCGACGTGGAGGGCGTCGCCTCATGCGTCATGTAGCCTTGTTACTTGCCGGATTCTTCGGGGTGCTGTATCCCGCGCTTGGGCGTACGCAGGAGCCCGGCGGGGCGCCCGGCTTACCGAAGCAGCTTCGCATCGTCACCGCCAGCGTGGGCGGTACTGGTCCGGACTTCATCGCACGCCTGATCGCGCCGAAGCTCGCCGAAACTGCGCGTGTCAACGCGATCGTTGAAAACCGCCCGAGCGTCAACGGCATCGTCGCGGCGCAGTTCACCGCAAAAGCGGCCGCAGACGGGTCGGTCATCATGATGGGCAACGCGGGCACGCATGCGATCAATGCGGCGCTCTACAAGAAACTCCCGTACGACCCTGCAAGCGACTTCGCGCCGATCAGCGAGATCGCGTCGATTCCTCTCGCGCTCGTGATTCACCCGGTCGTTCCGGCGAAGTCGGTGCGGGAGCTCGTAACGCTCGCCAGAAGATCGCCTGGCAAGCTCAACATCGCGGTTGCAGGTGCGGCCGGAGAGCTCATGGGCAACGCGATGAAGCTGCAGGCCAAGATCGACATCAGGAACATCCCGTACAAGGGCGGCGCACAAGCAGCGTTCGCAGTCGTGTCCGGCGAGGCGGACATGACGTTCACGTCTTATGTGGTCATCGCGCCCCACGTGAGCGCCGGAAAGCTGAGGGTCCTCGGCGTGAGCGGAGCACAGCGCATGTCTCAGTTCCCGGATGTTCCCACGATCGCGGAGAACGGTTTGCCGGGCTACGACCACGAACAGTGGTATGCGCTATTCGCGCCGGCGAAGACGCCGGCTCCGGTCGTCCAGCTCCTGCACAAGGAAGTCACGCGCGTTGTGAACCTGCCGGACATTCACGAGCGCCTCATCGCCACCGGGCATCGAGTAATTGCAGGCACTCCGCAGCAGCTCGCGGATAAGGTGCGGCGAGACATCGAACGAACGCGCGAGATCATGCGTGAATCGGGGATGCAGCAGCTCGATTAGTGAAACACCCGTCGTGCGGCATGAACCACCGCGACGAGTCCATGACGACCGACCTGGTAACGCCTCTTTGCGAGGATCACCAGTCCACGCATAATGTTTCGCTCAGCTCCAGTTCACGACGAGGCGCCATGTCCCGAATCGATGGGGTAGCAGACGCGTGCATCGTATCTTGCGACATTGTTGCTCATGGCTCGGAGCGCGATCACGAGCGGCAGCTCAAACGTCTCCAGGACATCAACCAGCGGGTGCGCGAGCCTGTCCAGCTTCACGGAAACCGGGTAGTTTGGGCTTCCGGCGGCGACGGTGGCCACGTTGCATTCCTCGAAGATCGCCTGCTGCCGGACGTCCTGCGATTGGCAGCAAGCCTGCTCGAGTGGTCGCAGGAGAACGACGTCCCTTTGCGCATTACCATTCATCGCGGCGAAGTTTCTTGCTTCGAAGGCGCGGATGGTCGTGCTCAGCTCGTGGGCAGTGGCATCAATCTTTGCGGCAGCCTCGTCAACTTTGGTTTTCCCCACGCCATCGTCGTCACCGACGAATTCCGCATCTTTGTTGAAAAACGGCATGGCATGGATCTGTCACATTTGGGCGAGCTCAAGTTCGTACGAGAGCGCACCGTCTATCTGAAGCACTTCGCCGCACATCGTTTGAGTCTGTTGTCGTTTCACGGCGAAGCGCCTGAGTGGGTGCTCGAGCGGTCCGACCACCGAAAACTGGAAGAGGTCGGCGATCACCAGTGGCAGGCCATGTATCACGTGAAGCGTTTGCTGCAGGTCAATTCGCAGGACGAAGCTGCTCAACGTGCACTGGACAGGCTGGAACCACGTAAATTGCCGTGCGGGCGCGAGGCCGGTGCGCACCCGCTGTTTGCTCTTGTCTCCGGTTCCATACTCGGTCAGGTCCTGGCGGAGTCGCAGCTCGTGGAGCGTGAAGACGGCGATGTGATCTGCGAAAGAGGAGAGCCCGGAGACGCGATGTTCATCGTGCTCCGCGGCGAGGTTGGCGTCGTAACTCAACGCCGCGGCCATGGCGAAGCGGACGGAGCAGACCATAAGCCGGCGGACATCCGCTTCACCGAAGGCGAGATCGTAGGGGAGCTGGCCTTTGGCCTTTCGCGCAAGAGAACTGCAACGCTTCAGGCGATTGGTTCGACCGCGCTTCTGGCTATCAACTACGAGAACTACAAGCGTCTCCTGGACGGAACCGGCGGACCGCGGCTTAGCTTGGCTTTCAGCACCTTGCTGGGCCAACGAATTCTGGAGCATATGTACAGGACCCTGCCGTATCTTTCCCTTGAACTCACGGACCAGGAAAAAGAGCGAGATCCGCGACCGTGGAAGCGGCTCGAAGACGACAGCGAGTTGATTTCCCTGACGCCTCGTGAGGCTCACGACATCTCTCCTCAAAAGAAAACCGAGTTCCGCCCACCAGGGCTTTACATTCTCGCGGGAGGTCAGCTCGTCGAGAAGAGCGAGAGTCCAAAGGCAAGAAAGACTCTCAATGGAGAGCACTTCGACATCCTCTTCGCGAATCTGCCGCAGAGTATCGTGACGGCGAATCACGAGTACAAACTGGATCCAGAGGGTGATGGGGAGCGCGTCACGGTACTGCGAATCACCGAAGAGGCGCTTCTTGGCTTTGCCCGAAGACGCTATCACTCGTTGATCGAGCGCATCAAGGCACGCCTGTCGGAGCAAATGCTATTCGACGTATTCATCAGCTACGCGTTCGAAGACGAAACGCGAGCGAAACATTGGAAGCAACAATTCGAAGCCGCGGGCCTCAGCGTTTACATGAGCGAACCGCAACCCATGCACAAGTTCGCCGACGAAATCAACGTAGCGTTGTCGGAGGCCCGCGTTTTCGTGCCCATCATCTCGAAGCATTCGGTACGCTCCAAGTGGGTCACCGATGAGATACGACGCAGACGGCAAATTTTCGAGACAAATCCGAACGTCCTGTCGATGGCCCTCGAGGACGCGCTGGCTGAGAAGGCTGCGAGCGGCATCTCGAGCTTGACGGCAGGCGAGCTCGGAAGTGAGCCGGAAAAGCGTGCCTTGGACCATGCGATATCAATGGTGCAGAAGGTCAAGCGAGGTGAAGGCCCGTTTCCATTATCGATTCAGGCGGACTGAGGCATTCCTACAGCTTCAGCAGGCGTGATGCATTGCCACCGGCAATCTTCTCCCGATCAGCCGCCGCGAGCTCGGTCAATCGTTCGACCACGCTCACCGGCTGCGTGTAGCTCATATCGGCCGGGCAATCGCTGCCCATCACCACGCGGTCGGCGCCCACCTGCTCGATCAGGTTCGTGAGTATCGAATCGCTGTGCGTGATCGTGTCGTAATGAAACCGGCGCAGGTAGCTCGACGGCGGTTTCGTCATGTGCTTCAACTCAGTACGCACCGTAGCGCCATGATCCCAGCGCCCGATCAGCGCCGGCATCGAGCCGCCGGAGTGCGGGAGCACGACGTCGAGGTTCGGAAATTCGTCCATGACACCGCCGAAAATCAACGAAGCTGCCGCAATGGCATTTTCCGTGGGATTGCCGATCAGATTGCGCAGATGGTATTTGCGCATGCGATCGATACCGACCGGATTCAACGGGTGGAGAAATATCGGCAGGCCCAGCTGCTCGCAGCGCGCGAAAACCGGCCTCAACGCTTCCTCGTCGAGGTTCTTGCCCATGACGTGCGTGCCCATGTAGATGCCACGGATGCCCGTGAGCTTCGATGCGCGATCGATCTCCTTCACGGCAAGCCCGGGCGCCTGCATCGGTAATGCGGCGAGACCCAGGAAGCGATCGGGGTACTCCCGATGCGCTTCGGCAAGCGAATCGTTGTAGACCTGCGCGAGCTGCGCTCCGAACTCCGGCGGCGCCCAGTACACCATCGGGCTCGTGAGCGAGAGCGCATGAATGTCGACCCGCGCCTCGTCCATCATCCTGAGCCGGGTCGGAAGATCGATGTAATGCTCCTGAAACGTCTGCCTGTACTGCGGCACTTCGAGCACGAGTTGGCCGCGCTCGTTGCGGTTCGTCTGCACTCCATGGCGCGAGCCTTCCTTTTCGAGCAGTTCGACCCATTTCCTGGGATACCAGTGCGCGTGAATGTCGATTTTCGGCATGGCGAGGTCCGCAGTTGTTGAAGACGAGATACTGTAGCAAAGTCGCGATTCGACGATCGGAAGAAGGAGAGCCCGTGGAGCGTGCCTGGAACCCGCAGTCCGTCGCGGAGGAAATCAAGGCGGCGCAGGACCGATGCCGTCAGATTCAGCCGTTCACTACACGTCTGCACGGGTTCGACAACGCTGCGGCGTACGAGGTCGCCCGTTCGATCCATGAAACGCGCGTTGCTGAAGGGGCCGTTCCGGTCGGCCGCAAGATCGGCTTCACGAACCGGAATATCTGGGCCGAGTACGGCGTCTACGAACCGATCTGGGCTCACGTTTACGACACGACCGTCTTGCGGCTTCCGAATTCAATCGGAACGTGCTCGCTCGCGCGCTTTGCCGACCCGCGGATCGAGCCCGAGATCGTTTTTCACTTCAGGAGCGCACCGCCGCCGACTGAAAATCCCGCGGAGATCCTGCGCTGCGTCGATTGGATTGCGCATGGCATCGAGATCGTGCAATCGCATTTTCCGGACTGGAAGTTCAAGGCCGCCGATACGATCGCCGATTCATCGCTGCACGCGACGCTGCTCGTCGGCGAGCCGCGGCAGGTCGAGACGCTGGGGCCGGATCTCGTCTCGCGCCTGGAAAAGTTCACGATCTCGTTGTCCTGTGACGGCGTCGAGCGCGACCGCGGAGGCGGCGCGAACGTGCTCGGGAGCCCGCTCGCCGCGATAGCGCATCTGATTTCCGTCCTGGCTCAGCAGCCGAAGAGCAAGCCACTCGAAGCTGGCGAGCTCGTAACGACGGGAACGCTCACGCGGGCCCTTCCGATTCGTGCCGGCGAAAAGTGGAGCACGCAGCTTTACGGTATCGAGCTGCCAGGGATCTCTTTGCTGGCGACGTAGAGCGTTTTAGCTGCAGACGACCTTGTAAGCATCGCCGACGTCTTCCGGCAGCCGGTACTCGCGCCACGACTTTCCGGCGTCCTCGGTTCCGAACACCTGCCCGCACCTCGAAATGCAGTAAACCTTCGCCGGATCGCCGCGGTGCGCCGCGGCCGCCATCATCGTGCCTTGCGCCTTCACGCCGTGATCGAAACGCTGCCACGTGTCGCCTGAATCGGCGCTCCGGTAAAGCATTCCGTCGTTGCTCCGCGCCGCCGGCGACAGGCACGCGTAGAGCACACGCGGGTCGTGGGGCGACACCACGACGTCGCGACAATACGTGAGCGGCGAGTGGCGGCCGACTTCCATGTCGCGCCACGATTCACCGCGGTCGCGGCTCTGGAAAAGACCCATGCGCACCGCCAGTATCGGCGAGGCGGGTTGCGCCGCGCTCAGGACGAGCGCGTGCGAATCGAGCATGCCCTCGCTGTCCTGGTCGCTGCCGATGCGGCTCTTCAGATGCGGCCGACCGGAAAGATCGATCAGCGATTGCGAAAGATCGGTCCAGCTTTCGCCGCCATCGGCGCTGCGCATGACGCCGCTTACTTCGAGCGCCGCATAGACATCGTCCGGACGGCTTGGATCGACAGCGATCGCGATGGTCCGCGTGGGGAAACCCATCCTGCAATGCTCGGGTGATCGCGCGGCGGGCAGCTTCTCCCAGTTGTCGCCGCCGTCTTCGCTGCGATAGAGATTCACCGGAGCCGTGCCGCAATACATCACTTCGGGTTGCGTGGGATGGAACGCAAGCGACCACACCATCGCTGCGCCTCGAGGAAAACCCGGTCGCTCCCAGCGATTGCCGCCGTCGATGCTGCGATAGGGTCCATCCTGCGTGCCCGCGTAAATCACGTCGGGCTCGTGCGGATGCACCGCGAGCGCGTGCGTTTCAACGAGGTCCGGAAGCCCGTTCTCCAGCTCCTCCCACACCCCATCATCGGCTGTCGTTCGAAACAATCCGCCGCGAAAGCCCTGCCTTGCTGCGTGTCCTGCCGCGGCGAAAATCCGTGTCGAGCTCTTGCTGGCCATAGTCACCTCGCCTCACGCAAATCATGCGTGTGCCGTCTTCGACGCGATGCCGTACGCGTCGTCGACGAGCCGCATCGCACGGTAACAATCATCGAGTCCGACCGCGGGGGCGACGCCGCGCTCCCAGCGCTCCAGCGCGTCGCGCAATGCAGCCGCCGCCAAAGGCTCCGACGGCGGTCCGGAGAGCACTTGCGCGCCCGACCCTGACGTAAGCCGCACGGCATCGTCGCGGTGCTCGAGTAGCGCGTCGCGTCCCGCGAGCTTCCATTGCGCGTCCGCGCCCTTTCCCGGAAACGTATTACCGACTTCTATCGTGCCGATGACGCCGCTCTTCGTGCGGAGGAGCACTGTCGCGTAGTCTTCGACACGCGTGCCGAGCGCGCGCGAGCTGATTTGCGCGCCGGCAACGCTTGCGTCCTCGCCCGTGAGGTGGAGGAACGCGTCGATGCCGTGGAGGCCGATGTTGCGAAGGCACCCGCCGCCCGCGATCGCAGGGTCCAGCATCCATTCCGCGCCCCATGCGACGTAACGTCCCGAAGTAGGACGATTCGAGCGGAAATAAAAATGGGAAAGCGGCCCGAACCTGCTTTCGGCAAGCAGGCGCCGCGCGTGCGAGACGAACGGATGCAATCGCTGAAAGAGCGGCACCGCGGCGAATGCGCGTTTGGCCGCGGCCTTTTCAGCGATGCCGCGCACCTCGGCAGCATCGATGCCGGCGGGTTTCTCGATGAGGAACGGATAGCCTTCGTCCAGCAGGTGATGCGCCGTCCGAGCCATGTCGCTGTGACGCCCGAGCACGATCACGAAATCCGGCCGCGTCTTCTCGAGCATGTCCGCATAGTCGGTGAACGTCGCGGCGCTGCCGAGCTCCGCCGCACGACGCTCCACGATCGCGGGGTCCGGGTCCTGGATCGCGACGAGACGCACCTCGTGCATACGCACGACGCTCTTGAGGTATGCAGCGTCGTACAGTGAATGCCAGTGCCCTACACCGATTGCGGCGATGCGCAAGGGCACGGCGGCCTCACGGCTGCGCCAGGAGGCGCTCGATTTCCTTCAGCAGCTTGGGATCGTTCGGCGTGACGTCGCTGGGATAGGCAAGCACCTGCTCCCCTTTGCGGTCGACGAGGTACTTGTGGAAGTTCCAGCGGGGCCGGCTGCTCGAAACTTTCGCCAGGCGCTCGTAAAAGGGATTCACCTGGCCTTTGGCGACGCCCGACTTCGCGAACATCGGGAACGACACGCCATAGTTCACTTCACAGAAGTTCGCGATTTCCTTGTTCGAGCCGGGCTCCTGTCCGCCGAAATCGTTCGAGGGGAAACCGATCACGACGAGGCCCTTGTCCCTGAAGCGGCGGTGGAGCGCTTCCAGATCCTTGTACTGCGGCGTGTAGCCGCACTGGCTTGCCGTATTCACGACGAGCAGCACCTTGCCTTCGTAGCGGCAAAGCGAAACGCCGTCCTCGCTCAACGTCGGCAGCTTTACATCAAGCAGCGCCGGACACGCGGCGGAGGCGAACGGACTCGCGGCAAGCAGGACCACGAAGGCGAGAATCCGGTTCATGACCGGGCCATCCTACCCGAATTCATCCGCAGTGGGATCGCCGGAGTTAAACTCCGACAAATCACGCGATCCGAGACCGCATGCTGGACAGCCATGCGCGTCAGAACTTCATCAACGAAGGAGTAGCGAAATGAAGGTTTACCAGCGTCTTGCCGAGGCATTCAAGGCGGAAGGCACCGAAGCGGTGTTCGGCATCATGGGCGACGCGAACATGTACTGGTACAGCGAGCTCGACAAGCTCGGCGTCCAGCTGGTGGAAGTCCGTCATGAAGGCGCCGGGCTCGGGATGGCCGACGGCTGGGCGCGCGCGACGCACAAGCCGGGCGTTGCGAGCGCGACGTGCGGGCCGGGCACGACGCAGCTTGCCACCGCGTTCGTCGTCGCGGCACGTGCGGAATCGCCACTCGTTTCTTTCTGTGGCGAGCATCCGACGAACGACGACGGTTACAACCAGCGGTTCGACAACAGGGGTTTCGCGGCTGTGTGCGAGACCGGTTTCGTGCGCTTGAATTCTCCGGAAAGCGTGGATGACGTCGTGCGTAAGGCGTTCTACATGGCGCAGCTGGAATCGAAGCCGGTCATGCTGAGCTGCCCGATGGATATCCAGCAGAAGAATGTCGAGGAGGACGAGCCCTATCAGACTTCGGCGACGATTCTGCCGAAGCGTGCGCCCGGACCGGATGCGGAGTCCGTAAAGCGGGCCGTCGACCTGATCGCGAAAGCGAAGCGGCCGGTGATCGTTGCAGGCCGGGGTGCAAGATGGTCAGGTGCCGGCGAAGCGATCCTGAAGCTCGCCGAACGCTCCGGCGCATTGATCGCGACTTCCCTCATGGCGAAGACATGGCTCGCAGGTCGGGATCCTTTCCACATCGGTGTGTCGGGCCTCTACGCCACGAAGACTGCCATCAACCTGCTGCAGGAAGCCGATGTTGTCATCGGGGTCGGCGCGAGCCTCAACCGCTACACGACCGAGCACGGCTATCTGTATCCCAACGCGAAGTTCGTGCACCTCGATACGAAGCCTCACGTGCTGATGGGCAACGCGCGCTCGTCCGACGTGTACCTCCAGACCGACGCGAAGCTCGGCGTGGAAGCGATCGAAGCCGCGCTAGCCCAGCAGAACTTCAAGCAGACGGGCTATCGCACGGCTGACGTGAAGAAACAGCTCGTCGGCCACTTCGCCGATCGTGCGGAATTCCCGATCGAGGATGGCAAAGTCGATCCGCGCGATGTCGTCACGACCCTGGACGAAGTGATCCCGGCCGGCATCAGCCTGCTCACGGGCAGCGGGGCGTCCGCCGGATTCTCAAATATCCTGTTTTCGAAAGAGCGGCCGCTCGTGATGGCGAGCCACTTCTTCGGGTGCATCGGGCAGATGATGCCCGCCGCGATGGGTGCCGTGATGGCGTCCGGCAACAAGCCACACGTCCTCGTGGACGGCGACGCGAGCGTCATGATGCACCTCGCGGAGTTCGACACGATGATTCGCCACAAGATGCCGCTGCTCATCGTGGTGCTGAACAACGAAGCGCTCGGCTCCGAGTACTACAAGCTCGACGCGCACAAGATGGACAAGATGCTGTCCGTCGTTCCAACGCCGGACCTTGGTGCTGTCGCACGCGGTTTCGGCGGCAAAGGCGTGCTCGCGACGAAGATCGAAGAGGTGCAGAAAGCCGCTCAGGAGTGGGTCGCGAATCCCTGCCCCATGATCATCGATGCGCGGATCGAACGTGCCGTCGTGACGCTGCCGTATCGCCGGATCCATTACGGCCGGGACGAGTAAGAACCGATCGCCTGACGGTTCGACTCCGCGTTCACCGCTTCCTCTCCGTATGCCGCCGGCCGTGGCACAGCGGAGTCGAATTACGGACGCGGAGCTCGTCGTGAGCTTTTAAGGCTTCAGAATTCGTTGTGTGAGGGGAGACGAATGGCCGAAGCAGCAGCGCAGGTAGATGCACAGGAGCTCCTCGAGGACGCACGGACGCTCGTCCATTACGCCGTGCGCAATCGAATCGACATTCCGAGGCAGCTCCTCGACCGATTCAATCCTGCGGCTCAGGAACTGGAGAGGATCCGGACGGATCCGGCGCAATACACCGCTTTCATCGCATCGTTCCAGGAGCTCTCGAAGCTCGTGCCGCTGTCGGCCGCGCAGCTTCGCTCGATGAGAGAGCGTCTTCAGCGCCTCAAGCCCCAGATCGACGCGGCAAACACGTTGCTGCGGTTCGCGACAGAGAACGGGCGTCAGATCGCGCCCGAAGTGAGCGCCGCAATCGTCGCGGCAACCGACGCTGCGGCGAAAGCCACGGTGACTCCGGAACTCGAAGCGAGTTTCCTGAAGGCATACCAGGCGCTTGCCACTCAGCTCTCCCCGGTCACGGCCGCAACGATGGCGGCGTCGCGGACCAAGTTGCCGAAGTTTCGCATGCTGCTCGACAACCCCGAGGAATTCCTGCGCAGCTTTGCAGGTATGACCCTCGGGCGGTTCCTGCACCTTGCGATGTTCGTTCTGGTGTTGGTCGTGGCAGGCGTTGCGCTCGGATATCAGGCCATCGGCGAAACCGCGCTGGCTCGGCACGAAGCGCTCACCACGCGCATCGGCGAGCTGCAGGACGCAATCGCAAAAGGTCAGCTCTCGCTTCGCGAAAAACAGTTCGTACGGGACACCGAGCTTAAAAAGAGCGTGGAATCGCAGACGGCGCGCGCCGCCCAGAGCGCGTTCGGTCAGGCCGAAGCAGAACTGGCGAAAAACCAGGCGCTGTTGCAGCAACTGTCAGCGGAGCGAGCTGCGCTTCCGGAGTCTTTGAATGAATGGTTGAAGGGCCCCTGCCAAAGCAAGTGGACGGAATGGATGTGCTTCTATCCCATGGCGTCGGCAAGAGCCATGGAGGAGCCGCAAATGCTGTTTCTTTCCCAGGCGGCGGTGCGGCGCATGAATACGATCGTGCTGCCCCTGCTGCTCGGGCTGCTGGGTGCTTATTCGTTCGTTCTGCGCCAGCTCAGCCGTGAAATCCGGGATTCCTCGTTCGCCCCTGATTCGCTGCTGCACAACGTCGTCCGCCTCACGCTCGGAGCGCTCGCAGGGCTCGCCGCGAGCTGGCTGCTGAAGCCGGAGCAGTTAGGTCTCATGAGCAGCGTACCGGCATGGACGCTCGCCTTTGTGGCGGGCTACGCCATGGAGCTCGTATTTGCGTTCATGGATCGCGTCGTCGCCGCCTTTACAAACAAATCGTCGTAACCGGATGGCAGATCCGGCGAGCGCTCGACGCGAGCTGACTCCTGGCCGGAAGCTTTCGTGGATCATCCCCGGCCGATGCGGCCGGGGATGACGGGACTATCGGACCGAAGCGTGGGCCACTTGATCGGCCTCGAGTCTGCGGTGCTGTGTCGGTTTGTTCTGCTGCCACCACTCGAGCATCTGCAGGAAATCCCCGCCGAACTTCTGTTGCTTCAGCTCCGCCGTAACCTCGCCGCAGAACGCCATCGGAGCGTTATGCACGCCGTATTTCGTGCCTGCGTAGTCGCAGGCCCAGAATGCCTGTTCGAGGTCGACGGGTGCGTGCGCTTTCGACGTAATCTCAACCGCGCTCGCAGCTTCGTCGGCGAACGCGACGTAGGCGCCAGCACCTGCGGCGGAGAGCGCAAACAGGTGAACGGCGGCTATGATGGCAGTGCGGCTCCGGGAAAGCTCGTTTTTGCGTGCGAACATTATTGTCTCCTGGTTGATGGACTGC
>Ga0075431_100003741_pt1 | contig 14779 bp, 10 predicted proteins | sample RhiMetdeltSRZDD5_FD_75297 | JGI IMG/M metagenome (GOLD analysis project Ga0075431, IMG submission 75297) | Populus rhizosphere microbial communities from Tennessee, USA - Rhizosphere MetaG P. deltoides SRZDD5 | ecosystem: Host-associated > Plants > Roots > Rhizosphere > Soil | place: USA... | reverse complement strand
AAGGCCTTCGAGGAGCGAATTGCTGGCGAGGCGATTGGCCCCGTGCGCCCCGGTGGCCGCCGCTTCGCCGCACGCGTACAGACCCGGTACCCTCGTTTCTCCCCACAGCGAGGTGCGTACGCCGCCCATCAGATAGTGCGCCGCAGGCGCCACCGGCAACGCGTCGGTCATCATGTCGAATCCCGCTTTGCGGCAATACGCGTCGATCGTCGGGAAACGACGCCTGACTCGCTCCTCGGGTAGGTGACTCAGATCGAGGAAGACCTGCGGGGCGCCGGCGTGCCGCATCTCGGCCATGATGGCGCGTGCGACCACGTCGCGAGGAGCCAGCTCGCCTCGAGGGTCCACGTCGAGCATGAATCGCGCGCCCTCGGCGTTGCGCAAGTATGCGCCTTCGCCGCGCACCGCTTCGGAGATCAGAAAGGTCGGAAAGTCCGGTACCGCCAGCGCGGTGGGATGGAACTGATAGAACTCGAGGTCCGTGAGCTCCGCGCCTGCGCGGTAGGCGAGGGCCAGCCCGTCCCCGGTTGCCACCTCGGGGTTCGTCGTGTGAGCGAAGAGCTGTCCGGCCCCGCCGCTTGCGAGCACGACGAATCGACCGCGATGGATCCGCGAGTCGAGCGTGCGCACCCCGACCGCGCGCCCTTCTTCCACGACGATCTCCGTGACGAAACAGTTTTCGAGGACAGAGACTGTGGTGGCCCGAATCGCGCGACATAGCGACTGCTCGATGTGGGCGCCCGTCGCGTCGCCGCCCGCATGTAGCACGCGCCGTGCGCGGTGGGCGCCTTCGAGCCCGAGCGCCAGCTCGCCATCCTGGCGATCAAATGGAACGTCGAGGCCAAGCAGGTCCTGGATGCGTGCGGGAGCGTCACGCGTGAGGACATCGACGGCGCCAGCATCACACAAACCGGCACCCGCCGCGATCGTGTCTTCCCCATGCAAGCGGGGACTGTCGTCGGAGGCGACGGCTGCAGCGATGCCCCCCTGGGCATAGCGCGTGTTGCTCTCTTCGAGCGTCGACTTCGTCACGAGGAGCACGCGACCGTGCGGCGAGGCCCGAAGCGCCGTGAACAAGCCGGCGATGCCGCTGCCGATGATGATGTAGTCGTACATGCCGGTTCTGCCTCCCACCTATGGCAGCGCCAGCATGCGTTGCAGCGCCACTTTCGCCCACCGTTTCGACTCAGCGTCCACCTGCACACGATTCACGACACGCCCTTCGACGAGATTGTCGAGGACCCAGGCGAGGTACGCCGGATGGAGCCGGTACATCGTGGAGCAGGGGCAGACGACCGGATCGAGACAGAAGATCACCTTGTCGCGGTGCTCGGTCGCCAACCGGTGCACCATGCTGATCTCGGTCCCCACCGCCCACCGCGTGCCCGCGGCGCCCGCCGCGACGCGCGCCAGGATGAACTCCGTCGACCCGGAGAGATCGGCAGCCTGGACGACCGGAAGCTCACATTCGGGATGAACGATGACGGTGACGCCGGGATACTCGCGGCGCGCCTTGTCGATCTGCGCGACGGTGAACCGCTTGTGCACCGAGCAATGCCCCTTCCACAAGACGATCCGTGCCGCGTGCAGCCGTTCCGCGGTGTGTCCGCCGAGAGGCTCGCGCGGGTCCCACACGACCATCTGATCGAGCGGGATGCCCATTGTGTAGGCCGTGTTGCGTCCGAGATGCTGGTCGGGAAAGAACAACACGCGCTCGCCACGTTCGTAGGCCCATGCGAGCACGCGTTCGGCATTCGACGAGGTGCACACGATGCCGCCGTTTTCACCGCAGAAGGCTTTGAGCGCGGCTGCAGAGTTCATGTAGGTGACGGGCAGGATCGACGTGCGTTCGCCCGTGGCCGGTCCATAGACCTCTGCCAGCGCCTCCCAGGCGTCGAGCACGTCGTCGGTGGCGGCCATATCCGCCATCGAGCAGCCGGCCGACATGTTCGGAAGAATGACGGTCTGGTGCGGCTGGGCCAGCACGTCGGCACTCTCGGCCATGAAGTGCACGCCGCAGAACACGATGTAATCCGCTTCGGTGCGCGCGGCTGCCTGCTGCGAGAGCTTGAACGAATCGCCGCGGAGGTCGGCGTGCCGCATGATCTCGTCGCGCTGATAGTGGTGGCCGAGGATCACGAGCTTCTTCCCGAGGACGCTCTTCGCGCGCTCGATACGCGCGGCCAGCTCCTCCTCGCCCCGCGTGCAGTAGAACGACGGCAGCGCCTGCTGGCGCGGTGCGTGGGCGGGGATCACGTCATCCTGGCTCGACCCGGGACCGTAATGGGGCGGCAGGGGCATGTCGAAGCGCCACGGCTCTTGCTTGAGCTTCGGACTACACAGCGTCGCACTCGCCCTCGTTGCTACAGTGTTCGGCATCTCGCACTCCTCTCTGTAAAGGTCTCTACTACCTTAACGATGGCCCAGCACGCCCGGGCCGGACGGTTCGCGGTATTTGGGCCTAGCTCGTCGGGATCAGCTCGCGCTGCCCGCGTCGTGGCGCGCAGCGGTAGAGGCGGGGAGGACGATGTGCGCCGCCCTCCACGCGATTGTTGGTCGGCACGATGCTGCCGCTGGCCTCGACCTTGCGGCGGAAGTTCGTCGGGTCGAGGCGCTGGTTCAGGATCACTTCGTAGACCTCACGGAGCTGCGACAGCGTGAAGTGCCTGGGCAAGAGCTGAAACGCCACGTCCGCGTAGCTGACCTTGTTGCGCAGCCGCCACAGCGCGTACCGAAGGATCTCGTGGTTGTCGAAGGCGAGATGCTTCGGGAGTCCGTCGATCCCGAACCATCGCGCCTCGCGCGCGCCCGTCGATGGATCGACGGGGTCGCCGGGCACGAGGGCATAGTAGGCCACCGCGATCCGGTGCTCCCGCGGGTCGCGATCGGGTCGGCCGAACGTGTAGAGCTGTTCCAGGTACGCGGCGTCGAGGCCGGTCTTGGTCAGCAGGTGCCGGCGCGCCGATTCTTCGAGTCCTTCGCCCGTGTGCACCCATCCCCCGGGCAGGGCCCACAGCCCGGTGAAGGGAGGCGTCGCGCGTCGAACCAGGAGGACGACCAGCTCGCGGGAATCCCCGCGTCGTCGAAGGCCGAAGATCACGATGCTGACGCCGACGGCGGGCCAACCGCCGCGCCCACCGCCCGCCTCCGCCGTGACCGATGCCGCCCTCGCCATCGTCGTCGCCGCCTTCACTAATGGTTAAGGTCACCTTTACACGAACTCGACCGTACCACGCCGGCGCCTGCATGTCGAGACTAGAGCCCAGCCTGGTAGGACGAGAGCAGCCGGTATTCGGACACCGACTGGATCAGCTGCGCGATTGCCAGCTCCCTGAATCGCACCGGCGCCGGGCCGAGTTTTGGGAACTTCGAGCTGCGTGTTTTAGTCGCATCGGTCTCTCGGCATACGACTGTACTGCGACTGCTGGAGCGTGTTAGCGAAAACGTGATCGTGACTCAACACACGGGCTCTTGGTCTGTCGGCGCGCGCCTAAGACAAGAGCCCTACACGGAACTCAACAGAGGCCTCTGTGTCTGCCGTCGGAACATTGCGAGCCTGGGCAACCAGCCGGAAGCGGACACCCACAAGGAGGTGAGCTACCCGGGAAGCCGCACCTGGACGCTTGCACGCTCTTCCTGGAGAGTGAGGGCGATCGAGGCGTCGCGTTCGCCCCATCCGCGTGCCATCGCCTCCGCTAACTCCTGTTCGCAGAGCGTGCTCAGGCGCATCGGGACGCCGAAGGCCCGGCCAAGCTGCACGGCCAGGTCGAGGTCCTTGTGGGCGAGCCTGAGCGCGAAGCGCGCATCGAATTGACCGCGGAGATACGTGGCAGGCAGCCGGACCTTGAGGCTCATCATGTGGCCGAGTGCGGCATTCATGAACACGTCCACGAGGGTCTCGGGAGCGACGCCGGCCTTAACGCCGGCGGTCCAGCACTCGGCCATGACAAGGTCCAAGCTGAAGCTCGCGCAGTTGTGCATGAGCTTGCATACGGCGCCGTTGCCGATCGCGCCCGTGTAGATGACGCGGGCGGCAACGGCGTCGAGCACGGGCCGCGCGCGCTCGAAGACGGCGCGCTCGCCGCCCACCATCACGAGCAAGTCACGAGTCCGCGCACCTTCCATGCCGCCGCTGACAGGCGCGTCGAGCATGGCCGCACCGCGCGCGCGGAGGGCGGCGTCCACCTGCCGGACCAGGAGCGGCGAGTTGGTCGTGTGATCGATGTACACCGCACCCGCGGCGAGCCCTTCGAGGATCCCCGCAGGTCCGAGGGTGACGGCCTCCATCTCGCTCGGCCCGGGGAGACATGCCGCGATCATCTCGCACTGGGCCGCCACCATTCGGGGCGACTCGGCCCACGTGGCGCCGGCCGCGAGCAGGTTGGCGGCCGCCTCGCGCCGGAGATCATGCACGACGAGCGAGTGGCCCGCGGCAAGCAGCTGTCCAGCCATGGGATTGCCGATGTTGCCGACGCCAATGAACCCGATCCGCATCGGTCGGCTCCGGGGCTACAGGGCGTAAAGCCGGAGAACGTTGTCCCAGAGGACCTTCTTCTTGCTGGCGTCGCTGAGCGGCAAAGACAGGAATCGGTCCATCGCGCCTGGGTACTTGGAGTCGCCATGCGGGTAATCGGTCGTGGTCACGAGATTGTCGTCGCCGATGAGCTGGACGACGTGCCCGACCATCTCCTCGTCGCACTCCATCGCGCAGAAGGCCTGACGTCGAAAGTACTCTGACGGTGGCATCGTAAGGTGCTCCATTTCGCCATAGGGCGCCCGCCACTCGTGGTGCTCGTCCATGCGGTGGAGCCAGAACGGCAGCCACCCGCACTGGCCCTCGAGGAACGCGAAACGCAGCCGAGGGAACCGCTCCATCACGCCGCCCATGATGACGTCCATGCATGCGAGCATCTGCTCGACAGAGTGCGTCGAGATGTGGGCGATGCCGAGTGTCTTGAAGCGGTCTGCGCCGGCCGCGCGCATGCGCGAGCCGGTTGTCTCGTGGAAGCCCACGGCGACGTCGAGCTGCTGGCACGCAGCCCACAGCGGGTCGTACCACGCGTCGTGCCACGGCCGGTCGTTGAAGACGTTCGGACGGAGGAAGATCGCCTTCATCGAGAGCTCGGTGACGGCGCGGCGCGTCTCGGCGACGGCGTTCTGGATGTCGTGAGGCGAGATCACGGCGGCGCCGAAGAGCCGCTTCGGATCGGCCGCCTGGATGAAATCGTGCAGCCAGTCGTTATACGCGCGACAGGCGGCCGCGGCGAACCGCGGGTCCATCCTCTCGAAGGCGATCACGTACATCGCAGAGGTGGGAAAAAGGACGGCGAGATCGAGTCCTTCCTTGTCCATGGCCCGCAGCTGCGAGGCAGGGTCGAAGTTACGCGCGATCTCCTCGGCGTACCGCTCGGCGAGCGTACGCTCCTCAGCATCCGACAGGGCCGGCCAGTCGCCGCCTGGCATCGAGGCCATGACCTCGCCCTCGACGACGGTGCGGATGTCCCATCGCCGCTGGCTCAGACGGCGAGGCGCACGCGCCTTGAACTCGGGATCGATGTAGCGCTCCCAGAGATCGACAGGCTCCATGACATGCATCTCGGCGTCGATGATCCGGAACCCGTGCTTGGCCATGGCGTAGGTCCTCCGGGCGTGATTGTGGCACGTGAGAGATCCGAGGGCAGGGGGTCTGCACCCGCTCGCGAGGCTTCTTGACCGCGCCGCAATGTCGGCGCAGGATTGCCCCGGCTGTCGCAGAATTGGCGGTGCGAGCCCGGTTCCCGCCGCACGGAGCGCGTGACGGGCGCCGCTGTCAGAAGTACTACGCGCTCCGACAGGAGAGCAGCTGTGCGCAGAATCGATCTCGCCATCGGTATCGGCGGCGCGGCGGGCCAGGGCATTGCTACTCCCGGCGACATCCTGGCGCGGATCTTCGTCCGCCGCGGCCTTCACGTGAACGCTTACAACGCCTACCAGTCCATCATTCGCGGGGGTCACATCTTCCTGACCCTCCGAACGAGTGAGCAGTCCGTCCTGAGCCACGGCGACAAGATCGACGTGCTCATGCCGTTGAACCAGGACACGATGAATCGGCACCTGAAGCTGATGCGAGCGGGCTCGGCGGTGCTGTTCAACAGCGACACGATCAAGCCTGGTGACGTCCCCGCCGGCGTGCAGCTCTGCCCGTTTTCCGTGAAGGCGCTGGCGCCCACGATCAAGGGTGATCTCGTCCAGAACACCATCGCGCTGGCCGCGGTGCTGCGCCTGATCAAGGTCGACTTCCAGATCCTGGAGGAGATCCTGACGCTCCAGTTCAGACGGAAGGGCCCGGCCGCCGTGGCCGAAAACGTCGGCGTCGCGCGGGCGGGGTACGACTACGCCGAGACGCATTTCACGCCCTTTGCGTTCTCGCTGCCCGACACCGGCAAACGGCTGGCGTTCTTCGAGGGCAATCAGGCCCTCGCGATGGGCGGCGCGGCCGCCGGCGTGCGCTTCTACTGCGCCTATCCCATGAGCCCGTCGTCGGGCGTGCTCCACTGGATGGCGCGGCACGCGCGGCAGCTCGGCATCATGGTTCGACAGGTCGAGGACGAGATCGGCGTGATCAACATGGCGATCGGCGCGGCGCATACCGGTGTCCGCGCCATGTGCGCAACGTCCGGTGGCGGCTTTGCCCTCATGAGCGAAGCCCTGGGCTCGGCGGCCATGATGGAGATCCCCGTCGTCTGCATCAATGTCCAGCGGGCGGGCCCGGCCACGGGCGTGCCGACCAAGACCGAGCAGGGCGATCTCTGGCAGGTGCTGGGCGCCGGCCAGGGCGACTATCCGCGCATCATCGTCGCGCCGACGAACATCGTCGATTGCTTCAAGCTCGTGCCGACACTCTTCAACCTCGCGGACAAGTTCCAGTGCCCAGGCATCATCCTCTCCGATCTGCTGCTCTCCGAAGGCCGGTCGAGCATCGATCCCGCCGAGCTGGACTTCAACGTGCCCATCGACCGCGGCCAGGTCATCGGCCTCAACGGTGACGGCCCGCCGGCGAACGGCTTCAAGCGCTATCTGATCACCGAGAGCGGCATCTCGCCCCGGGCAGTGCCTGGCACGCCGGGCTACGCGCACGTCGTCGCCACCGACGAGCACGACGAGGACGGCGTCCTGATCAGCGACGAATTCACGGATCCTCACAAGCGCCAGGCCATCCACGAGAAGCGGATGCGCAAGATGGACGGGGTCCTTCCGCTCCTTCCGCCACCGGTGATTCATGGGCCCGCGAACGCTCAGGTCACGCTGGTGGGCTGGGGTTCGACCGAGGGCGTCATTCGCGAGGCCATGCAACAACTGGCCGACGCCGGCATCGCCGCCAACAACCTCCAAATCAGATGGCTCGTCCCGCTGCACGCCGACGCGATCCTCTCGATCCTGTCCAAGTCCGCGAAGGTCATCATCGTCGAGAACAACTACAGCGGGCAGTTCGCGCGGTATCTCAGAGCCGAGACCGGCTTCGCCGCCGACGGCCACATCCGAAAATACGACGGCGAGCCGTTCATGCCGCACCACCTCGTGGACGGCGTCGGAGCGATCCTGGCAGGCTCGACCAAACTCTACGTGCCCGTGCACGAGATCCACGTTTAAGGAGACGGCGATGGCCACGATCGTTCAGGCCGAGCGCGTCAAGGTGACGGTCAAGGACCTCAAGGGCAAGGCCGATCCCGATTGGTGCCCGGGCTGTGGTGACTTCGGCGTGCTCGCTGCGCTGAAGCAAGCGATCGTCGAGCTCGGGCTGCAGCCCCACGAGGTCCTGACCATCAGCGGGATCGGCTGCTCGTCGAACCTGCCCGGTTATCTCAACACCTATGGCATGCACACGCTGCACGGCCGCGCCGTGGCCGTGGCCACCGGCGCCCAGCTGGCCAATCACGCGCTGAAGGTCGTCGTGACGGGCGGCGACGGCGACGGCTACGGCATCGGCGGCAACCACTTCGTGCACGCCATGCGCCGCAACGTCGATCTGACCTACATCGTCATGAACAACCAGGTCTATGGACTCACGACCGGCCAGCTCTCGCCCACCAGCATCAAGGGGATGAACACCAAGAGCACACCCTTCGGCAGCGTCGAAAACCCCATCAACCCCATCCCCCTGGCCATCGCGGCCGGGGCCACGTACGTGGCCCGGGGATTCACGGGTCAGCAGAAGCAGTTGGTCGAGCTGATCAAGGGCGGCATGCAGCACAAAGGCTTCGCCCTGGTCGACACTTTCAGTCCCTGCGTCACCTACAACCACGACAACACGCATGACTTCTTCAAGCAGCGGACCCGCAAGCTCGAAGAGATGGGCCATGACCCGACCGACTTGCACGGCGCCTTGGAGAAGGGCTGGCTGTGGGGCGAGGTCATCCCGATCGGCCTCTTCTGGAGGCGCGAGGATCTGCCGGCGCTGGATCAGCTGGAACCGGTCCTCGGTGAAGGTGGCCCGCTGGCGCACCGTCCGCTGGGCGTCGCCTCGGACATCGCGGCGGCTCTCGTCAGAGAGTTGATGTAGAAAGAACCTTCGACGCCTCATAACCACGCCGGGCGCCCGGAACGCCTTCGCGACCGGCGAGAACTCATCACCTACATCATTCGCTATGCACTTGGATCCGGGGAGGTCGGGGCCGAGGAACCGTCACGGAGCGAGGAATGAGCACGACCGCACCTGAGCGCCACGAGTTTCAGACCGAGGTCCGCCAGCTGTTGGACCTCATGATCCATTCCCTCTACTCCCACAAGGACATCTTCCTGCGGGAGCTGATCTCCAACGCCTCGGACGCCCTCGACAAGGTGCGCTTCGAGGCCATCACGCGCCCCGAGCTGACGCCCGCCGGTGAGCTGGAGATTCGCCTCGAGGCGGACGGCGCCGCCCGCACGCTCAGCGTGTGGGACAACGGCATCGGCATGACGCGCGAGGAGGTGGTGCAGAACATCGGCACCATCGCGCGCTCGGGCACGCGCGAGTTCCTCCAGGCCGTCCGCGAACAGAAAGGCCAGATCGCGCCCGAGCTCATCGGCCAGTTCGGCGTGGGATTCTATTCGAGCTTCATGGTGGCCGACCGCATCACGCTCGTCACCCGCAAGGCCGGTGAGACGACCGCCAGCCGCTGGGAGTCGCGCGGTGACGGCTACGAGCTGGCCGAGGCCGAGCGCGACGTGGCCGGCACGACCGTCACGCTGCATCTGAAGCCCAAGGACGAAGAGGACGGTCTGCGCGATTACACCGAGCCCCACGTCCTGCGCGACATCGTCAAGCGCTACTCCGACTTCGTCGGGTACCCCATCCGCCTCAAGGCCGACACGCTCAACAGCATGAAGGCCATCTGGGCCCGCCCGAAGGAGGAGGTGAGCGAGCAGGAATACCGCGACTTCTACAAGCACCTCACCCACGACTGGAACGACCCGCTCGAGCACGTCCTGGTGCGCGTGGAGGGCACGCTGGAAGCGCGCGCGCTGCTCTACATCCCGGCCAAGGCGCCCTTCGACCTCTTCATGCGCGACGGCAAGCGCGGCGTGCAGCTCTACGTCAAGCGCGTCTTCATCATGGACGACTGGGAGGCGATGCTGCCACCCTGGCTCCGCTTCGTGCGGGGCGTGGTCGCCAGCGACGATCTCTCGCTCAACGTCTCGCGCGAAATCTTACAGAAGGACCGCCAGATTCAGGCCATCCGCAAGCACCTGACGCGGCGCCTGCTGGCCGCGCTGAAGGATCTGCCGCGCGAGCCGTACGTCAAGTTCTGGCCCGAGTTCGGCGCCGTCCTCAAGGAAGGCCTCATCGGCTTCGACGAGAATCAGGATCGCATCCTGGAGCTGGTGATGGCTCAGTCGACTTCCGAGGGGCTCACGTCACTGGCCGACTACGTCACCCGCATGAAGGAAGGCCAGGACGCCATCTATTACATGACCGCCGCCACTCAGAGCGCCGCCGAACGCTCACCCCACCTCGAAGCCTTCCGCGACAAAGGCTACGAGGTGCTGTTCTTCACGGACCCCGTGGACGAGCTGTGGCTCCGCCTGGACCGCCAGTTCCAGGGCAAGCAGCTGGTGTCGGTGGCTGCCGCCGGTGTGACGCCCGGCGCTTCGTCTTCGGACGCGCCGAGGGCGGATGAGTGGCAGGGGGTGCTCGACAAGCTGCGCGCGCTGCTGCAGGACCACGTGAAGGACGTTCGCCTGTCCTCGCGGTTGAAGGAGTCGCCAGCGTGTCTCGTTGGGGAGGCGGGCGATCTGTCGCCGCACATGCGGGAGCTGTTCAAGCGTTCGGGGCAGGAGGTGCCCGTCACCAAGCGCACGCTGGAGGTGAACCCGGGGCATCCGGTCATTGCGCGCGTGCGGGAGATGCACGCTGCGGGGAAGGATGATCCCCGGCTGGCGCTCTATGCCGACCTCTTATATGGGCAGGCGGTGCTGGCGGAGGGCGGGATGCTGGCCGACCCCGCCGGGTTCAGCAGGCGGCTGGCCGAGTTGATGGCGGCTTCGGGGTAAGCCGATTCGTGCGAGGGCCTCTCCGAACGGCTACGCCCAGCGGTCCTTCACGCCGTAGACGACGTAGGCGCCGGCGAGATAGGCCGAGCGTAGATAGGGCAGCGGGAAGCGCGGCAATGTCGCGGCGGTGAGCGGAGTGTCGCGCGGAACATCCTTGCCCGCGACGAGATCGGCGACGAGGCCACCGCAGTAGGTGGACATCGCGACGCCGCTCCCCTGATACGCGAGTGCGTACGCCACGCTCGGGTCACCGTCCGCCCTGTTCACGTGCGGCATCAGGTCGTACGACAGACAGACCTTGCCTGACCAGAAATACTCGCTCGCCACACCTCTGAGCGCGGGCCACTTCGCCGCCACGTGCGCTTCCAGCCGCCGACGACACCGTCGCAGGCTCGCCGGCGTATCGAGGACGCCGGCCCGCCCGCCGAAGAGCAGCCGATCGTCCGGCAGGCGCCGCCAGTAGAAGAGAAGCTTGCGGGTGTCGGAGTAGACGCGGGTCGTGAGCATGCCGACGTCGTGCCACTCGGCTTCGGTGAGTGGTCGCGTCACGATGATGTTGCTCGTCGCCGGCAACACGCGGCCGCGGAAGAACGGATGGAGGCCTTCCGGCGTGTAGCCGTTGGTCGCCATGACGACCGTGTGCGCGCGCACCGCACCGCGCGGCGTGACGAGCACGTGCTCGCCGCCTTCGCGTCGCCACGCGACCACGGGTGAGCGCGCGCAGAGCGTCGCGCCGCGCCTGAGCGCGGCCGCGGCCAGGCCGCGCACGTACTTGAGCGGATGCAGGCCGAACGCGTTTCGTGTGTGCAGGGCTCCGAAGGCCTCGGGGCCGCGCAGGTAGCCGTCGCTGTCGAGCCGAGCCCGATCGAGGAACTCGACATGCGGATACCCCAGCACCTCACGGTAGAGCCGCACCCGTTCTTGCACGTCGGCGACGGCGGAGGCCCGATGGGCAACCACGAGCGAGCCATCCTTCCCGGGATCGCAGGCGATATGCTCGCGGGCGATGAGCTCGCGTACGGTCTCGATCGCCTCGACGCCGAGCGTGATCGAGCGGCGCGCCGCCTCGATGCCCCAGCACCGGATGCGCTCCTCGAGTCCGACCTTGCCGAGCGTGATGAGCGCAAAGCCGCCGTTGCGGCCCGAGGCGCCCCAGCCGATCTCGTTTGCCTCGAGGACGACGGTGTCGAGGCCATGGGTCCCGGCCAGCCGATAGGCGGCGGCAAGGCCCGTGTAGCCACCGCCGATCACCGCCACCTCGGTGCGGCGATCGCCCTCGAGCGTCCGGATCCCGTCGGGCTCGGGGCCGCCCGTTGCTGCCCAGTACGAAGGGACGTGGACCATGGCGGCAGCCTCTTCCCGCGGAGAATGCGGAGAGCATACACTGGCGGGCCGAGGAACGAGGATGCGAGCTCCGATCACCTGGCCCCCTGGCGTTCGGTCCGCGGCGTGCCTCACGTTCGATCTCGATGCGGAGACGGCGTGGATCTCGCGCGATCCCGCCAACATCGATCGGCTCAGCGTGATGTCGCAGGGCGCCTACGGCCCGAAGGTGGGGGTGCCGCTCATCCTCGACTTCCTCGATCGCAATCGCATCACGTCGACGTTCTTCGTGCCGGGCTGGACAGCTGAACGCTGGCCAGAGGTTGTGGCCGAGATCCACCGCCGTGGTCACGAGATCGGACACCACGGATACCTGCACGAGGCGCTCGAGGGCAAGACGCGTGATCAGGAGGAAGAGATCCTCACCGGCAGCGCGCGCATCCTTGCCGGCATCACCGGTGCGCGCCCCATCGGCTATCGCGCGCCGCTCTACGAGATCACGCACGAAACCATCGACCTGCTGCGCAAGCACGGGTTCATTTACGCGAGCAATCTGCAAGACTCGCTGTGGCCCTATCTCCACCAGGGCACGCCCGGAGTGGTCGAATTGCCGGCGACCTGGATCCTCGACGACGGTCCGTTCTTCGCCTTCGGCCTTCGACCGAATCTTTACCGACAGATCTTCCCGCCATCGGCTGTGCTCTCGGTGTGGCGCGACGAGTTTCGCGGCATCCACGACGTCGGCGGGGTCACGATGCTGATCCTCCACCCGCAGTACACCGGCCGACCCTCACGGCTTGCGATGCTGCAGACGCTCGTCGACGAGGTTCGGGCGGCGGACGGCGTGTGGGTCACACACGGCGCTGAGCTGGCGCGGTACGCGCTCAGCGACGCCGCGGGGATCGGCAGCGATGGGCGGCCACGTGCCGGTTGACAGGTTGGAAAGCTGCGTGTTAACGAAGCGGACACTCCGGGCACCGCCGCCGACACCCAAGGAGTCCACATGAGCCAGGCATGCCGAGAGCAAACGGTCGTCGCCAGCAGCCCCGGCGTTAGCCGGCGCCGCGTTCTTGCCAGTGGGGCGGCCGCGCTGGCGACCGCAAGCATCCCGATGGTCACGCCGCGCCGGGCCAGCGCGGCGGGAAAGGTCGTGCTGCGGACGATCGGCGGTGCCTATGAGGAAGCGGTGGTGAAGGCCATCATCGAGCCGTTCACGAAGGCGACCGGCATCGAGGTGGTCAAGGTGCCCGCGACACTCGGCAAGCTCCTCGCGATGTTCGAGTCCGGCAACATCGAGCTCGACGTCGTGGACGCCGGTGAGCTCGGCATGATCTCGCTCAGTCAGAAAGGCGCGCTCGAAAAGATCAACTACAAGGGCTGGAAGCTGGCCAATCCCGACGACATGGATCCCTCCGTCCGCCGCGAGGACATGGTCGGCGACATTTACTTCTCGTCCGTTCTCGGCTACAACACGCAGTCGTTCCCGACCGGCAAGCAGCCACGCTCGTGGGCGGAGTTCTGGGATCTGAAGAAGTTCCCCGGCCCTCGGATGCTCGCCGACCTGGCGTCTGGCAACATCGACCTGGAGTTCGCGCTGCTCGCCGACGGCGTGCCAAAGGACAAGCTCTACCCGCTCGACATCGAGCGGGGATTCAAGTCGCTCGATCGCGTGCGACCGGCCATCCGGAAGTTCTGGGACACGGGCGCGCTCTCGGCGCAGATGCTCGCGGACAAGGAAGTTGTCCTCGGCAGTATCTGGAACGGGCGGCTCCAGGCGGTGGCGGATAAAGGCGCGCCGCTTGCCATCGAGTGGAACGAGGCGAGCCTGCAATCGCAGTACTGGGGCGTGCTCCAGGGGGCGAAGAATACCGAAACCGCCCAGCGCTTCATCGACTTCGCCTGTCAGCCCGAGCTTCAGGCGAACCTCGCCAAGCTGATCCCGTACGGGCCGACGAACCGGAAGGCCTTCCAGTCCATTCCGGCCGACGCCGCCGCGCGGCTGCCCTCGAGCCCCGAGCACAAGGCCAAAGCGTTCCTGCAGAACGGCAAGTGGTGGGCGGACAATCGCGCGAAAGTCAGCGAGCGCTGGTCGCAGTGGCTGCTCCAGAAGGGGTAAGGCTCGGAGCCGAAGTCCGTCTGCAGGGGCTGACCAAGCTCTTCGGGTCGGTGGTGGCGGTCAGCGACGTCTCCATAACCATTCCCGCCGGGTCGTTCTTCACACTGCTGGGACCAAGCGGCTCCGGCAAGACGACGACGCTCATGATGGTGGCGGGCTTCGTCCACCCCAGCGAGGGCTCGATCGCGATCGGTGGCGTCGACATCGCCGCGCTGCCTCCGCAGAAGCGCGACCTCGGCATGGTGTTTCAGAGCTACGCCGTGTTCCCGCATCTCACGGTCGCCGAGAACATCGCGTTTCCGCTGCAAGTACGGAAGGTGTCGGCGGCCGACATCCGGCGGCGGGTCGGTGAGGCGCTGGAGCTCGTGCGGCTCACGGGCTACGAGCGGCGGCTTCCACGCCAGCTCTCCGGTGGCGAGCAGCAGCGAGTGGCGCTCGCACGCGCGCTCGTCTTCCAGCCGCGCGTGCTCTTGATGGACGAGCCGCTCGGCGCGCTCGACAAGAAGCTGCGCGCGCACATGCAGGGTGAGCTGAAGCGCATCCAGCGGCACCTGCACGTCACCGTCATCTACGTGACCCACGACCAGGAAGAGGCGCTCACGATGTCCGATCGCGTCGCCGTCATGCGCGGCGGCCGCACGGAACAGGTCGGGACGCCGGCCGAGCTGTACGAATCACCCGTCAGTCCCTTCGTCGCCGACTTCGTCGGCGAATCGAATTTCCTCGACGGTGTGGTCGTGTCGACGCGTCCCGACGGCAGCGCCGTCGTGCGCGCGGAGGGCGGGCTCGAGCTGCGAGGGGTGAGCCGCGAGCCGCTGCAGGTCGGCCAGC
>Ga0075431_100003740_pt1 | contig 14780 bp, 12 predicted proteins | sample RhiMetdeltSRZDD5_FD_75297 | JGI IMG/M metagenome (GOLD analysis project Ga0075431, IMG submission 75297) | Populus rhizosphere microbial communities from Tennessee, USA - Rhizosphere MetaG P. deltoides SRZDD5 | ecosystem: Host-associated > Plants > Roots > Rhizosphere > Soil | place: USA... | reverse complement strand
CTTCGAGTACGGCGGCGCGGTGTTCAACCTGCTCGACACGCCGGGCCACGAGGACTTCTCCGACCACACCTACCGCACGCTCACCGCCGTCGATTCCGCCATCATGGTGATCGACGCGGCGCGCGGCATCGAGGCGCGCACGCTCAAGCTGTTCGAGATCTGCCGGTTGCGCGATATCCCGATCGTCACCTTCATCAACAAGATGGACCGGGAGAGCCAGGAGCCGCTGGAGCTGCTGGACGAGATCGAGAAGACGCTGGCCATCGAGACCGCGCCCATGGTGTGGCCGGTGGGCCGGGGGCGCGATTTCAAGGGCACCTACGACCTGGCTCAGGCCGGGGGGCAGCCGCGCGTCCGCCAGCTGGAGCGGGAGCCCGAGGGCACGCCGGTGTCGGGGCCGGACGATCCGGCCATCGCGGCGCTGTTGGATGGGAACGCCGCCGCGGCCTGGCGCGACGAGATCGAGCTGGTGGAGACGGCCTGCGGGAAATTCGACCTGGCCAAGTTCCGCGAGGGGACCTTGACGCCGGTGTTCTTCGGCAGCGCGCTCAAGAATTTCGGCGTGCGCGACATCCTGGAGGCGCTGATCGCCCATGCGCCCCCGCCCCGCAGCCAAAGGGCTGCCACCCGCACGGTGGAGGCATCCGAAAAAGCCATGACGGGGATCGTGTTCAAGATCCAGGCGAACATGGACCCCAACCACCGCGACCGCATCGCCTTCATGCGCGTGTGCTCGGGCAAGCTGACGCGCGGCATGCGGGTGAAGGTGCCGCGCACGGGGAAAACCATGGCGCTGGCGGCGCCGCAGTTCTTCTTCGCCCAGGACCGCTCACTGGCCGAGGAGGCCTATGCCGGCGACGTGGTGGGCGTCCCCAACCGCGGCACGCTCCGCATCGGCGACGCCGTCACCGAGGGCGAGGACATTACCTTCCTGGGCATTCCGAGCTTCGCCCCGGAGATCATGCGCCGCATCCGGCTGGAGGACGCCATCCGCGCCAAGAAGCTGCGCGAGGCGCTGCGCGAGATGGCCGAGGAGGGCGTGGTGCAGGTGTTCAGCCCCCTCGACGGCACGCCCCCCATCGTCGGCGTGATCGGCGCCCTGCAGCTCGACGTGCTGGCCGACCGCCTGCTCAACGAGTACGGCCTGCAGACCGGCTTCGATCCCGCGCCCTGCGATACGGTGCGCTGGATTCAGGCGGATAACCCGACCGATCTGCAACGCTTCGTGGACCGCAACCGCTCCTCCGTGGCGTCCGACCTCGACGAGGCCAAGGTGTACCTCGCCTCCTCCGCCTTCAACCTGCAATGGACAGCGGAGCGCAACCCCGAGATCAGGTTCGTCGACATCAAGACGACGACGGTGTGAGTGCCAGCCCTCAACCTGTCATCCCGGAAGCCGAGCCAAAGGCGAGGCTCTCCGGGACCTCGTGAAGGGAGTTGCGCCCTCCTCCTCGCAAGATCCCGGACGGAGCGCTGCTCGCCTGCGGCTCGCATCGCTCCGTCCGAGATGACGGGTGGTTAGGTCCGTATCGCGGGCATGCCGAACGTGGAGCCATCCCCCACGAACACCTCCGTGACGCCGTAGTCGGCCTCGGCGGGGATCTGCAGCCAGCGCCCCTCGGGCGTGCGCTTCACCCGCGGCACCACCGTTACCACCGGCTTGGCGCGCGTGGCCGCGACGGCGTCCGCCACGGTTCGATAGCGGGCGAGCTTGGCGAGGTTCATGCGGGTGGCGAACACCAGCGTGCGCCGGCCAGCCTCGGCCTCGGCAAGGGCCTGCTGCGGGGTGATCCAGAGACCCTCCACGGACTCGGCGCCGTCATGGGCGCCGAGCTGGCTCACGGGGGCCGCAATCAAGAAGAAATGGGTGTCGAAGCGCTTCGGCATCGGCTCCGGCGTGATCCAGTGGGCGAAGGGCACCATCAGATCGAGCGCCAGGGTGAGGCCCTCGCCGCGCAGGATGTCGGCGAAGCTCGCCTCGCCCTTGAGCAGGCGGGCGCGATGGGCCTCGACCAGCCGGTCGGCGGTGGCGGCATCGACCAGGTCCGTGCTGCCGCGGCGGCGCGCCAGCACCAGGCCCGCCTCCTCGAAGGTCTCGCGGCCCGCCGCCACGAGGAAGGCGCGGTCGGGCGCCGAGAAAGACTGGGCGGCCAGGTCCGCCCAGTCGTCGCTCGCATCCTGGGCGTCAACCTTGCCGCCAGGAAAGACGATGGCGCCGGAGGCGAAGTCGATCTCGCGGTGGCGCACCACCATGAACACCTCGATGCCCTGCGCGCCGTCGCGCAGGATGGCCACAGTGGAGGCTGGACGCGCCGGCACGGGGGTCTTGGCAGCGCCCGGGGCGGGGCGCTCGGTCGAGGCTGGGGGACTATCGCTCATGAGCCGTGCATCCTTTGACCATCCGGGCGGCACCGGTAGGGAACACATTTGTCATAACCGCCACGCCGGTTGCCGAAATCGCGACCAGACTCCCATCGGGTCTTGCCAAGCCGGGCGGCCTCCATAGTAATCGTCGCGTGTCATTCCACCAGCCTTTCTCCCCACGCAAAGTCCGCCCAGCAGACAGCGCGATTTCGCAAGCCTATGCTCCTGCCGCCTGAAGCCTTCCTTCACGTGCCGGCCCTTGCCGGCAAGGTGCTCGAGCCCGAGCAATCCTTCTTTCGCCGCTCGCGCGACTGGCTGGCTCACCTCGACCAGGTCGCGCGCGAGAACGGCTACCCGGAAAACTGGCGCCTGAGCGATGCCGAGCGCGAGGCAACGCGCGCCGGCGTGCTGGCCCGCAAGGGCAAGGACCTGTGGGTGTTCGGCTACGGCTCGCTGATGTGGGACCCAGGCATCCACATCGTGGAGATCAGGACGGCGACGCTCTCCGGCTTCCACCGCAGCTTCTGCCTGAAGAGCCAGATGGGCCGCGGCTCGCCCGAGAAGCCGGCGCTGATGGCGGCGCTGGACTGCGGCGGGACCTGCAACGGTCTCGCCCTGCGCATCCCGGCCGAGCATGTGGATCGCGAGACCCATATTCTCTGGCAGCGGGAGATGCTGGCCGGCAGCTACGTACCGACCTTCGTGGCCGTGGAGACGCCCCAGGGCGGCATCGAGGAGGCGGTGACGTTCGTCATCAACCGCCAGTCCAACCGCTACGTGCAGCTCGACCTGGAGGAGACCGCCCGGCTGATCGCCACTGGGCGCGGTGTGCGGGGCACGTGCCTGGAGTACCTGGAGAACCTCGCCGAGCGGCTCGATCTGTTGGGGCTCGAGGATCCGGCGATTCGCAACCTGCGACAGCGCGTGCGGGAGCTGCTCGACGCAGGGCAATAGGCAATAGGCAATAGGGACGTAGGCGAGCCCGCAAAACCACGGCATACTGCCCTACTGCCTTATTGCCCTTTGCAATCTCAGAGGAGCGGTGCCCATGTCAGAGCAGATCAGGTCGGAGCTGGCGCCGGGCGGGGTCTTGCGCGCCGGGCTTAACCTTTCCAACTTCCTCTTGGTCTCGGGCAAGAACGAGGCCGGGGAGCCTTCCGGCGTCGCGCCCGACATGGCGGTCGAGATCGCGCGGCGGCTGAGCGTGGCAGTCCAATACGTGAGCTACAAGACGCCGGGCGAGCTGGCCGACGCGGCCGAGACCGGCGCCTGGGACATCGGGCTGATCGGGGCGGAGCCGCAGCGCGCGGAAAAGATCGCGTTCACTCCGGCCTACGTGGAGATCGAAGCGACCTATCTGGTGCCGGCGGGTTCGCCGATCCAGTCGCTCGCCGACGTGGACAAGGCGGGCGTGCGCATCTCGGTGACCGGGCGGAGCGCCTACGGCCTCTGGCTGGACCGCCATATCGAGAGCGCCACGCTGGTGAAGACCGGCACCCTCGACAGCGCCTACGATCAGTTCGTGGCCGACAAGCTGGAGGTGCTGGCCGGGCTGAGGCCGCGGCTGCTCTCCGACGTGGAGAGGCTACCAGGTGCCCGCATCCTCGACGGCAAGTTCACGGCTGTGCAGCAGGCCATCGGCACGGGGCGCAAGAACTCGGCTGCCGCAGCATTCCTGCGCGATTTCGTGGAGGAGGCGAAGGCTTCAGGGTTCGTGCAGAGCCTGATCGACAAGCACAAGGTGCGCGGGCTGTCGGTCGCGCCGCCGGCGTAACCTGCGTAGGTTGGGTCGAGCCCGGCGAAAGCCGGGCGCAGACCCAACGCTTGTCGCTCTCCACCGTGTGTTGGGTCTCGCTACGCTCGACCCAACCTACGCCAACCTACTCCGCCGCGTGCTTCCTGGGCTGGACGGCGGCCGTATAATCGTGGATCAGCGTCTCGCAGATCGTGCCGGGCTTGTACGTGTGCTCGGCGATCTCGGCCACCGGCGTCACCTCCGCGGCGGTGCCGACCAGGAAGCATTCCGAGAAGGTGCCCAGCTCCTCGGGCATGATCGTTCGCTCCACCACCTGCATGCCGCGCTTGTTGGCGAGGCCGATGACGGTGCGGCGCGTGATGCCGTCGAGGAAGCAGTCGGGTGTCGGAGTGTGCAGGACGCCGTCCTTGATGAAGAAGATATTGGCGCCGGTGCACTCGGCCACGCGGCCACGCCAGTCGAGCATCAGGGCATCGGCATAGCCGGCACGCTCGGCGCGGTGCTTCTCGATGGTGCAGATCATGTAGAGGCCGGCGGCCTTGGTCTTTGCCGGGGCCGTGGCAGGGTCGGGGCGGCGGTACTTCGCCATCGTCAGCCGCAGGCCCTTGAGGCGCTCCTCCATGGGGAAGTAGGAGCCCCAGTCCCACGCAGCCACCGCCAGGTGGATCTTGGTCGCCTGTGCCGACACGCCCATCTGCTCGCTGCCGCGCCAGGCGATCGGGCGCACGTAGCAGTCGGTGAGCTTGTTGGCCTTGATGGTGTCGCGGCAGGCCTGGTCGATCTCGGCCACACTGTAGGGGATGGTGAAGTCCATCACCTTGGCGCCATCATAAAGTCGCTGGCTATGCTGGGTGAGCTCGAAGATCTCCCCGCCGTAGGCGCGCTCGCCCTCGAAAACGGCGCTGGCGTAGTGCAGGGCGTGGCTCAGCACATGGACGTTGGCCTCGCGCCAGGGGACAAGCTTGCCGTCGAGCCAGATGAATCCGTCGCGGTCATGATAGGGCGCAGTATCGACCATGCCACTCTCCTGCTGGGATGCCTCCTCCAGACCGGGAACGCAGTTTGCCTCTAAATCCCCGGCGCATGCGCATCTAACTCCCTGCGAAGAACCCCTAAAAAGGGGTTGCGGGCAGCGGTCATGATGAACACAATTGGCTTGCCAGCCCTAACAATCGGGGTCAAATAAGTCAACATGGCTGACATAAACTCCGATGCGCTGAGCGAGCTGGTTGCGCCGGCCGAGCCAAGGGAACAGGTTGCCCCTCTGCCGGTGGTCGATGCCCGGCTGATGACCGTCATCGAGCTGCTGTTCTTCGCCTATCGGGACTTCACGCGCGACGCCGACGCCATCCTGGCCAGGTTCTCCCTGGGGCGCGCACACCATCGCGTGCTGCATTTTGTTGATCGCAACCCCGGGCTCAGGGTTGCGGACCTGCTGGATATCCTGAAGATCACCAAGCAGAGCCTCGCGCCGGTGCTGAAGCAACTCGTCGACGAGGGCTGGATCGCGCAGCAGACCGGGGTTGAGGACCGGCGCGAGCGCCGGCTGCTGGTGACCCAGAAGGGGGCGATCCTGGCCCGCCGACTCGACCAGGTGCAGGCCGAGCGGGTGGCGCAGGCGCTGGAAGCATGCGCGCCCGGCCAGGAGGGGTCGGTGCTGAGCTTCCTGTTCGCGATGATCAACGGCAGCGAGCGTGGCAGGGTCGAGGCGCTGCTGCCAGAGCCGGCGGAGACCGGCCGCTGAGCCCACAGGGCTCGCACAGGGGGACGCCATGGAATCGCTGCCAGACAATGCCGCGCACATTCTCGTCGTCGACGACGACCAGCGCATCCGGGACCTGCTGGCCCGCTATCTGTTCGAGAACGGTTTTCGCGTGACCACCGCAGCCGACGCGGCGATGGCGCGCGCCACCATGGCGGGCCTCGTCTTCGATGTCGTCATCCTCGACGTGATGATGCCCGGCGAGAACGGTATCGACCTCGCCCGCGACCTCAAGGGCACCACGAGCGTCCCGATCTGCATGCTGACCGCGCATGCCGAGCCGGAGGAGCGTATCCAGGGCCTGGAGGTCGGCGTCGACGACTACATCGCCAAGCCGTTCGAGCCGCGCGAGCTGCTCTTAAGGCTGCGCAACATCCTCAAGCGTCGGCTGGGGTCGTCGGGTCCGAGCGACGAGATCGCCATGGGCGAGTTCATCTTTCACGTGGGGCGCGGCGAGCTGAGGCGCGGCGAGGAATCGATCAAGCTCACCGAGCGCGAGCGGGACCTGTTGCGCCAATTCGCGCTGCGGCCGGGCACGCCCGTCGCCCGCCACGAGCTGGCCCCCGACGACTCGACCGGCACCGAGCGCGCCATCGATGTGCAGATCAATAGGCTGCGGCGCAAGATCGAGAGCGATCCCGCCAATCCGGTCTATTTGCAGACGGTGCGCGGCAAGGGTTACATCCTCTACACCGACTGAGGAAGGCGACCCGTAGGTGAAACATGCTCGCCCCCGCTGAAAAGCGTCAGCGCCGGACCGCCGCCGGTTGGCGCGGTCTCAGGCGGTCCCTGTGGGAGCGTTGCGCCGGGCTGCTCGGAGATCTTGCGCCCAAGGGGCTCTATGCCCGCGCGCTCATCATCATCATCGCGCCCATCGTGCTCCTGGAGAGCGTCGTCGCCTTCACCTTCATGGAGCGGCACTGGAACCAGGTGACGCGGCGCCTGTCGGAGGCCACGGCGCGCAACATCGGCGCCATCGTGGACCTCTATGGCTCGCGTGCCTACACCGAGGAGAGCCGGCTGGCCGATCTGGCGCAGAAGCGGTTCGGGCTCACCCTGACCGTGATGGAGCCCGGCGACCTGCCGAAGGGCAGCCAGCCCAAGCCGTTCTTTGACCTGCTCGACCGCGCGCTGTCGGAGGAGATCAGCGTGCATCTGAAGGCGGGCTCGTTCTGGATCGACACCGTGGGGCAGTCGCGCCGCATCGAGATCCGGGTGAAGCTCGACGATGCGATCCTGCGCTTCACTGCGCCGCGTGCGCTGGCGTACGCATCCAACTCCCACATCTTCCTGGTGTGGATGGTAGGGACCTCGGTGGTGCTGCTTACGGTGGCGATCCTCTTCCTGCGCAATCAGATCCGCCCGATCCTGCGGCTCGCCGACGCCGCCGACGATATCGGCAAGGGGCGCCCGGTGCCGCAGGATTTCCGCCCGCGCGGCGCCCGCGAGGTGCGCCAGGCGGCGCAGGCGTTCCTGGAGATGCGCGACCGCATCCGCCAGCACGTGGAGCAGCGCACGACCATGCTGGCGGGCGTGGGGCACGACCTGCGCACGGTGCTCACCCGCTTCAAGCTGGAGCTGGCTCTGCTGGGTGACGGCCCAGAGGTGGCCGCGCTCCGCAACGACGTGAACGAGATGCAGCGCATGCTGGAGGACTACCTTGCATTCGCCAAAGGAGATGGCGGCGAGGAGGCTGAGGCGACCAGCGTCGGCGAGCTGCTGGACGAGGTCAACGAGGAGACGCAGCACTACGGCACGCCGATCGAGGTGCGCATCCGCCAGCCCGGCAGCGACCTGGTGCTGCCGCTGAAGCGGCATGCGTTCAAGCGGGCGATCACCAATCTCGTGACCAACGCCACACGCTACGGCGACTACGTCGTGATCCGCGCCGGTACCGACAAGGACTGGCTGCGCATCGACGTGGACGACGACGGGCCGGGCATCCCGCCAGCGGAGCGGGAGAACGTGTTCCGGCCGTTCTACCGGCTTGGCAACGGCCGCAACCAGGATACCGGCAACACCGGCCTCGGCCTTGCCATCGCGCGCGACATCGCCCGCAGCCACGGCGGCGACATCTCGCTCGGCGAGTCCTCCATGGGCGGCCTGCGGGCAACGGTGCGGGTGCCGCTGTAGGCGTGTTCTCGACGGCTGTGGAAGTGCTCTCTCAGACCGCCATCGCCCTGTCGGTTGCGCATTTGCGAAAACCTTGTCTATCTTGGGAAATGCTGGAAAAACGACCATGATGAGCGCGCAGGAGAACGACCTCATCACCCGCATCGGGCCGGGGACGCCCTGCGGCAATCTCATGCGCCGCTACTGGCAGCCGGCGGCGCTGGTGGAGGAGCTGGCAGGCCCGCGCCCTGTGAAGGCGGTGCGGCTGTTGGGCGAAAGCCTCGTGCTGTTTCGGGACGAGCAGGGCCGCTATGGTCTGCTGCATCGGCACTGTCCGCACCGCGGCGCCGACCTCGCCTTCGGCCGGCGGGAGAACGGGGGCCTGCGCTGCTCGTTTCACGGCTGGCTGTTCGACGTGACAGGCCAATGCCTGGAGACGCCCGCCGAGCCCGCGAGCAGCCCGCTTTGCCGCAACATCAGGCAGCCGGCCTATCCGGTGGTGGAGAGAAGCGGCGTGTTGTGGGCCTACCTGGGCCCAGGCGACCCGCCGGCGTTTCCGGCGTTCGACTGCTTTGTGGCACCCGACGCCTACACGTTTGCGTTCAAGGGCCTGTGGGAGTGCAACTGGCTGCAGGCGCTGGAGGTCGGCATCGATCCAGCGCATGCGTCCTACCTGCACCGGTTCTTTGAGGACGAGGACCGCTCCAAGGCCTACGGCAAGCAGTTCCGCGACGCATCGACCGACAGCGACATGCCAATGACGCAGGTGATGCGCGAGCACGGCCGGCCCGCCATCGCCGTGGAGCTCACCGACTACGGCCTCAAGATCGCCACCACCCGCGATCTCGGCAACGGCAAGACGCATGTGCGCATCACCAACCAGATCTTCCCGCACGCCATCTCCATCCCCTTGAGCCAGGAGATGACGCTGACGCAGTGGCACGTGCCGGTCGATGACGAGAATTGCTACTGGTACACGATCTTTACGAGCTTCGGTAAGCCGGTGGACAAGGCGGCGATGCGGGCGCAGCGTCTCCAGGTCTACGAGCTGCCCGAGTACCGCTCGAAGAAGAACCGGAGCAACGACTACGGCTTCGACCCGCACGAGCAGGAGCACAAGACCTACACCGGCATGGGCGAGGACATCAACGTGCACGATCAGTGGGCGGTCGAAAGCCAGGGGCGCATCCAGGATCGCACACGCGAGCACCTTGGCAGCTCCGACCGGGCCATCTCCACCTATCGCCGCCTGCTGAAGACATCGATCGAGCAGGTGAAGAAGGGCGAACGTCCCATCCTGAGCATCGGCGGCAGGGAAGCTGCGCACCTGCGAGGGCCTCTCACGATCGACGGCATCAGCTCCAACGACACGGTGGCGACCTACGCCACCGACGCCGATCGCCGGCGGCGAGAGACGTCGCAGTGGCGCGGTCCGGGCGGCGGAGAGGCAGGCCGTCCCCATGACCTTCGTTGAGCGGTTCGCCCCCTGGTCGGAGCAGCAGACGGACGCTGCGGCACGCGTGCTCCGGCTGGTCGAGGAGCAGGGGCTGGAGGTGGTCCGCATCGCGTTCCCCGACCAGCATGGGCTGCTGCGCGGCAAGACGTTGATGGCCGCGGAGACTGCGAACGCGCTCCGCAACGGTTGCAGCATTACGAGCTCGCTGTTCGCCAAGGATACGTCCAACCGCACGGTGTTTCCCGTGTGGTCGGCCGGCGGTGGCTTCGGTCTCGACGCTTTCGAGGGAGCCGGCGACGTGCTGATGCTCCCCGACCCATCGACCTTCCGGGTCCTGCCGTGGGCGCGCAGGACGGGCTGGCTGCTGGCCGACGTCTATCTCCCGGACGGCCGCCCCGTGCCCTATGCAACGCGCGAGATCTACCGAAGCGCGCTGTCGCGCCTCGCCGCCGCCGGCTACGACTACATGGTCGGTCTGGAGGTCGAGCTCCACGTGTTCAGGCTGGACGCCGACCGCATGGCGCCCGAGGAGGCCGGCCAGCCCGGCGAGCCGCCGCGGGTTTCGATCCTCACCCAGGGCTATCAGTATCTCTCCGAGCTGCGCTTCGATCAGATGGAGCCTGTGGTCGAGATCATCCGCCGCGAGATCGGCGCCCTCGGCCTGCCGCTGCGCTCGGTCGAGTGCGAGTTCGGTCCCAGCCAGTGCGAGTTCACGTTTCAGGCGCTCCGGGGCCTGGAGCCGGCCGACACCATGGTGCTGTTCCGCAGCGCCGTGAAGCAGGTCTGCCGCCGGCAGGGCCTGCACGCCACCTTCATGTGCCGGCCGCGCATCCCCAACGTCATGTCGTCGGGCTGGCACCTGCACCAGTCGCTGATCGAGCGGAAGACCGGCGCCAACGCATTCATGGCCAGCCGCCAGGGCGAGCTGCTGTCCGACGCCGGCCGCCATTTCCTGGGCGGCCTGCTCGGCCATGCGCGCGCCGCCTCCGTGCTCACCACGCCGACGCTCAACGGCTACAAGCGTTTCCGCCCGCACTCGCTGGCCCCCGACCGCGCCGTGTGGGGCCATGACAACCGCGGCGTCATGGTCCGCGTGCTCGGCGGCGCCGGCGATATCGCGACGCGGTTGGAGAACCGCGTGGGTGAGCCCGCCGCCAACCCCTATCTCTACATGGCGTCACAGGTGCTGGCCGGCCTCGACGGTATGGAGCGCCGGCTCGATCCAGGACCATCTGCCGATGCGCCCTACGACGTGACGACGGCCCAGCTCCTGCCCAAGAGCCTTGGCGAGGCCGTCGCCGCGTTGCGGGGCGACGCCTTCTTCCGCGAGAAGCTGGGTGCCGGCTTCGTGGACTACCTAGTGACGATCAAGGATGCCGAGATCGCCCGCTTCCAGGCCGAAGTAACCGACTGGGAGCACCGCGAGTACTTCGAGGCTTTCTGAACCTTCCGGCGTCTGCCGAGGCTGCGAAGCTCAGCATCGGTGGCGCGGCACACCTCGGGCGCCTATATCTAGGCTACCAGCTCCTTAAACCACGGGTGACGCCCATGCTCTTCTCCCGCAGGAAGCCCGAGATGCCGACGGCCGAGACCGCGCTCAAGGGGCGGCCTGAGCCGATCCCCACCGCCGCCACGCACTTCATCAACGGCCGGCCGCTGAAGGGGCCGTATCCGGAGGGCACCGAGACCGCCGTTTTCGGCCTAGGCTGCTTCTGGGGCGCGGAGCGCAAGTTCTGGGAGATGGGCGACGGGATATGGATCACGGCCGCGGGCTACGCTGCCGGCTTCACGCCCAACCCCACCTACGAGGAGGTATGCACCGGTCGCACCGGCCACAACGAGGTGGTTCTGGTGGCCTATGACCCCAAGAAGGTGAGCTACGAGGCGCTGCTCAAGACCTTCTGGGAGAGCCACGATCCGACCCAGGGCATGCGTCAAGGCAACGACGTTGGCACCCAGTACCGCTCCGGCATCTACGTGACCGGCGAGGCGCAGCGCCAGGCGGCGGAGGCCTCCAAGGCCGCCTACCAGAAGGTGCTGTCGGCCAACCGCTACGGCCCCATCACCACCGAGATCGTGGACGCAGGACCGTTCTACTTCGCCGAGGACTACCACCAGCAGTATTTGGCCAAGGTTCCCCACGGCTATTGCGGCCTGGGCGGCACGGGCCTCAGTTGCCCCATCGGTGTCGGCCTCAAGGCCGACGCGTAGGCGACAGAGCCTGCCTCTGGTCCTCTGTCGCCATCTGCTGTCGATGCATTTCCTGCCGGACGGCTGCACCATGCACGGTGACTGTTGACCCACGCTGCGTGCTGCCGCGCCCCTGCCGTGATCACCCTGCCTGATCCGCTGCGGCCCCAAGCCGACGGGCGCGCGCCGAAGTCCCGCACGCCATCCTCAGAGCGCCTCCCACGGTGTAGCTTATAGGGAGCAATGCCGATCCAATACGATTGACACCGATCGCGAGGCAAATCCGATGCCGAGACTTCCTGCCGACCGCCTGACAACCATCGGAGCCGCGCTCCTGCAGGCGGCCGGTGCATCTCATGAGGAGGCGCAGGCCGTTGCCGTGGGCTGCGTCGAAGCCAATCTCGCCGGCCACGATTCGCACGGCATCATCGCCATCCCGACCTACATCGACCGCATCAAGGCAGGCCACATCGTGCCCGGTGCGAAGTGGACCATCGTACAGGAGTCGCCAACGACCACGGTGGTCGACGGCCATTGGGGATTTGGCTTTCACGTCAACGCCAAGGCGATGCAACTGACGATCGAGAAGGCAAAGAGCAACAACGTTGCGGCCTGCACCGTATTTCGTCAAAGCCACGTCGGCCGTCTCGCCGCGTACCCCCTGATGGCTGCGAAGGAAGGCATGATCGGCATGGCTACGGCCGACTCGGGACGGTCACCCAAGATGGTCGCCCCCTTCGGCGGTCGCGAGGCGAGGCTTGGCACCAATCCGATCTCCATTGCCGTGCCGTCCGACCTGGAGGCGCCCTTCTGTCTCGACATGGCCACCTCAGCGGTCGCCGCCGGCAAGGTCATGCTTGCGGCGGCGCGTGGCGAGCAGATCCCCACGGGGTGGGTTGTCGGCAGCGATGGCAAGGGCGCAACCGACCCTCACCAGCTGCGCAACGGCGGGGCCCTGCTGCCGCTGGGAGGGACGGAGGGCTACAAGGGCAGCGGCCTGGCCGCCATGGTGGAGGTCCTGTGCGGGCTGCTCACGGGGCTCGGCTTCGGCGTCGAGCCGAGCGGTCGGCACAACGACGGCTGCTTCATGGCGGTGTTCAACGTCGAGGCCTTCCGGCCCCTGGCGCTCTTCAAGAAGGAAGTGGCCGAGTTCGCGCACTACTTGAAGGCGACGCCGGCGGCGGAAGGCAGCCCCGGCGTATTCTATCCAGGCGAGATCGAGCACGTGCGCGAGCAGGAGCGGCGGAAGGTGGGCATCGACGTGGAGGATGCCACGTGGGGCAAGCTCTGCGCTTTGGCCGGAGAGCACGGATTGGTGGCAGAGCTGGGGTTGGACTAGGCGCGGTCGCCCCGATGCTGTGCCAGAGCCTGGAAGCGCGGCCGATGGTCCGTTACCATCCGTACAAAGGGGCAGTCTGCCCGTGTGACAGAAGACGCCGAATCTTGGCCAGGAGAGCGGCATGACGCGCCAGATGGTGTTGGTTGGCTTTCTGCAGGCGCAGAACTGCACGAACCTCCCATGCTCGTGGCGCCATCCGCAGTCCCGCGACGATGCGCATTCGGCCGACTACTACCAGGAGATTGCCCGCATCCTCGAAGCCGGCAAGTTCCATCTCGCCTTCTTCGACGATCGCCTGGCCATGCCGGATCGCTACGGCAACGACCACGCGCATACCGTGGAGTACGGCATCCGCGCGACCAAGATGGACCCCTTGATCGTGCTGATGACGATGGGCGCCGTGACCACCAGGCTCGGCCTGGCCTCGACCTGCTCCACCACCTACTTCGAGCCGTTCGACGTCGCCCGGCGCTTCGCCACGCTCGATCTTATGACGAATGGGCGCGCGGCCTGGAATGTCGTGACCTCGGTCAACGACGGCGAGGCCCTCAATATGGGTCACGACGAGCACCTGGCCCACGACCTGCGCTACGACCGGGCGGACGAGTTCATGGAGGTCGTGCTGGGACATTGGGATACATGGGACGACGGCGCCATCATCGTGGACAAGGGCACGGGGCGCTATGCCGTTCCCGGCAAGGTGAGGCGGCTCGATCATAGGGGCAGGTTCTTCAAGTCGCGCGGACCGTTCACCGTGCCCCGCTCGCCGCAAGGGCATCCCGTCATCATCCAGGCGGGCGCCAGCGGGCGCGGGCAGCGCTTCGCGGGGCGGTGGGGCGAGGTGATCTTCGCCGGCGCGCACCAGGCCGAGGTCGCCAGGGAAGGCTACCAGGCGATCAAGCAGGAGGCCGCGCGATTGGGCCGCAATCCCGATCACATCCACATCTGCAACATTCTCATGCCGGTCTGTGGTGCGAGCAAAGCCGAGGCCGAGGACAAGATGGCGCTCATCTCCACCCTTCCGCTCGAGATCGACGCGCTTTCGCTGTTGGCGGAGGCGCTCAATTTCGATTTCGCATCCAAGGGCATCGATGAGCCGTTCACGACCGAGGAGCTGCAGGCCATGACAGGCATGCTCGGCATTCGCGACGGTGTGCTGAGAAAGTCGGGCACTGCCAATCCGAGCGCCCGCGACTTCATCAACTTCAGCGGTCGCGGGCAAGTCGAGAGCGCCGTCGTTGGCGGTCCGAGCGAGGTCGCCGATGCGATGGAGGACATGTTCGTCAACCGCGGCTGCGACGGCTTCGTGGTGGCGGCGACGCACGTGCCCGGCGCCTACGCCGACTTCGTCCGCTATGTCGTGCCCGAGCTGCAGCGGCGGGGCCTCTATCACAAGGACTACGCAGGAACGACGTTGCGCGAGAACCTCGGTCTTGAGCGTCCCGCGGTTGGAGCCTGGAGGGTGTCGACGTAGCGCTGGTTGGGGTCGTTCTGTGGCAGGCACTCGCTTCCCAAGGTACCGGACAGCCTCGCCTGCGGCTCGGCTTCCGGGATGACGGGTCTGTCTCCGTCAGCTTCGATAATCCGCATTGACCGAGATGTAGCCGTGCGTCAGGTCGCAGGTCCACACGGTGGCCTTGCCCGGGCCGAGGGCGAGGTCCACGGAGATGGCGATCTCGCGGCCCAGCATATAGGCGGCCACGGTGTCCTCGTCGTAGGTGGGGGCGCGCTCGCCGTCCCTGGCCACCTCGATGTCGCCGTAGCGGATGGAAAGGCGGTCGCGGTCGGCGGCCTCGCCGGC
>Ga0075431_100003739_pt1 | contig 14785 bp, 14 predicted proteins | sample RhiMetdeltSRZDD5_FD_75297 | JGI IMG/M metagenome (GOLD analysis project Ga0075431, IMG submission 75297) | Populus rhizosphere microbial communities from Tennessee, USA - Rhizosphere MetaG P. deltoides SRZDD5 | ecosystem: Host-associated > Plants > Roots > Rhizosphere > Soil | place: USA... | reverse complement strand
GCGCTCGCGGCCTGCAGGCGCAGCATGGCCCCCGCCTCGTCCAGGACGTCGATGGCGCTGTCCGGGAGGCGGTGGTCGCGCAGGTGCCGGCGGGCGAGCCGGGTGGCCGCCTCGAGGAAGGCGTCGGTGTAGGAGACCTTGTGGTACTCCTCGTAGCGGCTGCGCAGCCCGCGCAGGATCTTGATCGTCTCCTCCAGCGTGGGCTCGTTGAGGTTGATCTTCTGGACGCGCCGGGCCAGGGCCCGGTCCTTCTCGATGTGCTTGAACTCCTCGAACGTGGTCGAGCCCACCAGGCGGATCTCGCCTTCCGTCAGCACCGGCTTGATCAGGTTCGCGAGGTCCATGGTGCCGCCGGTGGTGGCCCCCGCCCCCACCATCGTGTGCATCTCGTCGATGAACAGGATGGAGCGCGGCCGCTTCTTGAGCGCGTTCAACACCGCCTTGAAGCGCTCCTCGAAGTCGCCGCGGTAGCGGGTTCCGGCCAGGAGCGCGCCCGTGTCCAGGGCGAACACTTCCGCCCCCTTGAGGATCTCGGGGGCGTCCTCCTGCAGGAGGCGCAGGGCCAGCCCTTCCACGAGCGCGGTCTTGCCCACCCCGGGATCGCCCACGAAGACGGGGTTGTTCTTGCGGCGGCGGGCCAGGATCTCGAGGGCCCGCTGCAGCTCCGGCAGCCGTCCGATCAGCGGGTCGAGCTTGCCCTGCCGGCCGCGCTCGGTGAGGTTCACGCAGTACGCGCCCAGCGGATCGCGCGCGGTGGCCGTGCCCTCCTCGCCGGCGCCGCCCGCCGCGATCTCGGGCTCGACGGAATCGCCCGGGACCTTCGAGATGCCGTGCGAGATGTAGTTGAGGATGTCGAGCCGGCTCACGCCCTGGCCGGTCAGGAGGTCGACGGCATGGGAGCGCCCCTGGGCCAGCAGCGCGGCCAGGATGTCGCCGACGTCCGCTTCCGCCTTGCCCGCGCTCTGCACGTGGAGGACGGCCGTCTGCAGGACGCGGCGGAAGGCCAGGGTCTGGTCGGGCGGGCGCTTGGCCCCGAGGGGCAGCGTCTCCAGGTTCTCGTCGAGGAACGTGTCCAGGTCCGCCTTGATCTTCTCGGTGTTGGCCCCGGCCGCGCGCAGGATCTTGTCGCCGCTCGTCTCGTTGATGATGGCGAAGAGGAGGTGCTCCAGGGTCAGGTGGGCGTGACGCCGGGAGACGGCTTCCCGGGCCGCGGCATTGAGGACGCGCTCGACGGTACGGCTGAACATGATTCCATCTTACGAGCCTCCGGCCTCGGGGAGAAATGCGCCCCCGCCGACCCCGCGCTACCATGGGCGCGGTGAAAGAGGCCCTGGTGCGGGTGGCCGGACTCGTCTTCGCGGCGGCCTACGCCGCCTTCATCGTGTCCGTGTACGCGCGCCAGCCGAGCACGGTGCGGCAGCTCGCGGGCGGAGTGGCCGCCTCCGTCGGCGCCTACCGCGTGGACCCCGTGAACTTCCAGGAGGGCCTGCGCTTCTTCCGGGGCGACCAGTTCCCCGAGGCCCGGGCCGCCTTCGAGCGCGCCGACCCCGCGCGGCAGGACGCGCAAACGCAGTTCTACATCGCGTACAGCTACTACCGGCAGGGCTGGGGCCGCGTGTACAAGGACGATGCCCTCTATCGCCAGGGGCTGGAGGCCGTCGACCGCGCGATCGGGCGCGCTCCCGGCGGGCGGCTCGTGGTGTCCGATGCCACCCTGCACATGCACACCGCGGACGAGCTGCGGGCGGAGCTGCAGCGGGGGCTCGTGCGCGAGCTCTCCGACCTCAACCCCATGAAGGTCCTGGAGGAGCGCAAGTGACGCGGCCCCTGCCCGCGGCGCGCGAGGCCATCATCCTGCCCGCGCTCTTCCTGACCGTGGCCGGCGCGGGAGGCCTCCGCGTCGCCCCCGGCGGCGGGATGAGCTTCGTGCCGCCGCCCCTCATCACGCTCGTGCTGGCCGTGCTGCTCCTGGGCGTGATGGCGCGGGCCGGACTGCTCATTCCGACCGGACTCCTCGGCGATCACCGCACGGGGCTGGAGAACGCGAGCGGCGCCGTCGTCGTGCTGGCCCTCTTCGCGGCCAGCGCGCAGCTGTTCACCTGCCTCACCCCGGACGCGGGGGTCCTGCGCCTCGTCTTCAACCTCTTCTTCCTGTTCCTCCTCTGGAACACCCTGGCCGCCCAGCCCGACCGCACGCGGCTGCTCCGCAGCCTGCTCGTCGTGTTCGGCTGGGCGTACGTCGTGCGCTACGTGGCCCTGGCCGCGCTCGCCGACCCCCAGGCGGGCTGGACGCGGCGCCTGCTCACCGTCCTGCTCGAGGGCGCGACGTCGGGGCCGATCGAAGGCGAAGCGATCGCGCCCCTGGCCGGCTACGTGGCCTTCGCGACCGTCGCCCTGTACATGATCGGGCTCGTGCTGCTGCCCCGTCCGGCGGCGACCACGGTCGCGCTGGTCGCGCCCGACGTCGTCGACGCCCCCTAGGCTCTCGAGCCGCCTACTCTTCCGCGAGCGCCTCCATCGGAGAGATGCGTGCCGCGCGGTGCGACGGCAGCAGGCAGGCGGCCAGGGACACGACGCCGATGATCGCGGCCGCGGTGGCCAGCGTCGCCACGTGGACCGGCGGGACCTGGAAGAGGATCGCGCGCATGGCCTGGCCGGTCAGCCACGCGCCCAGGACGCCGAGCACCGTGCCCGCGGCGAGCAGGCGCAGGGCCAGCGAGAGGAACTGACCGCGGACCTGCTCCGGCCGCGCTCCCAGGGCCATGCGCAGGCCGATCTCGCGGCGGCGCCGCGCCACGGCATAGCTGAGGACGCCGTAGGTGCCCACGGCGGTGAGGAACACGGCGATGGCGGAGAAGAGCGCGGCCAGCACCGCGGGGGAGCGGCGGACGATGACGCTGTCGGCAATGCGCCCTTCCATGGAACGGATGTCGGTGATGGGCAGGTCGGGGTCCAGCGCGCGCACGACGCTCCGGAGCGAAGGCACGAGGGACTCCGGGGCCACGCTCGTGCGCGTGACGACGAAGATCTCGTCGTTGTCCGCGCGGTAGACGTAAGGGTAGTAGACCGCGCCCGGCCCGCCGTCCTCGGTCAGCCCGGCCTGCTTCACGGGCCCGACGACGCCGACGATCGTGAACGCTTCGGCGTCGGTCCCCTCCTTGCTGCCCGGGAACAGGCGCTGGCCGACCGCGCTCCGGCCCGGGAAGTAGTGGCGCGCGAAGTCCTCGTCGACGACGCAGACCCGCTGCGCGCTCCCCGAATCGGCCGCGCCCAGGAAGCGTCCTTCGCGCAACGCGAATCCGAGGGCCTCGAAGTATTCGCCGCCGACCCCGTACGAGTAGTGGCCGTGGAGGGATCCCTCCGGCGGGACGACGTACCCCTTGACCGTCGCCGCGCTCATGCCATTCCGTCCGCTGAGGGGCACGTTGGTGGAGACCCCGACGGCGCGCAGGCCCGGCTGATGCGCCAGCTCGTCGAGGAGCCGCTGGGTGAACGCGAGGCGGGCCGACGGCTTGTCGTAGGTCTTCCAGGGCAGCGTGATCTGGCCGGTGAGGATGTTCTGGGGCCGGAAGCCGGGCGAGAGCGCCATCACCCTCTCCAGACTGAGGGCGAGGAGCCCGGCGCCCGACAGCAGGACGAAGGCGAGGGCCATCTGGGCCACGAGGAACCCGTGGCGCAGGCGGGTGGCGGCACGGCCGGCGGTGCCGCCGCGACCGCCTTCGTGGAGCGCGCCCGTCGCGTGGGTACGGAGGCTGTACCAGGCGATGGGCGCGGCAATCGCGAGGCCCAGGACGACGGCGCCGGCCAGAGCGGCCAGCGCCACCCGCGCGTCGAACACGATGCGGGCGCCGAGAGGGAGGTGCTCGGCGCCGAGCACGCCGAGCAAGCGGATGCCCGCCGCGCCGACGGCGAGCCCGAGAAGGCCGCCGAGCAGGGTCAGGACGGTCGTCTCCGTCACCACTTCCCGGATCACCTGTGGCCGGCTCGCCCCCAGGGCCTGTCGCACCGCGAACTCCTTCAGCCGGTCGCCGGCGCGGATGAGAAGGAGGTTCGCGACGTTGACGGCCCCGATGAGGAGCAGGAACAGCACGCCCGCCTGCAGGAGAAGCAGGGTGGGACGGACCTTCGAGACGTGGTCGGCCTGCAGCGGCACCACCAGCGTTCGAAAGCCCGCTTCCGCCATCCGTTTCCCCAGCGAATCGTCCGCCTCCCTCACGGCGTTGTGCCCATCGACCTCGGACTGGGCCTCGGCCAGCGTCGTGCCCGGCCGGAGCCGCGCGATCATCTGGGCCCCGCTTCCCGAATGGCGCTGGCCGGGGAGGCGCTGCTCGGGGCTGGAGGCCAGCGGGAAGAAGAGGCGGGCCCGGGAAGACAGGAACGTGAACTCAGGCGGCAGGACCCCCACCACTGCCTTCGTGAAGCCATCCACGCGGATCGTCCGGCCGATGACGTGCGGGTCCGCGCCCAGGTGCTGCCGCCAGTACGCGTCGGTGACCACGACCACGCCGTCGGTCTGGTACGTCGTCTCCTCGTCCGTGAACGCGCGTCCCATCACCGTTGTGAGCCCGACCGTCGAAAAGAATTCCGGCGAGACCTGGGCCACCGGCTCGCGCTCCGTCGAGCCCGTCTCGCCGACGACGGCCGTGCGCTCGCGGATGCCCGCGACGGAGCTGAAGGCGGCAATGTGGCCGCGGCGCCCGTAGTAGTTCGCGATCGACATCCCGTCGTCGAGGACACCCGCCTTCGGATACGTGTTGAAGACCCGCACCAGTCGGTCGGCGGCGGGGAAGGGCAAGGGGCGCAGGAGGACGGAGTCGACGACGGCGAAGATGGTCAGGTTCGCGCCCAGGCAGACGGCGAGGGTGGTGAGAGCGGTGGCGGTGAAGGCGGGGTTCTTGCGGAGGAGGCGAAGCGCGTAATGGAGGTCCTGGACGAGCGCGTCGAGGGCGGCCAGGCCCCGGGACTCACGACAGTCGGCCTTCACGCTGTCGACGCTGCCCAGCTCCATGCGCGCGCGCCGCGCCGCCTCTTCCGGCGGCATCCCGGAGCGGACGAGGTCGTCCGTGTAGGCCTCGATGTGGAACTGGACCTCTTCCGCCATGCTCTCTTCGAATTCGCGCCGCTGCCGGGCGGCCCGCAGGAACGAGCCAAGGCGTCCGAGCATCTCAGACCTCCTCGGGGGCGGTGCCGAGCGCGGTGGCGATGGCCGAGGCCAGGCGGTTCCAGCCCTCCGTCTCGTCGCGCAGGCGCCGCCGCCCGGCCGCGGTCAGGGTGTAGTACTTCGCGCGCCGGTTGTTGTCGCTCTGGCCCCACTCCGCGGCGATCAAGGCCTGATGCTCCAGCCGGTAGAGCGCCGGATACAGGGAGCCCTGGGGGATGTCCAGCGCGTCCCCGGAGATCTGGCGGATGCGCAGCAGCACGCCGTAACCGTGGAGGGGCCGCAGCGACACCGCCTTGAGGATGAGCATGTCGAGCGTGCCCGGGAGCAGCTCGGCCGTCTTGGGCATGGGTGGTCGCTCTCCTAGTTCGGCTAGGAGTGTGGACCATCTCTCCTAGTCTGTCAAGGAGAGGGCGGGCGGGGGGTCAGCGCCGGCGCATCATCGCGTCCACGCTGTAGGGGCCCGCGCCGCGCGCCGCCATGTACAGGAAGAGGAAGCAGTAGACGACGGCCAGCTCGCCCTTGTTCACGATGGGCCAGAAGCCGCCCTTGGCGTGCACCATGAAGTAGGCGACGGCCATCTCGCCGCTGGCGATGAAGGCGGCCCAGCTCGCGACGAGGCCGATCGCGATCAGGAGGCCGCCCGCGAACTCGATGATGCCGCCCGCCAGCATCATCGGGTTCGACGTCATCTTCGTCCCCCCGAGCGCTCCGAAGAGCTTCTGGGCGCCGTGGCACGCGAACAGGAGCCCGGCGACGATGCGGAGGAGCGCGTAGATGCGCTCCGCATGACGCCCCAACCAGCGATCCATGCTGACCTCCCGATGTTCGTCCAGTCTAGCCCTGGAGGGAGCGGCCGGGCGGGCTCAGGGCGAAGTTGTCGCCGCGGGCGCCTCGGGCTCGTTTCGGACGCGGGGCACGCGTGCCGCCACGTGGCCGGTCGGCTGCGCCTCGATCTCGGTGACGCGGCCGAGGAGCAGGCGGTGGACGTCTTCGGGTATGCCCGGGGGGGCGGCGGGCACGTGCGTGCGCAGCTCCGCCGCCACACGCTGGAGGCGGCCGCGCACGGCGCCCGCGCCCTCGCGCGCGGCGGCGAGGTCGATCTCGCGCGCGGCCCGCTCGCGCGCCGCCGGATCGTCTCCTTCCGCGGCGATCCCGCCCAGCCAGGTGACGTAGACGAGACGCTCAAGGTAGTCGTATTCGTCGGGCACCAGGTCGTACTTCTTGAAGGCCGCGAACCGCTCACCGAGCAGGCCGCCCACCCCTTCCATCATGGTGGGCACGTCCCGGAGGCGGGGCTGCTGGCCGCGGGCCGGTCCGCGCCGCCGCAGCTCGTCGCCTTTGCCCTCCAGGCGGCGCAGGTCCCGGCGAAGGGCCAGGAACGCGTCCAGCTTCTCGGCGCTCAGCGTGGGCGCGGCCGGCTCGCGCCAGGCCTTCTGACGCGCCCAGGCCTCGAATTCCGTCTGCTCGGCCTTCATCCGTGAGATGGGAGCGTACATGGTCCGCGCGCGGCGCAGGGCGCCCGGCCCGAACGCGGCCACCACCGCGAACACCACGGCGAGGACGACGGCGATGGCGACGAGGCAACCGCGCTTCATGCGGGCGTGGTCAGCCCTCCTCGATGGTGGCCCGCAGCGGGAAGCCGTTCTCCTGGGCCAGCTCGTGGACGGTCGAGACCTTCGTCTCCGCGATCTCGTAGGTGTAGGCGCCGCAGATGCCGCGGCCCTTGATGTGGACCTGCATCATGATGCGGTAGGCCTCGGGCTCGGGCTTGTTGAAGACCTGCTGCAGGACCTGCACCACGAACTCCATGGTGGTGTAGTCGTCGTTGAGCAGGACGACCTTGAACATCTCGGGGCGCTTGGTCTTCTCCTTGGGCTTCTCGAGGACCTCGTCGCCGGTCTGCGGCTTTTCGCGGGGCATCGCCATTCCTATTATGTAAGATGGTCGGATGTTCGGGCGGTCGCGGCCGGGATCGACGCTGTGTCCGTCGTGCGGAATGCTCGTCGGCGTCAACGACGAGAAGTGCCTCGGATGCGGCCGGGGCCGGCCGGGTCTCTTCGGTCTCACCGCGCTCCTCCGCCAGAGCGGGCTCGACGATCTCTTCGTCCCCATCGTGATGTGGGGCTGCGGGGCCGTCTACCTGGCCAGCCTGGCCATGGACCCGTCGGCCATCAGCGGCGGCGGGTTTCTCTCGCTGCTCTCTCCGGGAATCGAGAGCCTGTTCGTCCTGGGGGCCAGTGGTTCCGTCCCCGTCTTCCGGTTCGGGCGGTGGTGGACGATCCTGAGTGCCTCCTGGTTGCACGGCGGCATCCTGCACATCGTGCTCAACATGATCTCGGTGCGGAACCTGGGGCCGGCGGTCTCGGAGTTCTACGGGGGCGCGCGCACCGTCATCATCTACTTCGTGGCCGGCGCGGCCGGATTCCTGGCCAGCAGCTTCGCCGGCACCTACCTCACCTTCCTGCCCGCGCGGCTGCATGGCGGATCCTTCACCGTGGGGGCCTCCGCCGGCATCTTCGGCCTGCTGGGCGCCGTCCTGCACTACGGCCGGCGCGGCGGGAGCGCGCACATCCGGGAGGTCGCGACCCGCTCGATCCTCATGGGCCTGATCGTCGGTTTCGCGCTCCCCGTGATCGACAACTGGGCCCATCTCGGCGGGCTGGCCGGGGGCTACCTGGCGTCGTTCTGGCTCGATCCCTTCCAGCCCGAGCGCGGGACGCATTCGCTCGTCGCCGTCCTCTGCCTCCTCGTGAGCCTGCTGGCCATCGTGGCGTCGGTGGTGACGGGACTGCCGATGGTGAACGCGCAGTAGAGTCCTGGCCGCGCGTTCGTTCTAATACTGCTCCGCGAACAACACCGCCACCCGCTCCTTCGTCTTCTCCCACCACCCGCGGCGGCGCCACTGCTCGAGGTGGATCTCCTCCGCCTTCTTCAGGTCCTCGGAGAACGTCGCTTCCATCTCGCGCGCGAAGCCCTCGTCCAGGATGCCCAGCACGTTCTCGTTGTTGAGCTCCTTCGAGCGGACATCCATGTTGGCGGACCCCACCACCGACCAGGCCCCGTCCACCACCACGCCCTTGGTGTGCATCATCGTCGGCTGGTACTCGTAGATCTTGACTCCCGCGGACAGCAGCTCTTCGAAGTAGCTGTGGCTGGTCAGGCGGATGGGCTTGGCGTCGGTGTGCTCGTCGGGCAGGAGGATGCGAACGTCGACGCCGGCTCGCGCCCGGTCCGCCACCACCTTGCGGATGGCCTCGTCCGGCACGAAGTACGGGGTGGTGATGTAGAGCCTGCGCTGGGCGGAGACGAAGGACTGGATGAAGAAGAGGCGCAGCGGATGGTGCTCGCTCGAGGGCGCGCTGGCCAGGCCGGTGTGCAGGGTGACGGGCTGCGCCGGGCCGGAGGCGGGCGCGGACGGAGGGGACGACGGCGGGGGAGCCGAGGCGGGAGCGGCCGCAACCGCCGGCCCCGGGGGCGCGGCATCGGCGGCGCCGAGAACGTCGGGGGGGAAGACGTCGACTCCGGAGAGCAGCTCGCCCGAGGTCTGTGCCCAGGGGGCCACGAACGCGGACTGGATGGTGGCGGCCAGCGGACCGGTGACGCGCACCATGGTGTCGCGCCAGTGCTCCTCGGTGTCGGCGTTGCCGACCCATTTGTCGCCCACCGCGATACCGCCGGTGTAGGCCACGCGCCCGTCGATGACGATCGATCGCCGGTGATTGCGCTTGTGGAACCGCGTCAGCTTCCCCAGCCGAGGCGCGCTGTATTTCTCGACACGCCCGCCCGCGGCCTTGAGCGCGTCCACGTCCTTGTCCGGCGCCTTCATGCCCCCGAGGCCGTCGAGGAGGACCCGGACCTTCACGCCCGCCCGTGCCCGGTCGATGAGGGCCGCGAAGACCTGGTCGCTGGCCTCCCCCGGCTCCCAGATGTAGACCGAGAAATTGATCGTGCGCTGGGCGGCGCGCAGGTCCTTCACCAGGGCGGGGAAGAAGGCCACCCCGTTGTTGAGGAGCTGCACGGTGCCGCCCGCGCGCACGGGAGTGCCGGCCGTCCCCGCGATCGCGGCCAGGAACTCCGGGGACCGCACGGCGGGGGCGGCGTCGATCCGCACCTCGGGCGGACGGCGTCCGAGCGGCGAGAAGAGCGTGACGAGGACGGTACAGACGGAGAGGAAACCCAGGATGGCGAAGACGATCACCCACCAGGGGTACCGTGGCTGACGGGAATGACCCATCCTCCGATCGTAGAAGGGAAGGGCTCATCGCGTGGGCGGACGGCTGCCGATACCGGGAATTCCCGGCCGGGCGGAGACGCTATACTGGGTGTATGCGCACACGTCGCGACGTTCTCATCGGGCTCGCTTCTCTCGGCGCGGGGCTGGCCTGCCGGGTCTCTGCGTCCGAACGCGGCCAGGCCAAGGCCGGCGCGGGAGCGAAGGGCAACATGAGCACTGCGGTGAGGTCGGATGCGGAATGGCGGGCGCTTCCCGATTCCGAGTGGAAGCAGATCCTCACGCCCATGCAGTACAAGGTTCTTCGCGAGAAGGGCACGGAGCGGGCGTTCACGGGCGAGCTCTGGAACAACCACGCCAAGGGCACGTACGTCTGCGCGGGCTGCGGCCAGGAGCTGTTCAGCTCCGAGACCAAGTTCGAGTCGGGCACGGGCTGGCCGAGCTTCTGGGAGCCGATCTCGAAGAAGGCCGTCGCCGAGCACGCCGACAACTCGTTCTTCCAGCGCCGGGTCGAAGTCGTCTGCTCGCGCTGTGAAGGGCACCTCGGCCACGTGTTCGAGGACGGACCGAAGCCGACCGGCCTCCGCTACTGCATGAACTCGGCCGCCTTGAAGTTCGTTCCCGCCCAGACGTAGCGTCCTGGCGCCTAGGGCGACGGCGAGACGACCGGCTCGAGGGGCCGCCACTCCGCCGCCGTCACCATCCAGTCCGGCCCGCGCCGCGCGAGGCGGAGCTGGAAGAGCTCGACCGCCGACGGCGGCAGGAACCCGTCGAGCCCGCCGACGCGGCGGGCCGATCCGGTGAACTCCGCCCGGAAGCTCACGTCCGCTTCCGTGTCCGTGCGCCGGGACACCGCCACCTCGTAGACCGCGAGGTGCACGCTCTCGTAGGCGGCAAAGTAGCGGCGCAGGGTCGCCGCCGCCTCCGCCCGGTCCACGGTGCCGTTGCCCTTGAAGTCCTCGGACAGGCGATCGGCGATGGTCTGGGCGTCGCGGTCTTCCGCCGCCACCCGCAGCGATTCGACGAGGGCCAGGACGGGATCCGGCTGGCTACGGCATCCTCCGAAAGCGAGCGCGAGGACGAGGGCGGGAAGAGCGGAGCGCATGTGTTAGTGTGCCTCGTCTTCGGGCGGCTGCGTTCAATCCCATGATCCTCCCTCTTCTCGTGAGCCTGATCGCGCCCGTGGCGGAGGCGCCCCCCTCCTACAGCGGCCGCGAGAGCCAGGTCCGCGTGAACCTGCCGCGGCTCGAAGAGCAGGTGAAGGTGGACGGGATCCTCGACGAGCCGGCCTGGGAGCGGGCGGCGCGCCTCGTCGGGTTCTCGCAGTACGCGCCCGTCGACGGCCGGCCGGCGGAGAACGCGACCGAAGTGCTCGTGTGGTATTCGCCCTCCGCCATTCACTTCGGCGTTCGCGCCCGCGCCGCCAGCGGCACCGTCCGCGCCAGCCTCGCCAACCGCGACCGCCTCGACGCCGAAGACGCGGTGGAGATCTTCCTCGACACCTTCCACGACGGACGGCAGGCCACCGTCTTCATCGTCAATCCCCTGGGGGTGCAGGCGGACGGCGCGCTCGTGGAGGGCACGCGCACGCAGGGCGGCGGATTCGCCGGCCTCCGCACCGGGCGCGAGGTGCCCGACCTCAGCCCCGATTTCGTCTTCGACTCCAAGGGCCGGCTCACCCCGGAGGGATACGAGGTCGAGGTCCGCATCCCGTTCAAGAGCCTTCGCTATCAAGCGGCCAAGCAGCAGGACTGGGGCCTCAACCTGATTCGCCGCGTCCAGAGCAGCGGGCACGAGGACAGCTGGGCGCCCGTGCGGCGCGCGGGCACGTCCTTCCTTGCCCAGGCGGGAACGCTCGCCGGCATCTCCGACCTCCATCCCGGCCTCATCCTCGACCTCAACCCCGTGGTCACCGCGAAGTCGGACGGGGCGCGGAGCGCGTCGGGCTGGAGCTACGACACGGGAAGGCCCGAGGTGGGCGGCAACGTCCGCTGGGGCGTCACCTCCAACCTGACCCTCAACGGTACGGTGAATCCCGACTTCTCGCAGGTCGAGGCCGACGCCAGCCAGTTCACCTACGACCCCCGCACCGCCATCTTCTTCCCGGAGAAGCGGCCGTTCTTCCTGGAGGGCATCGAGCAGTTCACGACCCCGAACAACCTCATCTACACGCGGCGCGTAGCGTCGCCGGTCGGAGCGGCCAAGCTGACGGGCAAGATGGCGGGCACGCGCGTGGCCGCCCTCGTGGCCCTGGACGGCGCGGAGACCTCCGTCACCGGGCACGACCATCCGTTCTTCAACATCCTGCGCGTCCAGCGCGACCTCGGCTCCCGCTCCCGGGTGGGGCTCGTCTACACCGACCGCATCGAGGGGGCGGCCAGCAACCGCGTGGCGGAGGTGGACGCGCATCTGGCCTTCGCCTCGCTCTACGCCCTGGACGTGCAGGGGGCCCTCAGCCGCACGCGCGAGACCGACGTGCGCACGGCGCCACTGTGGCAGGCCGTGCTCGTGCGGAACGGGCGCCGCTTCGGGCTGCGCCACGCGATCACCGGCCTCCACCCCGACTTCCGCGCGGACAGCGGCTTCATCAGCCGCGGCGGCATCACGCACGCGAACCTCGACCATCGCGTGACCTTCTTCGGTCCCCCCAAGGGGCTGTGGGAGAGCCTCTCCTCCGACGTCGTCATGGACTGGATCTGGCGCTACCGGGACTTCGCGCGCGGCCCCGCCCTCGAGAAGAAGCTCCACTTCAACAACAACGTGACCCTGCGCGGGGGGTGGAAGGCGGGCGCCTCCGTCCTGATCGAGACCTTCCGGTTCGATCCGGAGCTGTACGACGGCTACGCGCTGGCCCGGACCACGCCCGCCGGCACCGAGATCCTGCCTTTCGTGGGCACGCCCGCGATCGACAACCTCGACTACGTCCTCAGCCTCAACACGCCCGAGTTCTCCAGCTTCTCGGGCACCCTCCAATATCTCTGGGGGCGCGACGAGAACTTCTTCGAGTGGTCGCCGGCGGACATCAAGTACCTGACCCTGACCGCGGACTGGCGCCCGACGGCCCAGGTCCGCGTGGGCGCCCAATACCAGCTGCAGGCCTTCGACCGGCGCACGGACGGGAGCACGGTGGGCATCCGCCGCATTCCGCGCCTCAAGGTGGAGTACCAGCTCACGCGCGCGATCTTCTTCCGGGTGGTGGCCGAATACGACGCCCGCCGGCAGGACGCGCTACGCGACGACGGCCGCACGGAGCTGCCCATCGTGATCCGCGATCCCGTGACCGGGTCCTACGCGCCCGCGGCGCCTTCCCAGCGCAACCGGTTCCGGCTGGACTGGCTCTTCTCCTATCAGCCGACGCCGGGCACGGTGGTCTTCGCGGGATACGGCAGCACGCTCACGGAGCCGGAAGGCCTGCGCTTCCGCGCGCTCCAACGCGACCGCGACGGCTTCTTCCTGAAGGTCAGCTACCTGTTCCGGATGTGAATCTCACCGGTCGTCCCCCGCGCGAGCCATACTGGGACTGAGGTCGCCTTCATGCTCGTCGCGCTTGCCACCGTCGTCCTCGGCCTGGCCGTGGGAGTGGGCCTGGCCTGGCTGGTCCTTTCCGGCCTCCTGGCCGTCGCCTTCCGCCGCGCGCGGACGTTCCTGCGCCGGATGACCCAGCGCCGCCAGTCACCGCGGCCGGATTCTCCGGACCGGCGGACGGAGGAACGTCGGGCCCACTGAGCCGCGCACGGTGCGAAGCAACACGACGACATGACCCTGGTCGTGATCCGCGTCACGCTCGCCGCCGCGCCGGCCACGTAGGTGAATGCCAGGAGGCGCACATGCTGGCCTGGCTCAACTGCCTGTTCCGCGGGTTCCACGTGCCCGAGCGTCAGTTCGTCGGCGGCTTCCGCTGCGCGGAGTGCGGGCGCGCCGGGGCCGACCTCGCGGAGATGGGCTTCGAGAACTTCGGCTACGCGCCCTCGCTGCGCCGGGCGATGGTGCGGCGCGAGGTGTTCAGGGGCTGACGCCGGACCGGCCCACGGGCCGGTTCAGGAGACCCCGACCGCCACCTTCTTGGGCTCCGCGGCCGCCACCTCGCGGCCGTGCGGCGCCTCCGCCGCCTCCAGCCCCAGGATCCCCTTCTCCAGCCACTCGTGGCGTCCGTCGAGGACGTCCACGCCCGCGCGGTAGCGTTGCACGTCGTCGTTGTCCCAGAGCTCGTCGAAGAGCCGCTGGACGCGCCGGCGGGAGATCCGGCAGAAGAGATCAGCCAGCCGTCCCGCCTCCTTTGCCTCCTCTCTCTGCTTCTCGGCCAGGGCGCGAGCGCGCGCGACCGTCGCCGCCATCGCGAACAGCTCGTTGGCCACGTCCACCAGGCGGAAGAGGAACGCCTGCTTGTTCTGCAGCTTGGCCTGGTAGCGCAACATGCCGTGGAAGCTCGCGCGGGCCAGCTTGCGGGCGCTGCGCTCGACGAAACGCACGTGAGTGGCCAGGTCGCCGAACTCCGAGTAGCGCGGCCAGCGGCCCCAGCCCAGCCAGCGCGTCGGGTACCAGCCCGCGTAGAAGGCGCCCATCCTGGGCAGGGCGGCGAGCTTGGCCGACATCCCCTTGTCGGGGTCGATCATGGCCCCCGCGACCTCGAGGTGCTTGTCCACCATCTCGCGGGCCATGAAGAGGTGCATGATCTCGGAGGAGCCCTCGAAGATCTTGTTGATGCGGTAGTCGCGCATCATGCGCTCGACGCCGATGGGCTGCTCGCCGCGCTCCGCGAGGCTCTTCTCCGTCTCGTAGCCGCGTCCGCCGCGGATCTGCATCGTGTCGTCCACGATCTCCCACGTGCGGTCGGTGTTCCATTCCTTGGCCGCGGCCGCTTCCAGGCGGATGTCGTAGCCGCCGCGATCCGCCATCTCCGTGGCCAGGGCCGCGATGGCCTCCATGGCGAACGTGTGCGCGGCCATGGACGAGATCTTGTGCGCGATGGCCTCGTGCTTGCCGACGGGCTTGCCCCACTGCACGCGCTCTTTCGCCCACTTGCGGCAGATCTCCAGGCAGAGCTTGGCCGTGCCCACCGAGCCGTTGGGGATGGAGAGCCGGCCGTCGTTGAGGGTGGTGAGCGCGATCTTGAGGCCGCGGCCCTCCTGGCCGATGAGGTTCTCCGCGGGGACGACCACGTCCTTGAAGCTGATGACGCCGTTGGCGAGGGCGCGCAGCCCCATGAAGTGCGAGCGGTGCTCGACCTTCACGCCATTCCAGGCCGTCTCCACCACGAAGGCCGAGATCTTGCGCGTCTTGGGATCCACCGCCATCACCACCAGCAGCTTCGCGATCGTCCCGTTCGTGCACCAGAGCTTGGTGCCGTTGAGGACGTAGGCGCTGCCGTCCGCGCTCTTCTCGGCCGTGGTGGA
>Ga0075431_100003736_pt1 | contig 14791 bp, 10 predicted proteins | sample RhiMetdeltSRZDD5_FD_75297 | JGI IMG/M metagenome (GOLD analysis project Ga0075431, IMG submission 75297) | Populus rhizosphere microbial communities from Tennessee, USA - Rhizosphere MetaG P. deltoides SRZDD5 | ecosystem: Host-associated > Plants > Roots > Rhizosphere > Soil | place: USA... | reverse complement strand
GCCACGCGCAAAGGAGAATGGATCGTCAAAAGCAATCTGGTTATAAGCGAGCCATCCCACGATTCCTAAAGAAGCCACCAGGAGGTAGGTTGCTGTGCGCGGCAAGTGGACTCGCCAGGGCTCCCGTCGTTTCAAACCGACCAAAAGCAGCACGCAACTTCCCCAGACCGGCAGGAGCCAGCCGTCGTATCGCGCCAGCGAAGCCAGCAGCGTGCAGGCAGCACAAGGGAGCACACTCGTGCCAGGCTGCTCCGCCAGCCGTAGCAGATGAAACGCCACGCCCAGAAACAACGCGATATAGAGCATTTCGCCCAGAGGAGTCGCTTGCAGGTAGAGAATATTCGGATTGATTGCAAAGGCAGCCACAGACACGACGGCAGCCGCCGGGCGATAAGCGGAGGCACTCAGCTGGAACAGATAGTAGCAGGCAAACCAAAAAGCGCTAACGGAGATCAGGGTCCCGGCCAGTCCCCGGCTCCAGAGGAAGTCGTTCTGTACCCACGGCAGCAACAGCAGATGCTGAAGCGGCAACCAAACCGTTCCCAAATGGCTGTAGTGCGGAACTGGATGATCGAAGACCCGGCGCGCGATATTCAGGTGAGCGACGCCATCGTAGTGAAGATTCAGAATCCCGGTCAGATAACAGAACGACGCCGCAGCCAGACTGAGCAAAACTATGGATATTGGAAGGGCGACTTTTGGAAGGCTCAAAGTCGACGATTAGGTGAGGAGGGAATCCAAAAAGAGCGAGCCTACTCCAACCGGGCCGTGGCTCAGGGCAGATTTCAGATAAACAACTCTTCGTCCTGATGTACCGCGTCCACCTGGTTTCGTTTGCGCGAGAACAGAAACTGAAGTCCTCCGGAGACGCCGCGAATCAGAGCCGAGACCTCGCGAACGGGCGCCAAAACATGCTGCTGAACAATGGCCGATGTGGCTTGCATTTTCTCGATCGCGTCGGTGACCACTTCGTCCGCTCGAGCGATCTGATCCCTGGCGCGATCGGTCGTATCTTCAATGACCGCATTCACGCGCTCCACCTGGTATTTCACGGTCTCCGAAATGCCGGCGAAGTTCTCAGTTGTCGCCTGAAATCCACGGACAATGTGCTTGGCTTCGCCGAGCACATCTCTGAAATCGGCCAGGGCCGGTTCAGTCTTCGCTGCGACACTATCTCGGAGCTGTTCAATATTTGCCACCAGTTTCCTTATCGACAGGAAGATGCCAGCGAGCATACTAACCTGGATGATGACAAAAATTCCGATAATGATAATGAAGGCCAGAGCTAGCTTTTCCACTTCGCTCTCCATTGAATTAGAGACAGCAAGAAATGCTGCTTGCTCCTTCCGAAAGCAAGCAGCAAAACAAGAACGGGTCTGCCAGATTATTCCGAGCTAAACTGCGTTTTAGCCTTCTCTTCCCGATAGGCTTGCTTACCGGCCTCGATCGCAGCTGAGAGTTGCTCCTTCTGAGTCGTCACGGCTTCCTTTCCCTTGTCGATATAGGTATTCATTTTGTCAGAGACATTCCGGCTCGCAGAGAGCACCCGCTCTCTGCCTTCAACAGCGCGCTGGGAAATCATCTCGCGAGTCTCCCGGCCCGCTCGGGGAGCAAATAATAAAGCCACGATGGCACCAATGCCACCGCCCACTAAGAAGTAAGCCAATTTGGACGCGCGGTCGCCTTCACTCATTCGATTCACCTCCTTAAGATCAACGTTCACAGCCGAGATCGTAGCATATCCCTCTGTGCTCTACAAATGATTACAGTGGGTTAGCGGCAAAAGAATGACCTGCAGCAGGTGGCAGGCGCCCTCCTCTCGTACGTTTCGAACCTAAAGCAGGAGACCCCTGTCTGCGACGGCAACAAATCGCCTCTGACAAGTAGGGACGCAAGGGCAAGTGTTCTCTGCCCGGGAACACGGCTACAGGTGCCAACCGTTTTCACCTGGTTTCATGGTGAAAGTGCTCATAGACCCGCTTCGCCAGATGCGGGGCAATCTCCCGAGAAAGTTCCTCGACCGAGAGTTCGCGAATCGCTTTCGTGCTGCCAAACTTTCTCAACAGCAGCTTGCTCGTCTTCTCGCCAACCCCAGGAATTTCAGCAATGGCCGAGGTGAGTGTTCGTTTGCTCCGTCGCTGTCGATGGAACGTGACACCGAAGCGGTGGGTCTCGTCTCGGATCATTTGCACCAGGTGAAGGACGGGTGAATGTTTGTCAAGCACGATTGGGTCTTCCTCGCTTCCAAAGACGAAGATAATCTCCTCCTTCTTCGCGATGCTGGCCAGGGGTTGCGTCGGCAAGTTGAGCTCCTCGAGAGCCGAGGCAGCAGCGTGCAATTGACCCAGCCCTCCGTCAATCAGCACTAAACCGGGCAGGGGCTTCTGCTCCTCCTGAAGGCGTCTATAACGGCGAAAGACGACCTCGCGGATGCTTTTGAAATCATCCGCACCTTCGACGGTCTTGATGATGAACTTTCGGTAATCGCTCTTCTTCATCTTGCCGTCTTCCCAAACCACCATGGAGGCAACGGAGTCGGTGCCCTGAATGTTCGAGATATCGAAGCACTCAATGCGGCCCGGTGGATTCTCCAGCCCCAGGGCGCTCGCGAGACTCTCTCCGATGACACCACTGGACGGGCTGAGAACTCGAAAACGCTGATCAAAAGCCAGCTTGGCATTCGTGCTGGCCAGCTTCACGAGATCTCGCTTTGTTCCCCGCTGCGGAACTTTGATGTTGACTCGCCTGCCCTTTCGCGTGGATAGAAAGTCTTCCAAGATTTCCCGATCCTCGAAGTCGCGCTGCGTGAGAATCTCGTCTGGTGTGAAATCCGAGTTGAAGTAATATTGTTTCAGCAGCGCAGAGAGGATCTCACCGCTGTTGACACCTTCAGCGAGCTCCTCCCAGAAGAACTCCCGCCGGTCCACGACCTTTCCAGACCGCAGGTGAAAGAGTTGGGCGGCGGCTTTTGATTCTTCACGGTGTAGCGCATAAACGTCCAGATTGCCGGACTCATTAGATGAAATGCGCTGCGGCTCTGAGAGCTGGTCAATGGTCCGGATGGTATCGCGCAGGTGGGCAGCCAGCTCAAAACGCTCTTCCTGCGCGGCTGCCTGCATCTTTGCCGTGAGGCTTTTCACTAGATCTGTCCGCTTCCCTTCCATGAAGAGCTTCAAGTCTTGCACGCGGCTGGCATATTCCTCCTTGCTACAGACCGACCTTACACAAGGCCCCATGCACCGTTTGATGTGATAATCGAGGCAGACACGAGGACGGTTGCCATCAACGTCGATGGAACAGGTTCGGATCTGGAAATAGCGGCTGATGAGCTTAAACGTCCGATGGGCCAGGCTGGCGGGAAAGTAAGGTCCGAAGTAAAGGCCGCCATCCTTCTTCACCCGCCGCGTGACATAGATTCTCGGATAGGCTTCATTGAGCGTCAGCTTGATGTAAGGATATGTTTTGTCGTCTCGGAGCAGGATATTAAACTTCGGCTTATGCTGCTTAATGAGATTGTTTTCCAGCGCCAGCGCTTCCATCTCATTGTCGACCACAATGAACTCAAGATCGGTGATTTCGGCACGGAGGTGGTCAAGCTTGAAATCGACGTTTCGCGAATCCTGGAAGTAGCTTCGCACGCGAATGCGCAACGACTTCGCCTTTCCCACGTAGATGATTTTGCCTTTTGAATCCTTATATAAATACACTCCAGGCTCGATGGGAAGGTTTGAGAGCTTTTCTTCGAGGATGTCGTGGGTTGGCTGGTCCATACAAAAAATTCTGTTGTCCCTTTTGTAAGCGGTGTGGCGATCAGAGCAGCCGTCGCGATGGGATCGTTCGCCCGAGAAGTGACCCGTAACCTCTTGCACACCGTGTCGCTCTTGGCTGCCCCTTCTACAGCGCAACTCTCAGAGGAGTTATTATGCCACGATCCATTCATCACCAACTGGCGACTGGCAGGCTGACTTCAGCTGATTGTCGAGTGATCGTCTGCCTCTGGATCACCTCTCTGATGTTTCCAGCAGTCCTCGGCGCCCAGCAAGGCGCGCTGGCCGGAGTGAAGGTTCCTCCGGACAACATTCGTTTCGTAGGCAATAAGTCATTCTCAGTGGAGGACCTTCGCGCCATCTTTCGAAGTGCCGGGACAGTAACGGCCCAGGTGCCATCGGAGTTCATGGACACATACAGCAACGACCGGATTCTTCATGCGATCAACACGCTGCTCACGTTTTATCGGAATCGTGGCTTTGTCAAAGCCTCTATCAGTCCACCGGAGGTGGAGTTCGGCCCAAGCGAGCCAACTGGAAAAATGGCTTTCGCCCTGAAGATTATCGAAAACAACTCATACCAGCTCGGCCAGGTCAGGATCGCTGGTGCCACCGCCCTCCGAGAGGATGTTGTCATTTCGATGTTAAATCTGCAGGCCAGGCAAGCGGTGAATGTGTCGAAGATCAACGCCGGGATTCTCGCTTTGCGCGAGACTTACCTGACGCTCGGCTATCTGGATGTGGATATCAAGACCTCACTCGATGCCCCAGATGGCAAGAAAACGGCCGATCTCAAGGTGGATATCTTTGAAGGAAGTCAGTACCGTGTCGGCCAAGTCCAACTGATTGGCCATTCACCCATCAAGGAGAACCTGCTGCGGGAGATCTTGCCATTTCAACCCGGAGACATCTTCGGGAGAAAGGCGTTTGATGCCTGCCTGGAAACACTGAACGAACTCGGCATTACGCCCGTGCTTACCGGCAATGATGTAGACTTCAACTACAACAAGTCGAAGGCACTTGTGGACGTGGCGATCCACCTTGAAGGAAAGAAGAAGTGATGAATCATGGATGCCGAGCCAGAAGAGATGTGAGCCCTAGAGAAATGGCAGCCAGTCACTAACCAGTTGCTGCCTTTAGCGTTACTCACCGCTCATTAGCCGCTCATCACTCATCACTAAAGAATCCTGCTCCTTGTATTGCAGCTGATAGAGCTTGTAATAGATGCCGCGCTGGGCAAGCAGCTCCTGGTGAGTTCCCATCTCACGAACCTGACCCTTGTGCATTACAAGAATTTTATTGGCGCTCTGAATAGTTGAAAGCCTGTGGGCGATGATGATCGACGTTCGCCCCTTCATGAGACGCGCTATTGCGTCGCGAATCCTCAGTTCGGTATCTGTATCCACGCTCGATGTTGCCTCATCCAGAATGAGGTTCTTGGGATCGTGCGCCAGAGCGCGTGCAAAAGCGATGAGTTGCTTCTGGCCGGTCGAGAGCGTGCTACCGCGTTCCTTGACCTCTTCGGCGTAGCCGTCAGTCAGATCCTGAACGAACTCGTCCAAGTTCACATCCTGAGCTGCGCGGTGAATGGCTTCTTCGGTTATCCAGGGAGTGCCTAGGCGAATGTTGCTGGCAATGCTCCCTGAAAACAAGAAGACATCCTGCAGGACAAATCCGAAAGCGCTGCGCAACTGCCTTAAATCCAGCTTTCGGATATCATGCCCGTCGAGCAAAATCTGCCCTTTTTGGACGTCGTAAAACCTCATGAGCAGGCTGGTCAGGGTGGTTTTCCCAGCGCCGGTATGCCCGACAATCGCGACAGACTCTCCGGAACTGACTTTGAACGACACATCCCTAAGAACCCAGTCCCATTCGGAAGCCCGTCCATCTGTTGCCACGCCGCGGTTATAAGCAAACCAGACGTTACGGAACTCGATTTCTCCCTTGATTTCACCCAAGCGGAGCGGCTCCTTCGGCTGCTGGATATCTACCGGGGTATCCAGCAGCTTGAAGATGCGCTCCGAGCTGGCCATGGCCGATTGCAGGATGTTGTATTTCTCGCTGAGATCGGCAATGGGACGAAAGAATCGTTCCGAGTACTGAATGAAGGCTACCAGTGCACCAAAAGAGAGTTCACTTTGAAGTACCTGACCACCGCCGTACCAGATGATCAAGGCGACGGCTAGAGCGCTGACCACTTCCACAGCGGGAAAAAATAGAGAATATGCCATGACGGAGTCGAGGTTGGCTTTCAAGTGAACTTGATTGATCTCATCGAAGCGCTGGAAGCTTCTTTGTTCATGGCTGAACAGTTGAACGATGGACATCCCGGCGATGTGCTCCTGCAGAAACGCGTTGATCCGGGCGATGGCCGTTCGTACCCGGCGATAGGAATCGCGCGCCTTGATCTTGAAGATCACGGTAATCAGGAAAATCAGCGGAATGACTGAGAAGGCCACCAGAGCAAGCTTGGCATTGAGATAGAACAGAATGGCGACAATGCCCAACAACACCAGTACGTCCCCGAGAAGGGTGACAACCCCTGCAGTAAAAAGTTCGTTGAGAACGTCGACATCAGTGGTCACTCGTGTCATAAGCCGGCCCACGGGATTCTTGTCAAAAAAGGCGAGCGGCAAGTTCTGCAGATGGCTGAAGATCTGCAGACGGAGGTCGACCATGATCCTCTGCCCTGTCAGTTGCATGATGTAAGTCTGGATGTAGCCGAGGAAGAATCCGAAAGCGACGATCCCCAGGTAAATGAGCACAATTCGGTTGAGCCCGGCCTGGTCCTTGTGAATGATGTAGTTGTCGATGGCGATCTTGGTCAGGTAGGGGCTGCTGACCTGCATCAGCGATGCCACGCCGATGAGGACCATGGCTGCCAATACCTGAAGCTGATAGGGCTTCAGGTATTGTATGAGTCGACGCATCAAACGCGCGTCGTAAGATTTGTCTAGGGCTTCTTCTTCGTGATGTTGGCTCATAGATTCTACAGCGGATCTTAGATCCTAGCCACAAAGGTTGGGGATTTCGGGATGCGTTGCAGAATTCAGATCGTGAAATACCTAAGCAGCGTCATATTCGGCTCAAGGTCAGGCTTGAAGCAGGCCGGCGTTGTTACCCTACCAAGCCCTCACGGAAACGTGACATCATCCAGCAATCCGCATTGCTGATTCCCAACCCCAAGTCAGCCTTCCACAATCCAACTGGCTAACTTCGTGTCAACTCGTCCTCCAACAATTGCTTCTGGTAGAGATCCGCATAGTACCCGTCCAACCTCACGAGTTCGTCGTGCGTCCCGCGCTCGACAATTCGCCCCTCGCTGAGGACGATGATCTGGTCTGCAAATCTTACCGTCGAGACCCGATGACTGATCACAATGGAGGTTCGGTTCCGCATGAAGATCTTCAGGGCATTCAGGATTTTCTCTTCCGTATCGGTGTCGACGCTGGACAGCGCGTCGTCAAGAACAAGAATCCTGGGATTCCGAATCAGAGCCCGCGCAATCGCCGTTCGCTGTTGCTGTCCACCGGAGAGGGTGATGCCGCGCTCTCCGATGAGTGTTTGGAACTGTTGTGGAAACTCCTCAACATCGGGAAGAATGTGCGACAGACGCGCGGCTTCACGAATGACGGCTTCTGAAGCCTGATCGACGCCAAAAGCAATGTTCTCGGCGAGGGTATCACTGAAGAGAAAAGTCTCTTGAGGAACATAGCCAATGCTCGAACGAAGCTTCTGCAGCGTGTAGTCCTGGATGCGAACGCCGTCGATGCGGATTTCGCCATTCGTGACGGGATAGACCCGAGCCAGCAGGTTGACCAGGGTGCTCTTACCCGATCCGGTTGCTCCTACAATTGCATAGGTCGCCCCCCGCGGGATGTGCAAATGGATGCCTCGTAGAACAGGGGTGCCGTTGTATGCAAAGGTCAAATTCCTGATGTCGATTTCACCCTGGATGTCTGGAACGTGGAGACTTGTGTCCGGCAAATCCTGCCGTAGTCCCCCCTTGCCAACTGGCGACGGCAACAAAGGCCGGATGCGGATCGATTCGTCGATCTCTGGCGGGACATCAAATATCTGGTTGATTCGTCCCAGCGAAGCTGACCCGCGCTGAACGATGTTGATGACCCAACCGAGCGCGATCATCGGCCAGGTGAGCATACCGAGGTAAGCATTGAAGGCCACGAAGTCGCCCAGAGTGATGCGTCCCGCGATCACTTCGCGCCCGCCGTACCACAAGACGAACACCCCTCCTATTCCGAGCAGTGTGCCCAGCATGGGGTAAAACGTACCCCAGATGCGGATCAGCTGCAGGTTCTTACGAATATATTCCCGATTGAGCCGCTTGAACTGTTCGACCTCACTCTCTTCCTGGGTGAAGGCCTTAATCACCCGCACGCCCGACAGATTCTCCTGCACCCGAGCGCTGATCTCCGAAAAGGCTTCCTGAATCTTTTCGAAGCGCTCGTGAATTAGCCCACCAAAATGCTTCACTGCCAGAGATACCAACGGCACGCTGACAAGCGCGAAAAGAGTGAGGACCGTATTGATACGCAGCATGAGGAAGAGAACAATGACGAGCCGGATGATGGTGTTGACTGAATACATTATTCCAGGCCCGAGCATCATTCGCACGGCATTGAGATCGTTCGTGGCGCGAGACATGATGTCGCCCGTCTTGTGGTTTTGGTAATAGGGGCGAGCAAGTCCCAATAGATGGGCAAAGAGATCGTTGCGCAGGTCGTATTCGAGGTACCGAGATGCCCCGATCATGATCCTGCGCATCAGAAACAGGAAGATACCCTCCAGGACCGCGAGCAACACAATCATGCCACCGATGAAGAACAGGCGTTCGTTCGAAATGCGCTTGCTCAAAGAGTCGATGCCGTATTTCAAGAACAGTGGAGAGATGGTAGCTGCCAAGTTCGAGAGGGTAACGCAAAGAACACCCACCGCGAGCCGGGTTTGATACTTTCGCATGTAAGGCAGCAGACTAGACAGGATAGCTAGCTTCTTCATCGGCGTGAGGACTCAACAGTCAGAGATCAGGGACCCAAGGTCTCACTATAGCAAATCACAGCGGTTGGCCCAACCGGGGCCAGAGAATCGAAGGAGGACAATGCCGGCAGAGTCTGGTCCGTTGATGGGCTCAAAACCAGCTGGCAGAGCGCTTCTGTCGTACGCACGCTCACCCGCGCGGCCCGCCCACGTTGACAATCTCGGGACGAATTCAATAACGTTACAGGCCTTCGAATTGGAGGAGCAGCGAGAATTGTGCCGCCGGAGAGAAGCCCGCCATCCAGACCCGGATTCGCCGCTCCGTACAGTTGTAAGGACATGAGAAAAGGGACAGCGGGCTGCATCGAAGTCATTTGCGGAAGCATGTTCAGCGGTAAGACCGAGGAACTGATTCGACGGTTGCGGCGGGCACAAATCGCCCGGCAGTATGTGCAGATTTTCAAACCAAAGATCGATGAGCGCTACAGCGATGACCACCTAGCCTCCCACAGCGACATGCGTATCAAATCGGAGGTGGTTGGCTCTTCTGCTGAAATCCTCGAAAAGCTGGATGGTCGTGCCGAAGTGGTAGGAATTGATGAAGGGCAGTTTTTCGATGCGAGACTCGTTGAGGTCTGCAATCACCTAGCCAACCAGGGGAAACGAGTGATTGTCGCGGGACTGGATAAGGACTATTTGGGGAAACCGTTCGAGCCGATGCCCCAATTGATGGCCGTTGCGGAATATATCGAGAAAACGCTGGCGATCTGCATGAAGTGCGGCGCTCCAGCCAACTACACGCAGCGACTGGTGGAAAGTTCGACTCGTGTCCTAGTCGGCACGGCTGGGACTTACGAGGCCCGCTGCCGCCGCTGTTTCACGCCGACGCTTTCAAAAGACTGATATCCCTATTAGTCGCGCGCCCCAGAATCCTTCCTGGCACGGAACGGGCCGACGTCAGTTCTTTGGGTAAACCATCGTCAGCGGGTCCGGCAGCGGGATCCGGTGAATTTGTCCTCCTCGGTCAAACTTCTCGAACGAGATTTCTGGTTTGTCAGGATTACCTTTCAACATGTCGTCAACGTTGCCAACGGCTAGAATCACGACCTGGTCGCGCATCAAATACTTCTTGGCGACGCGCAGAACATCCCCCGCGGTCACTGCACGCATGCGATCCCGGTACATGTCCCAGAAATCAGGCTTGCGCCGCGTGTACTCGTCGTTGGCAAAGGTTCCAGCAATCGCTGCCGCCGTCGCAAAATAGCGGGGGAACACTTCGACAGCTGCATTGATGGCCGTCTGCAGCTCTTCCTGGGACACCGCGTGCGTTCGGATTTTTTCGATCTCCTCGAGCACAATCGACGTGGCTTGAGCACAGGTTGGACTCTTCGACTCAAAGCTGGCTTGAAAGACACCGTCGTAGTAGATACCAAAACCATAGTTCGAGCCCGCGCTGTAGGCCAAACCTTCATCGGACCGAACACGCGACATGATGCGGGAAGTAAAGCCTCCGCCGCCAAGAATGTCATCCATGATGCTCAGAGCATAAAAGTCGGGGTTATCCCGCAAGGTGCCCAGATGGCCGAGGGAGACTCTGCCTTGATTGACGTCCGGCTTGTTCACCATGTAAACACCGGGCTGCAAGACGTGAGTGGGTTTAGGAACCGGAGGCACAGTTACTTTCGGAGCGGGCCATCCCTGCATCGCCTTTTCGAGCCGGGCAATCATGTCGGAAGTCTTGAAATCACCCGAGACGGCAAAGATGAGCCCACCGGGATGGCAGTACTTCTTGTGGAATTCGAGGAGGTCCTGTCGGCTGATGGATTCGATAGACGTTTTGGTCGGCAGGGCAGTGGAAAAATGCTGGTCACCTCGCATTAACCGTGCCCATTCTCGACTCTGGATACTATCCGTACGATCGTTCCGCCGCTCCATTCCCTGGAGCACCTGGTTCTTGTACAAATCAATACGGCTTTGCTGAAATCCAGGGTTCCTCAGCATATCGAAGAAAAGCTCTAAGGCCTTATCAAGATCCTTGCTCAGGCAATTCAGATTGGCGGTGCCTTGCGTATCACCGATGCTGCTGCTAATCGTCGCCGCCAGGAAATCGGCCTCTTCATCGAACTTGTCTGGGGGCAAGGTCGCGGTCCCGCCTGCCCGCATCTGGCTCCCCGTCATCGCCGCCAGCCCTTCTTTACCATTCGGCTCCACGTAGCTCCCGGCGCGGATCAGCACGGAAATTTGGACTAACGGAAAGTCATGATCCTCCGCCAGGAAAGCGACGACCCCGTTCGCCAAAACCCGCCGATAGTTCGACACTTTGGGAGGAGTGTAGTGCAATGCGGAATACTTAAGCTCCCGGGGGTGTGAGGGAATGCTGGGAGCGGGTGACGAGACCTGAGCAAAAGCCTGAGCCGAACTTACGAGAATGAAGCTGCACACTGCCAGAGAGAAGCGCTGATTGTTGGATCGGACCACGTTACTTGCCCCCTTCCAGCGCCTGCAGGCGCATTTCAACGATCTTCCGCATGGCCTGGATCATGTCCTGTTTGTCAGGGGGAGCCTGGCCTTCCTGTTGCTGAATCTGCTGCTGGATTTGCTGCAACTGTTCTTTCTTGAGCTGAGCTGCCATGTTCTTGAATTGCTGCACCTGCTGCTTTTCCTGGTCATCGAGTCCGGTGAACAGCGGGTCAGGAGCCTCATCTGCTGGGGTCTTTTTGGTGTAGTAGATCGCTACGGCGCGATTCTCCGGCGTGAAATATTTGTTGGCGACGCGCCTGACATCCTCAGCCGTGACGGCCTGAAACAGCTTGGGGTCGGTATTGATGTGCTGCCAGCCCCGTCCAGAATCGCGAATCAAGAGTTGCAGCATCAGGTTGAAATTACTCTGCAGCTTCCGAAAATCTGCCGCTGCGTTTTGATTCTTGACTTTCTGCAGTTCCCGTTCGCCTACAAGGTCCTTTTTGAGTTTTTCAATCTCCTGCTGGATCGCGGCTTCCACCTGCTCAGGTGTTTTTCCTGGCTTGGCCACACCGCGCAACTCAAAATACCCTTCGTACTTCGCGCCGTTGACTGCCGCTGAAGCACTGTTCGCCAGGCCCTGCTCTAACACTAGAGACTTGTAAAGCCGGCCAGTCCTACCGTTGAGCAAGTCAGAAAGAATAGCGAGAGGCGGTTCATCCTTGTGTCCGTCAGCGACAGTATGGTAACGGATGACAGCTTCAGGATTGGTTTCCGCATAGGCGGTCATACGGCTCTCGGCAAGCTGCTTCATCTCGAGAGTTCTCACCGGCTCAGGGTCTTTCGGACCTCGCTTCAGACGTCCGAAATACTTCTTCGCCAACGCAGTGGCCAGCGGCGGTTCGAAGTCTCCGACGAGGCACGCTGTGATATTGTTGGGCGCATAGTTGATGTCAAAATAGGCTTTGGCCTCCTCGCGCGTGATGCCCTCCAAATCACTGGGCCACCCAACCACTGGCCAACCGTAAGGTGAAGATTGCCAGAATAGGGATTCAAACTCCTCCTGGAACTTGCCAGTAGGAGTACTTTCGGTCCTCAGACGGCGCTCCTCCCTCACAACATCGCGTTCTGAGTAGAATTCACGAAACACTGGATTGGAGAGGCGATCGGATTCCATCCAGAACCAGAGCTCCAGCTTGTTCGCCGGCACATTGATAAAATAGACCGTGAAATCTTCAGTTGTTCCTGCGTTCATCCCGGAAGCACCAGCCGTCGTGTAGATGCGGTCGAACTCATCTTTGACAATCAGGTCCTTCTGGCGCTTCAGCATATCTTCGTATTTGGCTAGAAGCTCTTGATGGCGTGGGCTGCGGTTCTTGGGATCGCTGAGGTCATCAATCTCACCCAATCGCTGCTTCTCAACCAGCCGTCGTTCTTCCTTGCGGATTTCGGCCTTTAAGGCGTCCATCTCCTCCATCAGCTTCAAGTCTTCTTTGATATTGTTGGTTCCGATAGTATAAGTGCCCTTGAACATCATATGCTCGAAGAGGTGAGACAGCCCGGTAATCCCGGGCCTTTCGTTGACTGAGCCGACTTTGGCGATCCAGCCGGCCGCGATGTTCGGATCGGCCTTGCGGGGAACCATCAATAGTTTCATCCCATTGTCCAGAACGAACTCCTGCACCGGGACATTTTGAGCTGCCAGGCCGGGAAGCCATAACAGAAACACCAGTATGTTCAGCACGGGTTTCATAAGATTTCCTTGTCTAAAATAAAGCACTTGCAAAGGCGCATGAACGGCTCCCACCTTGTAGCATGAAGTCCGGACTGGGAACAAGAAATTCGCGGAGTTGTGTTGCGACGTCATCGAATCTCAAATTTAGCGAAGCCCGGACTCCCCGCGTCTCGAGCAGGTTTCTTATGCAGGCTTGGACGCGGATTCGTCCAGTCTGTCACGATTGCGGCCACCAGGACTGGAGATTCCGAGAGACCGTTCCTACACGCGACATTCGACCTCATCAGTGTGGTACTATGGTCGGCGACTGGCTTAGTCCTCCCAGCGGCTTTGCTGACACGCATAGCCTTGGACTCTGGACTAGAGGAACCGGTCGCCCACATCACGGTTAACATTCATTGTCAATCAAGGGGTTCGAATGTCCAATGCGAACTTCTTTGCCGGAGTGGACCTAGGCGGAACGAAGATCAATGTCACCATCCTTGGTGATGACGGAGTATTCCGGATCACCGAGATGCTGGAATCACCCGCTCTTGTGGAACAGGGACCTGCGGCGACTCTCAAGCAGATGGAAGCCGCACTGTGGCAGGCAGCAAAGGCTGCCGGCATCAGTACGAGCTCCATCAAGGCGATCGGGCTAGACACTCCCGGTCCTGCCAGCGCCGATGGTGTGATCTCGGCACAAGGCTCGACAAACTTTGGCCACGCGGGTTGGGGACGGTTCCCCATTCGCGCAGCCTTTGAGCAAACCGTCAATCTGCCTACGGTGTACGCTAACGATGGGAACGCTGCGGCCCTCCACTGCCACCGACTGAAATTCGGACAAGATCCAAGGTCCTCCTCCATGACGGCGGCAGTGGGAACGGGCCTCGGCGGAGGGATCGTGGTGAATGGGCAGTTGGTAGTCGGAGCGACTGGCTTTGCAGCCGAGACCGGTCACGTTGTCCTCCCAACCGTCGGGCTGCTTGAAGCTGACCAGCCGGTGCCCAAGTGCAACTGTGGGCGCGAAGGGGACGCCGAGTCGTGGGCTTCTCTCATGGGCATCAAAAATAATCTGCTGCCGTATTTCCTCCGAAAGTATCCGGCTCACCCTCTCTGGCAGATTGAGGAGACAAGTGGCGAGCGGGCCAAGCGAGTCCGTTCTTTCGGTGAACGCGGCGATGAAATGGCCCGACTGATCTTCAAGAAGCAGGCAGTCGCCTTGGCCGCCCTGTTTGACATCGCCATGCAATTTCTCGATCTCAATGCGTTTTTCGTCGGCGGGGGCGTTGTACAAACAAAGCCTGAGTTTCGGGAGTGGTTTCTCCAAGTGATTCGTGAACATCTCCCCCTACGCGACGAACAAAAGGGTGTGACCATCGAAGTTGCTCCAGACGGCGACATGGCTGGAGCTCGCGGAGCAGCCCGTCTGGCCCTGGAATCGTGGCATCCCCGTCAAACTTGAAGTCGGGTCGAGGTTCGGTCGCAATGGGACGGTCCCCGCCAACTGATGCGCGAGTGGTGATCCGCCAGGACAGATTTGATTAGGCCTCCTTCACGTTGTTTGTCAGTCCTGCATCCCCGTGGTATGATCCGGATTCAGAAAAGAGGTGCAAGCTCCCTCAAGCGGCCGCTGGAGTGATCGCCTCACCCAAAGGATCGAACCCATGTTCTCTCAAGGATTTGTTACCTCCCGACTCGAGAAAGCCATTGGCTGGGCCAGAAAGTATTCTCTCTTCCAGTATCCCTTTGTGACCGCCTGCTGCGGCATGGAGTACATGGCGGCGGCGGCTTCGCACTATGACATCGATCGATTTGGCGCCGGTTTTCCCCGCTTCTCTCCCCGTCAGGC
>Ga0075431_100003729_pt1 | contig 14805 bp, 9 predicted proteins | sample RhiMetdeltSRZDD5_FD_75297 | JGI IMG/M metagenome (GOLD analysis project Ga0075431, IMG submission 75297) | Populus rhizosphere microbial communities from Tennessee, USA - Rhizosphere MetaG P. deltoides SRZDD5 | ecosystem: Host-associated > Plants > Roots > Rhizosphere > Soil | place: USA... | reverse complement strand
CACCTGCGCGTCGGTCATGCCAGCCGCAAAGCCATAAAAAGTTCATAAGTACGCAGTCGCTGTCCCAGCAGCAGGCATAATGCCTAAAGCGCCAAGTTCGCCGCGCGGTTGCGGCGATACGGGGGACCCACACGAGCATGAGCTCGGAGGGGCGTATCCATCAGCCATAGGCGGATGGTAGAGGACTCCAACCTCGAGCCCGTCAGCTAACCCCGTCGGCTCTTGGAGGTGTAGTGTCCGAATCGTCTGTTGTGTCTGTCTCCCATGCCTCTCATGCGCATGGGCACTCTCGCCGGCTGTTTCCACTGACATTGACGGCTCTCGGTGTCGTCTACGGCGACATCGGAACCAGTCCGCTCTACGCTCTGCGCGAGTGCTTTTTCGGATCGCACTCGGTGCGGCCGACGCACGACAACGTGCTCGGCGTGCTGTCGCTGATCATCTACTCGCTGCTGCTGGTCATCTCGGTCAAGTACGTCGCGATCGTGATGCGCGCGGACAACCAGGGCGAGGGCGGCGTGCTGGCGCTGACCGCGTTGATTCCCGGTCGCTTTGGCCGCAGCGGCGGATTCCCCAAGCTCGCGGAGGGCCGGCCGATCCTGATTGCGCTCGGCATCTTCGGGACCGCGCTGCTCTACGGCGACGGCATGATCACGCCGGCAATCACCGTGCTGGGCGCCATCGAGGGTCTCGAGGTCGCCACTCCGCTGTTCCAGCCGTACGTCGTGCCGCTCACCGTCGCGATCCTCATCGGGCTGTTCATGATTCAGAAGTACGGAACGCACCGCGTCGGCCGTCTCTTCGGCCCGATCATGGTCGTCTGGTTCGTGACCCTGGCGGTCATGGGCATCATGTGGATCGTCCGGCTGCCTGCGGTGCTGAGTGCCTTCGACCCTCGCCACGGCGTGTCGTTCTTTGCCGCAAACGGGTACATCGGCTTTGCCGTCCTCGGTGCGGTGTTCCTCGTCGTCACCGGCGGGGAGGCGCTGTATGCCGACATGGGGCATTTCGGCAAACAACCGATCCGCATCGCGTGGTTTGCTCTCGTGCTACCCGCGCTGGTCCTCAACTACCTGGGTCAGGGTGCATTGCTCCTGCTCGACCCGCGCGTGGATCATCCGTTTTTCATGCTCGCGCCAACGTGGGCGCTCGTGCCGCTGGTGGCGCTCTCGACCGCGGCCGCCGTGATCGCTTCGCAAGCGCTCATCTCAGGGTCGTTTTCGATCACGCGTCAGGCGATTCAGCTCGGCCTCGCGCCGCGTCTGGAGGTCGAGCACACCTCGATTCACGAGATGGGCCAGATCTACATCCCGCAGGTCAACTGGGGGCTGATGATTGCGACGGTGCTGATGGTGATTGGCTTCGGTTCTTCAACCGCGCTTGCCGCCGCCTACGGCATCGCCGTGACGCTGACGATGATCATCACCGTGCTGCTGCTGTATGTGGTGATGACCGAGGTCTGGCAATGGCGGAAGCCGATCGCGATCGGTGTCGTCGCGATGTTCCTGTTGGTCGACGTCGCGTTCTTCGGCGCCAACGCGCTGAAGGTCATGCAGGGCGGATGGGTCACGCTGGCAGTCGCGACGCTCTTGTTCACGCTGATGACGACGTGGAAAACCGGACGGCGGCTGGTTGCCGAGCGGCTGACCGCACGGGCGATCCCGCTCGAAGATTTCATCGAGGCAGTCGCCGCGTCGAAGCCGGTGCGCGTACCCGGAACGGCGGTGTTCATGACCGCGCAACCGACGGGAACGCCGCCGGCGCTTGCGCACAACCTCCGGCACAACAAGGTGATGCACGAACACGTCGTCGTCCTGACCGTGTCCACGGTCCAGCGGCCGTATGTGTCGTCCGGGAAACGCGTCTCGATTGAGGCGCTTGGCCACGACCTCTTCAACGTGCGCGTGCAGTATGGCTTCATGGAAGATCCGGATGTGCCCTCGGCGTTGCAGCAGGCACGCGAACAGGGTCTGCCGATCGATCCGGACGACCTGACCTTCTTCCTGGGACGCGAGACGATCATCGTGACCCGGCGGAAAGGCATGGCGATCTGGCGCGAGAAGTTGTTCGTGGTGATGGCCAGAAATGCCGTTCGTGCCACGGCGTTCTTCCGCTTGCCGACCGAACGGGTGGTCGAGCTGGGTGTCCAGGTCGAAATGTAGCTGTTAACCTGCAACTCTCTTCGCTCGTCATTCGTCTGAGAGAGCGCATGCCACGACTCCATCCGATTCTCCGGCGATTCAGCCGGGCTCCGATGTTTACGACCACCGTCCTGATCACGCTGGCGGTCGGGATCGGCGCCAATACGGCGGTCTTCAGCGTCGTCAACGGCGTGCTGATCAAGCCGCTGCCGTATCCCGATGCCGAGGACCTGGTCGGCGTCTGGCATACGGCGCCCGGCGTCGGCTTCAGGGAGCCCGTCGTCAACATGACGCCGACGATGTTCTTCACGTATCGCGAGGAGGGGCGGGCATTTCAAGACCTGGGCGTGTGGACGAGCGGCGGCGTCACAGTCACGGGTTTGTCAGAACCCGAACAGGTGCGGACTCTCTACATGACGCAGGGCACGCTCGAGGCGTTGAGGGTAGCACCCTTGCTCGGACGCTGGTTTACTCGCGAGGACGATACTCCCGGGACGCCCGAAACCGTTCTGCTGACGCATGGGTACTGGCAGCGGCGATTTGGCGGAGACGCCGGGGTGATCGGACGGACGATGACGATCGACTCGAGACCGCGCGAGGTCATTGGCGTGATGCCGGCTGGTTTCAAGTTTCTCGACGTGAACGCCGAGTTGATCCTGCCCGAGCGATTCGAGCGGGCCAAGTTGTTCTTGGGTGACTTCAGCTACTCGGGAGTTGCGCGGCTCAAGCCGGGCGTCACCATCCAGGACGCCAACGCTGATGTCGCGCGTCTGGTGCCGATCTGGCTCCAGGCCTGGCCTGTGTTCCCCGGAACGGATCGCAAGCTCTTCGAGAACGCTCGTGTGGCGCCGGCGGTACGGCCGTTGAAGCAAGACGTCGTCGGCAACATGCGCGACGTGCTATGGGTGCTGATGGGCACCATCGGCGTGGTGCTGTTGATTGCCTGCGCGAACGTCGCCAATCTCCTGCTGGTGCGAGTGGAGGGCCGGCAGCAGGAGCTCGCCACCCGCGCGGCGCTTGGCGCATCTCGCGGGCGCCTTGCGCGAGAGCTCATGCAGGAGAGCGTATCGCTCGGTCTGATTGGCGGTGTGCTCGGAGTCGCACTGGCGTTCGGTGCGCTGCGTCTCATCAAGGCACTGCAGCCGGGGACGCTCCCTCGTCTCGACGAAATCACCATCGACCCGATGGTGCTCGCATTCGCGACGGCGGCTTCGCTGCTGTCGGGTGTGCTGTTCGGCATCATCCCGATTCTCAAATACAGCGGACCTCGATTCGCCGGCGCACTTCGCGGATCACGAGGGGCGAGCGACAGCCGTGAGCGCCACCGCGCGCGCAACGTGCTCGTGGTGGTGCAGGTCGCTCTTGCGCTCGTGCTGCTCGTGGCTTCGGGTCTGATGATTCGAACGTTCCAGACGTTGCGTGAGGTGCAACCTGGCTTCTTGCAAGCCGACCGCGTCCAGATGCTTCGGATCTCCATCCCCGAAACGCTGATCCCCGATGCGACGCGCGTGGCTCGCACGTATTCAGACATTCTGGACAAGCTGTCGGCGATTCCCGGTGTGCGTGCCGCGGGACTGAGCAGCGCGCTGCCGATGGAAGGCTTCAACAGTAACGACGCGGTCTGGGCTGAAGACAAAACCTACGAGGCGGGCAAGCTTCCGCCGATCCGCCGATTCAAGTTCATCTCACCCGGATACTTCCGTACGGTCGGGACGCCAATGGTGATCGGGCGCGACCTCACGTGGTCGGACATCTTCGACGACCATCGCGTCGTGGTGATCTCGGAGAACACGGCGCGCGAGATGTGGGGTGAGCCGGCGGCAGCCCTGGGCAAGCGGATTCGACTCACCGGCCGTGAGCCGTGGCGTGAGATCGTCGGCGTTGTCGGCGACGTGTACGACAACGGCGTGCACCTGCCAGCGCCAACCATCGTCTACTGGCCGATGATGGCGGCGGACTTCCGCGGCAACGAACGCTTCGTGGCACGGTCGTTGACGTTCGCGCTGCGCAGCGATCGGACCGGCAGCGAAGCGTTTCTTGCGCAGATCCGCCAGGGTGTCTGGTCCGTGAACAGCAGCCTGCCGCTGGCGCTCGTGCGCACATTGCAGGACGTCTACGATCGTTCCCTGGCTCGAACGACGTTCGCGCTGGTGATGCTGGGCATCGCTGGCGTGATGGCGCTGCTGCTTGGCGTCGTCGGGATCTACGGTGTGATCGCCTACTCGGTGTCGCAGCGGACCCGTGAGATCGGCATTCGCATGGCGCTCGGCGTCGACCAGCGGGACGTGCGCCGCATGTTCGTGCGCCACGGCCTGATGCTCTCGGTGATTGGCGTCGTGGTCGGGATCGGCGCGGCTGCCGCGCTGATGAGGCTGATGACGTCGATGCTGTATCAGGTGAGCCCGCTCGACCTGGCAACATACGCCGGCGTGTCTACTGTCCTGCTCGCGGCGGCAATGATGGCCAGCTACTTACCGGCCCGGCGTGCGGCGTCGTTGAACCCGATCGAGGCGCTGCGAACGGAGTGAGGAACCGCCAATCTCGTCATTTAACGTCAGTTCTGGGTCATTAAACGTCACACGATCGACGTCTGCGAACCGCGGCAGAGCACGCGATTGCCAAGATCTGCAGCCTGCGTGAGCGGCATTTCGTTTGCTCTGATCCAATGCATGGGTCCGGTTCCCGTGCGCGGAAAGGCTGAAATCAAGGCACTTGCCGATCAGGTGTTCTCGGCGATGCAGGATGCCGAGTTCACAGACGAGTTGGGCCTGCTCCACGAGCGTGTCTTCAGCCTCGATCCACAGGCACTCTTCGACACCACGGTCAGCGTGAACGAGTCGGTCTGGACGTTGAAACCGATGGTCGAACTGCTGCTCCTGCACATCCGCGATGTCGCCATCAGCACCAGGCCAGCCAGGGAGCGACAGGTAGAAATCCGCTGGGTGATCGAAGCGGCTGGCTTCTAGCGGTTGCTCCGCGCCAACAACGTATTCACGAGCTCCATCAGCAACGACACCTGAGGGCTGCCGTCGTCAGAGAAGCGGATGGCTCGAGTCGAGCCGCCGTCGTCGACGGTGATCGTGTAGCGCAGAAGATCCGCTCCGATCGGCTCGGGGATTTGCAAGGGCCGCGCGGTCATGTCCCTCACCATCTGCTCGACTTCCTGCGCGGCACCCGGGTCGAGTTGTTCGGTGTCGATGTCGGCGAGACGGAGCGTCTGGCCCGCAAACCCGCCGGATTGTTCGACTGAGATTTTCATGGTGCGACCTCGGGGAGCGAGGCCACCGACACATGCAGATGGCCTCTCTATTCGTATGCGGCGTCGTTACTTCCGATCTTTCGCGATGGCCGCTCGCGAGCGCTCCGCGGCCTCGGCCTTGAGCGCGTCTCTGAAGGCGGTCAGTTCCTCGTCTATGACGGCCTCGATGCCATTGTTCTCCGGCAACGTCATCGTTCCGCAACAGCCGGTCCGATCCTGCGGCAACTGCGCCAGCGCCGCTGATACGGGAGATTCCTCGAGCCGCACCGTTTCCGAGATATCGGCGGTGAGCGGCGTCGGCGACACGACAATTTCTCTCACGGTGAAGCGGTTGCGGATGAAGTTGCGGTACTCGACGGGTTTCCCGTCGGCGTTCGCGATGAGCAGCATCTGGTTTGCCACGTCGGCATATGTTGCTCCGGCGCTCGGCGACGCCACGATGGCCCTGATGACCAGGCTCAACAGGTATCGCGCCGAGTCGTAGAGGACGATCGCATCGTCTTTGACGGCCCTTCGCTCGAACGAGTAGATGTCGGCCAGCACGTCGTAGATCGCGCCGGTAAACACCTGCGAGATGGCGTGGACTTCGTTGCTGACCTGACTCAGCCTCAGGTCGTTGTCGGCATTGCGGAGTCCGTTGGGCCGGCCCAGCGCCAGACCAAACTGTTCGGCCAGGTCGGAGAGGAACGTCTTGTCGTGCAGGTTGCCCTTGGTCTGCGCGATGACGGCCTCGGCCTGATCGAGCTGTGACAAGGCCAGGAAGATCGCGGTGAGATCGCCAAACGACTCGTGCAGCCCACCAGTCTGCGGATTGGCCGCGGAGATCCAGTTTGGCTTCAACCCGTCGAGGACGGCGTGCCCCGTTTCATGGGCCACGATGTCGAACGACCGGCACGTGAAGATCTGCGCGGTGCCTTGCATGAAATGGCCGAATGCCAGGAGCCGCTGTCCCGGGCTGTAGAACGCGTTCATCATCTGCGAATGACGCGGCTGCACCTGAATCGGATCGGAGTTCGTCGGTCCGTTCCATCGCCACGGGACCGTCGCCAGCGTCGTGCCGACGGCGAGCGCCCGTTGGTACATCGTCAACGTCTGGCGCACGACGGCGAACGTGTGTACGGCGTCGAACTCGGCGGTCAGCGGCGTTTGAATGAAGTCGCCCAGCGCGTTGGCGACGACGGCCGGCATGCCGGTGATGGCCACGTTGATCCGGGCGTCTCTTGGCCCGGTTGAGACTGGTCGTGGCAGGAACGACTTGCGGATGCCGATTTCGGCGACGCTGGGGTCCTGCTTCCACATCAGCACGCGCGGACCAACCAGCAGCGGAATCGGAACGGGGATCGGAACGGGGAGGGGAATCGGGCCCGGCGCCTGAGTGGTGACCGGATTGGCGGCACGCATCAATCTTCTATGGGCACGATATTCGAGCGTGGGTGTGGGCACCGCACCCGGCGCGATTGAGTTCGGTCGCTTGGCTTCAATCTGTTCGAGCAGCGCAGTCAATTCTTCTGTGGCCATACTGAGCCTCCTTCAACAACCCGAGGCTTCGTGACGGGCATTGCCGTTCAACGTTCGCGGGGGATGTGGCAGCAGGCGCGCAGCATGCGAGCAGCCGCCGCTTTCATAACGACGGAACCCGCGTATGTGAACCGGTATGCTCGAGTTGGAAGAACTAGGACTGGAACCAGCGCGCGGTGGTGCGTCCCCGACCGCTGCGGGCGACGAGCACACGCGATGCTTTCGTATCGGGCTGCGTGACGAGCGGCAGGCGTATCTTGGCCACCATCTCTCCCGCGGGCTGGACGTTCATCCACAGGTGCCCGCCGCACTCGCTCACCAGGCCCTGCAGCGTCGCAAAATCGACACCCGGCTTTTGAGTCTTGGGCCGCTCGGACTCGCGCCCTACGCGGCGCGTCTCGGTGACCGTAATCAACGCGTGGAGTCCCAGCCGCACGTTGCGGTGCTTGGCGGAGAAGTGGCGATCGACGACGCTCGTGCCGAGCTCGATGCGCAGGCGCCCGCCCGGAGCCATGCGTCCGCGGCCGTAGCTGGCGAGATTCACCAGCAGACGTTCGATGCGCTCGATGCCGGCATCGACGTTCAACGGCGTGGACGTATCGCGCAGCTGCACTTCGACGTCGCTTCCGGCGACGGTCTTGAGCACCGGCTCGAGATCGCGAACGATGGTGTTCAGATCGACGAGCATCGGCGTGCGTGCCTGTTCGTTGCCGGATGCCGCCAGTTGCTGCAGGAACGCGGTGGCGCGTGCGATCTCGTCGAACAGTTCTTCACCGCGCTGTCTGGCGTCGAGATCACGGGCAGACGATGCCAGCCATTCGCGGCCTTGCTGCTGGATGCTCTCGAGCAGATTGCTGCAGGTGGTTGCGACCTCGGACGCGAGCCGGCCGACCGCCTCCATGCGATGGGCCTGGCCGAGCCGTTCCTCGAGCACCCGCAGGCGGGTCAGATCCTCGGCCACCACTTCGATCTCACCTGACGGCAGCGACCGCGCGGAGAGACGCATGAACAGCCGGCCACCGTCATTCCGCCGCCATGTCGTCTCGATGGATTCTCTCGTCCGCGTGCTGACACATCGTTCGATCAGCCAGGACAGTGCCTGCGGCGCGTCGAACACCGCCGTCGCGAAATCGATGCGCGCGAATTCGTCGAGCGTGCGGCGGCCGACGAGCGTTGCGCAGGCGCGGTTGGCGTCGCTCAGCGCCCCGTCGCGCGTGCAGCGGAACATCGCGACTCCCGCCTGATCGAACAGGCGGTGGCTCTCGGCGCGGCTGGCCTCGAAGGCGTCGGTGCTGGTGGCCAGTGAATCCTGCAGCTGACGGGATCGCTCCTGCAGCGCAACCAGCGACCGTTGCAGCGTGTCGCGCTCTGTCACGAGCGTGCGATTGCGTTGCTCGACATCCGCCGAGCGGGTCTCGTGCTCGAGCTGTTGCTGCGCGAGCTGGATTTCGAGTTGCTGGCGTTGCTCGACGAATCGGGCGCGCGTGTCGTTCAGTGTCTGCTCGAGGGTGGTCCGGGTCGCCTGGGCATTGGCGAGATCTTCTTCGAGCTCGGCCCGTCCGGCCCGTTCGAGTTCGAGCTGTTCGTCGACCTCAGCCTGCCGCGCGGCGGCCTCGCGGATCGCGCCACCGGCCTCGTCCAGTTGATGCTCCAGCGTGATTCGCGCGGCTTTGGCTTCCGCGATCTGATGCGCGAGGTCGGCCTCGCGCGCGGCGGCATCCTGCAGGGCGTTGGTGGTGTTGGCCAGCTGACGGTCGAGTGTCTCGCGTGCGGCCTCGACGTCGGCGACTCGAGCCACGAGCTCCACGCCGTCTTGGGTCAACCGCGCGACGTCGGCCAGGGCGGACTCATGCTCGCGGCGCGCCCCATCGAGCGCGGAGTTCGTCTCGCTCAAACGGTCCTGGAGACGATTGCGCTCGGTCTCGGCATCGGAGAGATCGCACTCGAAGCGCGCCCGCGTATCGGCGAGCTCCGTCGCCGCCGAGGCGAGCGCTGTCTCGTGTTGCGCAACGAGGTCGGAGACGTGTTGCGTCAGTCGAACGACATCGGCCGCGGCGGACTGATAGTCACGGCGTGCCTCGTCGAGTGCCGAGCCGGTTTCGGCGAGCCGATCCGCAAGTCGGTTGCGCTCGGTCGTGACCTCGGACAGCTCGCGGCCCAGGCGAGCGCGAACGTCTTCCAGCTTGGTCCCTGCGGCTGCGAGCGCTGTCTCGAATCGCTGCTGCGCATCGCGAAGCGCCGTGTCGGCCTCTGCGAGTGTGCGCCTCAGCTCCGCCTCCCGCGCGGCGGCATCTTGCAAGGCGGCAGTGGCATCGGCCAGTTGGGCCGCGAGGTCGGCTTCCTGCCTCGTCAAGCTTTCGACATCGGAGGCCGCGGACTCATAGCCGATCCGCGCGTCGTTCAATGCGGCATCGGTCTCGGCGATTGTCTGCTCGAGACTGACGCGCAGCGCACGTTCCTGCTGAACCTGCTGTACGAGAGCCGCTTCGCGTTCGGCTGAGACGCGAAGCGAGCTCGTGGCGTCGGCCAGTTCAGACTCGAGCGTGTGCCGGGTGTTCTGGACGTCCGCGAGCTCGGCGACGAGATCGGTCTCACGCTGCGTCAGGCGAGCGCGGTCCGCGGCGGCCGCCGCGGCGGCGGCCTCGTGCCGCTGCTGGGCGTCGCGCAGCGTTTCTTCAGCGCCGGTGATCACATGCTCCAGCGTCTCGCGCGTGACCTGAAGATCCTCCAGTTTCACCAGCAGATCGGCTTCGCGCTGATTCAAACGCTCGACGTCGGCGACAGCGGACTCACGATCGCGGCGCGCCACCTCGAGCGTCATATTGAGATCGGCGAGTGTCCGTTCGAGGTCGGCTCGCCTCGTCTGCTCTCGTCGCAGCTGCCCATCGAGCTCGGCTTCGCGCTCGGCCGCTTTCTTGCTGGCAGCGAGTCGCTCGCGCGTGGCGCGCGTGGCCGAGTCTTCGAACGCGGCCTCGGTGGCGGCCAGCTTGCCTTCGAGCTCGTTGCGGCTGACCGTCGCATCGGCCAGCAGCACCTTCAATTCCGCTTCGCGCTCGGTAAGGCGCTCGACGTCTTTCACCGCCGACGCGTGCCGCCCCTCCGCGTCCTGGCGCGCGTGCATCGCCTCGGTCAGCTGCAGCTCGAACAGGTGTTGTTGTTCGCTGAGTCGTCTGGCGTTTTCGCCTCGCTCCTCTTCGGTGCGCGCGTTCGCCGCATCGACGGCCGACTGCGCGTCGGCGAGGCGACGCTCGAGCGTGCCTTTGTCGGCTGCAGCAGTGGACAGCTGAGAGTAGAGATCCGATTCGCGTTGTGCCAGGCGTTCGGCGCTCGCGGCCGCTGATTCCTCGCTCTGGCGCGCGCGCTCGACCTGCAACGCCGCAGCGCGGAGCTGCTCGTCGACCATCTCCCAGGTCGCGGCGGCGCGGGCCATGCCGATGTCGTACTTGGCCTGTTGTTCGGCCAGCAGTCTGTCGGCGTCCGCGACTTTCCGTTCGAGCTCGGCACGCACCGCGCGTTCGAGTGCGCGCGTGACCACAACCGGCAAATCGCGAAGGAACGATTGATTACGGGGAATGCAGCCGTCCACGTCGGCGGGGATCGATTCGAATGATCCGTCCGGAACGACGACGACAACAGCCGGGTGAAGATCGAGGCTTCGCGCGTGGGCGACGAGGGAGGACCAGCTGCCTCCGTCAACCTGTGCGTCGATGAGCAGAACGGCAAGATCGCGGTTCTCGTTCAGCCACTTCACGGCGTGCTGGTGATGCGCCGCCCATGAAACCGTGACCGTCTGATCGATGCCGCGCAGGGCTGTAGCGATCGCTTGCGCGTCGCTCCGTTCGCTCCCGATATAGAGAACCTTCATGAACCCCCACGAAACTGCGGGAACCGGCTGCCCTTCCTCTATCGGTCGAATGCCTTCCGGGCTGCACGGGGTCTCGAAGGGGGCTGAGATGTGGACGAGCTCAGCTGGAACAGATGACTCAGGAACGGGCCCGAATTGGCGCGACCCGCCATCGCATATAGGCCACGAAAGTGGCCATCGCGAGCAGCACAAGCGTGATGAACGCGGAACTGATCTCGCCGCGCACCACGTGCCAGATAGTGGCCGAGATCATGACGAACATGATGCCGGCTGCCGCCGATGGGACGAGGCCGGGCAGAATCCGCGTCACCCCGGGCACGGTAATTCCGATCGCGGCGGCTACCTCGGCCACGCCCAGAAACAGCCAAAACCACCGCGGCAATGAGGCATACATCAGTGCCGCGATGTCCGGCGGTGGTGCGAGAAGCAGTACGCCGTGTGCCAGGAACGCGGCCGCTAATAGTGCCTGGAGCACCCAGAGCAAGATGTTCATGGTCCCTCCCATTCTCCCCTCATTTGGGACGTCGAACGAGGAGGGACCGATTCGACAAGTGCGGGCGTGCGTCGCCTGGGCTTGAATCGGCCGTTATGCAGCCTTTTCAGCCTTGGACCGGTCGGCGGCTGCCGGCCGCTGCTTGGTTTCGATCTTGCCGTTGATCGTCGCGCCTTCCTGGACCGCCAGCCGGCCGCAGGTGAGCGATCCCTCGATCGACGCGCTCTTGCGGACGTCGGCCTTGTCGCGAGCGACGACGCTCCCGATCACCGAGCCGAACACCGTCACCACTTTCGCGTTGATGTCCGCGACGACGGTGGCATTCGGCCCAATCGTCAGCGTGTGCTCGGGCAAATCGATCTTGCCCTCGACCTGACCGTCGACCGTCAGATCCTCAGAACCGTTGATTTCACCCTTGATTGAAACAGAGATCCCGATGCTGGCCACTCGCACGTCCTTTTGCTGCTGCTGTTCACCGTTGTTCCACATTGCACACGTCCCCCCATTTGTTTCTCGGTTCGGCGCGCGCAAATGTTAGAGCGCAACCGTCAAAGACTCTGTGCAGCTCAGGCATTCGGCGATGCACCTCGCTATCGCTTGGTGTTACGCACATGCGAGCGTACGGCGACGCAGATTGCCGGCGCTGCATCGGGCCGGCCCAGGGCTCGAGCCGAGGCCGCCATCTCGTTCAGTTTGGGTGAACCGAGCAGGCGATCGATTCGGAAGGGCAGATCCTCGACGCGATTGGCCTTGGCTGCCGCGCCGCGCTCGAGGAGAAAGTCGCTGTTTGCCATTTCCTGTCCGGGAATTGGATTCAGGATGAACAACGGCTTGCCGAGTGCCAGCGCTTCCGACGTCGTCAACCCGCCTGGCTTGCTGATGATCAGATCGGCGACGGTCATCATCTCGTGCATGTTGGACACGAAGCCGAGCACGTGGGTCGGGTGATGGCGATCGTGCGCTGCCAGCTCGCGCCGCAACGCTTCGTTGCGGCCGGCGACGACGACGGTCTGAAACTCGCGCGCGACCGCGTCGAGCGACTCGAGGATCTCCGCCATCGGTCCCATCCCGAAGCCGCCGCCGAGCACGAGCACGGTTGGCAGATCGTCGCGGAGCCCGCGGCGCCGCCGAACGGCGGCGGCGTCGATCGTCTGCGAGAAGCGCGACGCGATCGGGATGCCGGTGACGGCGACGCGCTCGCTCTCGACCTGGCGCGCGACCAGCCGCGCCTTGGTCTCGTCGGCGGCGACACAATAGAGATCGACCGCCGGTTCCATCCACAGCGCATGCGCTTCGAAGTCGGTGACGATGCACACGACGAAGGGCTGACGGGCGCCTGTCTTGCCGTTCATCGCACCGAGGACTTCGAGCGGAAGGAAGTGCGTGCACAGCACCACGTCCGGGTCGAACTGTTTCACGAGACGCACGAACTTCCGGTTGGTGTGCTCGGCAAACCCGCGGCGGAACTTTCCGAGCTCGCGCAGCCGCTTCGGGTTGTCGGTCTTGTTGAAGAACAGTTCGTAGAGTTCAGGCGCGTGGGCAATCAGCTTCACGTAGCCTTCGGCGTAGAACTTCCGCTGCAGTTTCGGCACCAGGTCCAGCAGATCGACGCGCGTGACCTCGTCGGACGGATGCAGGGAGGTCCAGGCCTCCTCGAGGGCGGCAGCCGCCTGGAGGTGCCCGCCGCCGGCGGTCACGGTGGCAATGAGGACTCGCACGTGTGGGTTGGCTCCGGCGACAGTTATCGGCGAATCTCGACTCCAGCAGGAGCGCGAGGCGATTGCGGGGGGACCGGTCTCGGCGGCGTGTGGCGTGAATCGAGCGGTGTTCCGAAACGCCGCGCTCGGAAGTTTTCCTATAATCATGCCGGCTGTCATCTGATTCACCGCAATGCGCTAGGCAACGACATGGCTCCACACGTGCTGCCTCGTACCCACGTCTTCATCAGTTACAGCAGGCGCGATCGCACGTGGGTCGATCGTTTGCGGGTCCACTTGAAGCCGTTGGAGCGTCAGCTCGGACTCCAGATCTGGGACGATTCGGAACTGGCCGCCGGCTCCCGCTGGCAGGACGAAATCGCACAGAAGCTGGCCAGCACGAAAGTCGCCGTTCTGTTCATCAGCGCGGATTTCCTGGCGTCGGATTTCATCGAGAAGAACGAGCTGCCCCCGCTGCTGGACGCGGCGGCACATGACGGCGTCGTGATCCTTCCGGTGATTCTGAGCGCCTCCAGATACCTGTCTATCCCTGAGTTAGCGGTGTTCAACGCCGTGAACAGTCCTTCGCGTCCGTTGATTGACTTGTCCGAGAACGAGCAGGAAGCCGTGCTGGATCGGGTGAGTCGAGCCATCGAGGCATCCTTCGGTGCGGTCACCGATGACGCGGGGTCACAGACGCCGGGCGCGCCGGCGGCGCTGCGTCAGATGCGTGATCCCGTCCGCGACTTCGTCGGACGAACGGAGGAGATTGACGAGATCGTGGCTGCGCTCAGCCGGTTATCGGCATCCGATGCAGCCGGTGCCATCGTCGTCGTGCGTGGCATGGGTGGGGTCGGCAAGACCGAGCTGGCCTACAAAGTCGCCACACGGCTCGAGGCGCAGTTCCCAGACGGCCAGTTGCTGGTCGAACTCGGCGGCGAAACACCGGCACCCCTCTCGGCAGAGCAGGCGCTCCGCAGCGTTATTCGCAACTTCTTGTCGCCGGAGACCGCCAACAAAGCGGACACGCTTGGCAAGCTGCAGGCGCTTTATGAGAGCGCCCTCGCCGGCAAGCACTACCTCATCGTCGCCGACAATGTGAAGGGTGCGGATCAAATCCGGCCCCTCCTTCCGACACCAGGCTGCGGTCTGCTGGTGACCACGCGGCAACGCTTCGCGCTGCCCGGTATGATTCCGGTCGACCTCGATAGTCTGTCGACCGATGCGGCTGAGCAGCTGTTGCGGCAGATCTGCTCGCGCATCGGCGATGCGGCAGCGAGAATGGCGCAGTTGTGCGGACGTCTTCCGCTGGCGCTGCGCGTCAGCGCATCCATGCTCGCGAGCGACGACTCGATTCGTGTCGAACGCTATCTGGAGCGCCTCGCGGACGAGAAACAGCGATTGAGTCTCCTGCACGATCCGGATGATCCTGCCTTGGACGTCGGCGCGTCCTTGAGACTCAGTTACGACGCGCTCGAGCCGGCTGCGCAAGACGTCCTGTGCCAGCTGAGCGTGTTTCCCGCCAGCTTCGATCTCAACGCGGCACTCGGTGTCGTGCGCGCCTCGGACGCATTCGACGTGGAACAGTCGCTGTCACGGCTACGCCGTCGGAGCCTGATCGACTGGGCAGAGGACGAACAGCGATACAGCCTCCACGACCTCGTCAGGGTCTTTGCGTCAACACGGTCGCAAGCGATCGAAGACGTACGCGCGCGGCACGCCCAGTACTTCGCAGACCTGTTGACGTCCGCGAAGCACGCCGGGGAGGTCGAACCTGGCGCGTCCGAGGCGGACACCGGCGACACTTCACCATCCGAGTCGGTCCCGGATCT
>Ga0075431_100003728_pt1 | contig 14807 bp, 11 predicted proteins | sample RhiMetdeltSRZDD5_FD_75297 | JGI IMG/M metagenome (GOLD analysis project Ga0075431, IMG submission 75297) | Populus rhizosphere microbial communities from Tennessee, USA - Rhizosphere MetaG P. deltoides SRZDD5 | ecosystem: Host-associated > Plants > Roots > Rhizosphere > Soil | place: USA... | reverse complement strand
AACACTACAAAGCCGCGCTCCGGTAAGGGGCGCGGCTTTTTTAGTTCGCTGTGATTGCGGGATGGCTAAGGCTTATAGAGCATCACCCCGGTCTCGACCGCTACATTATTGCCGGTATAGGTGTGGGCGATCCAGGGCGATAGGAACGTGAAATTATAGTTGACGATCGAGACCGTAATTCGCTCGTCGTTAGGGTTGTCAACGGTGCCCGCCGTGCGGACGACGCTAACATTATCGCGATTCATGCCGAGAAATGGGTTCGACCCGGCGGTTGTGTTGTTGTAGAGAACCATGTTGGCGATCTGATTGCCGGTGCCGTCCCATGCGTTCACCACACCCCAACGCACTCCCGCGCGCACCCGATCCACCATCATCTGATGTGTGAAAAGGAGCTGTCCGAAATCCAGCGCGCCAATCAGGCAAGCCAGGAAAACAAGCACGACAAGCGCGGATTCCACCAGCGCTTGGCCCCTGCGGCCTTTTCGTCCCGGGCCGATCGGGTTACGGTTCTGATTCTGAAGGAGCATAACGACCTAAGAAAGGATATGTAGCAGCAGGCTTATTGGTGAATGTATACGACGCGAAGAGCGTGTTGACAGTGAAACTGGAAATATTCACTTTGACTGTCGATGGCACCGCGGCGTCGTAGGTGACGTTCACATTCCCAGTGCTAAGACCCGCAATCGTCGGGGTGGCGCCGTCACTGGGCGACGGCGTGGCATAAACAACTACGTTCTTAATTGCCAGCTTTACTTTGTTGGTGTCGGTAGCGCCATTAGCGCTACGATAGGTTCGAAGGGCCGCGTACCGTGCGCCCTCGTTGACGGCGCCCTGCAGGCGATTATAAGAATACATTCCATAGCCAAACTGAAATGTCCCAGCGAGGCAGGGAACCAGGACTGCCGCCGACAGCGCAAACTCGATGATAGCGCTTCCGCGCTTGGAGCTCCGGGCGCGCGGTCTCATTCGACTAACCTTATGGTGTTTGCCCCGTTAGCGAGATTGCCCGCAGGAGCATCCGCCGGACCGATGTACATTGCGCACTTGGACTTATTTGGATTGTGAGGCTGGTTTGGCGGAAGGAACACATAGACGAAACCCACCACAGTCGAGGGCGCGGCGGCCTGGTCGACAATCGGAACGATAACGAGTCGCCGCAGCGGCGACGCATCGTGGTTTGCAATGTAGTCTTCGTAATCAGTCTCGTTTGGCATCGAGTCCTGGTCGGACCGCTCGTTCAGGCTCCCGTACACAACCGAGGTTTTGACACCAGGAGTCCGGTCCACAACTTGACCCAAAGCCACCGTGTAATCCATGTGGTCGTCTTCAATTGCAGCTGAAAGCGAGGCCGCGCTGGTTTCCATGATGTACCCGCGCTCCGCATGTGAGCCAGCCTGTACCGCCGCCAGCGCCTCGTCGGTTTGGTCGGACTCGCACAGATTCTCCCTCTTTTGTGCGTGGCCGTTATCCAACGTACCGGCAGGCCAGAGCAGAGTCAGTTCGTCACCCTTTTCGTATCCGAAGTTTGGACCTGTCGGACTGTGGGCAATCGGCGCGAACGGAAAGACTCCCTGGCCAAAGCTTGTGGCGAGCGTCACTCCGGCAATCGAACGCGCCGCTACGGCGATCGAATTCGGTATCGCGCCTGGGTGTAGGGCGTTTAAGCCGCGTAGGGCAGTCATCGTCACGGAGTTACTTGGCGCAATCACTCGCACCCACTTCACATTGCTCGGCGAGGCGCCGGCGTTGGTCCATGTCACCTTATCGACGCTGAACTCGGTTGTCACCGAGCTGAACGATTGAGTGGCGAAGTTCCATTTGTTGACGCTGTTGGTTACTTGCGCCTGCGCCGCTGTGACGCCTGCAGCCGTGCCATTGAGTTTAGACGCTGCCGCCAGTGCAGCCGCATCCGTGAACGCCTGGGCTTCATTCCTTGCAATGAAGGTACGGCCCAGATCCACGGCCAGTCCGACCATTCCCAGGAGGACCGCAACAGATACACCCATCGCCAACAAGACGAATCCTTCGTCCCGTCGGCGGGGAATGCGAGAAATGTTTTTATTGCTCTGAGCTCTGTCAGCCACTATGACCCCGTTTCAGTCAACACCGCACAGTTGACTTATTAGTCGTACAAAACGAACTTTAACACGTAACCTAAAGATAATAAAGGTTACTGAAGTACTACGGAATCTTAGCTTTCCGTAGTTTCCGGTAATTTGGAGCCTAGGTAAAACCACCGAGTATTTGCGCCTGAATACAAGTGGTTTCAGAGTCTTGCAAAATTCCCTCCGAGCGAGAAGACTTCAGCGTTTCACTACTGTTTTGCTACAGTTCAACCATGAAGGGAATGCGCCTCGGTAAATACCTGATCCTGGACAAACTAGGTGAAGGGGGAATGGGAGAGGTGTGGCGGGCGCGTGACGAGCAATTGAATCGCACCGTAGCCGTAAAGATCCTTTCAGCCGACGTATCCACCGATCCGGGCCGGCGCGCGCGGTTCGAGCAGGAGGCTCGGGCACTGGCTGCGTTGAACCATCCGAACATCGTGGCTGTATACGAGGCAGGGCAGCACGAGGGCAGGGCCTACATCGTTTCCGAGCTGGTCGAAGGCGAGTCGCTACGCGCCATCATCTATGGGAATCGGCCTCCACTGCGAAGGCTGATGGAGATGGCGGCGCAGATTGCCGAGGCGCTCGCTGCGGCTCATCATGCCGGCATTGTTCACCGCGACTTGAAGCCTGAAAACATCATGGTTACGCCCGGTGGCCGTGTGAAGGTGCTGGACTTCGGGCTTGCAAAACAGTCGGCCATTCGAAATGCGGATGTGACAGCCACCCTGCCGTTGACCCACGCTGGAACGGTGATGGGAACCGTCGGGTATATGTCACCCGAACAAGTACGCGGCGAGGATGCGGATCATCGTTCCGACATCTTCAGCTTCGGCGTCGTGCTCTTTGAGATGCTGACGGGCAAGCGCGCTTTCCAAGCCGCGTCTTCGGTGGAAACGATGAATGCGATTCTGCATCAGGATACGCCACCGCTCGACACTGAATCACCGGCGTTGCCTCCGGCGGTTGTCACGGTTGTCCACCGATGCCTGGAGAAGCGCCCGGATCTGCGCTTTCAGTCGGCGGCCGACTTGGCGTTCGCGCTACAGACGGTCGCGCTCACCGGCGCGTCAGGAACACAGCAAGCGCTGAAATCGCCGGCTAAGCGGCGCAGTGGCTGGCTCTGGCCCGTCGCAGCGACCCTCGGAGCCGTTCTCCTTTTCGCTGCCGGCTTCGTCGTGCGCGGCCGCACGATCAACCACGATCCGCCGCAGTTTCAGCGGATCACTTTCCGCCGAGGACTGGTGTCGAACGCCCGGTTTACTGCAGACGGCCGCAGCGTCGTCTACCTCGCCAGCTGGGATGGCAACCCCTTCCGCGTCTTTATGGCGACTCCCGGCAATCCGGAATCGCGCGACCTGGGGCTGCCGGAGGGAGCCATGATGACGGCTCTTTCCTCCAAAGACGAATTGGCTCTATTGACCGGGCCATTCGGGCAGGATGGAACGGGCACGTTGTCACGAGGATCGATCCTTGGGGGGCAGATGCGGCCCATGCTCGAAGGCGTGAGATGGGCCGACTGGTCGCCCGACGGTTCATCTCTGGCAGTGCTGCGTTCCGTGAACGGCAAGTTCCGCCTGGAATATCCGATTGGGAAAGTTCTGGCGGACAATCTGGAGTGGCCGTTGCTCGCCATTCGCGTGTCGCCCGATGGTTCTCGCGTGGCGTACGCCAGCTATTACAAGGGCACTAGCGTCAGTGTCGGGATCATCGATAGCGCAGGCAAGCAGCAGTTCCTGGGCGCTGTTACGGGTCAGACTTCTGAAGTGGTGGACCCGCTGCTCAACTGGTCCCCCGACGGCCACGAGATCTGGTTTCGCTCATTTGATCTGACGGAGTGGGGCACAATCTACGCGATCGATCTCAAAGGACGGCGGCGTGTCGTGACTCGAGTACCCAGCCATGTCACCCTCTACGACATTGCGCGCGATGGACGCGTGCTGCTCCGCACCGATAGCAGACGAGTAGGTATCCTCGGCAAAGGGCCCGGCGACAAAATGGAACGCGATCTCTCGTGTCTCGATGCGAGCAATCTCGTTGGGATTTCCGACGACGGCCAGACAATCGTCACTACCATCGTTGGCGAGAGCGCTGGACCAATGGGTAGCGTATATCTCCGGAAGACCGATGGATCCCCTCCGATTCGTGTGGGAGACGGCAAGGCGCTCGCCCTGTCGCCGGATGGAAAGTGGATCTCGGGTTACGCGTCGAGAGAGAATGTCGCGCGGCAGTTTCTGCTATTTCCCACTGGCGCAGGCGAGGAGTATGCGGTCAAGATTTCCAAGCTTGGACAAGGCGGTGTCGTACTCGGATGGCTGCCGGGCGACCGGCTCTACCTGGTGACCGGCGCACTCTCCGGCAAACGCTGGCAGTGCTTCGCTTGGGACGCTGCCCACGATACCCTGCGGGAGGTCTGCCCGGAAGGCATTCCCGATGCCGACCTCTATCTGTCTCCGGACCGCCAGTGGGTCCTGAGCCGGGGACCGCAGGGCGGTTGGTTTGCCTACTCCGTGGCTGGCGGCCAACCAAGGGAGGTTAAGGGGCTTTCTCCTCACGATGCCGTGATCGGCTGGCGCGCGGACAACAGATCGATATTCATTGCCGTCCATCGAGACAGCAACAAGACACTTCCCGTGTCCACATTGGACATCGTCAGCGGCCAAAGGACTCCATGGATGGAGATTCGCCCGATGCAGCCGGTCGACGAGGTGTTCAATCTTCGCATCATACCGGACGGCTCGGCCTATGCTTACAATTTCCGCGTGAAAGCATCGGATCTGTATACCGCCGAGGGGCTGCGCTGATCTTTGTGGCCGGTCAGGGCGCGCCCAGGACTCGCTGGAGTTCCCCATCATCGAGCCAGTTCAAATTGCACGGCACGCAGTTGTCGATGATGATGTTGCCCGGACCGCCGTACAAATGCGTGGACATCCGTTTTCCGCATCGCACACAGTCCATCTTCCGATGCAAATCCTCCCAATTGGGTGGCCGCAGTGTTTCGACCGGAATATTGCTATGCGCCCGCAGCGCCTGAATCAGCGGGCCGAAAATGTCCATCCTGACGAGCAATCCTCGGCACTGCGAACAATAGAGGATCCTTTGTCCGGCGATCGTCGCATGAACTAACGTAACCGAGCAGAGGCTACACTCAAGCCCTGCCGGCTCGTCCAGAACGCGGATGCCCCGATCGTTCGGGTCCGGGTAGTGGACGGCGCCGCAGTAGAGGCAATGGAGGTTTTCCTTGTCTTCCTCGAGACGCATCGCCGCGCCACAATTTGGGCAGCGCATCTATTTCGAAGGCTCGAGCTTCCGATAGGCTTCGTCCAGGATCTCGACCACGTGCGCCACTCTCTGACCTTTGCCATGCAGTCTCGCGCCGGCCTGAAGCTGCAGCATACAGCCAGGATTCGCGGTGGCAATCACCTCGGCGCCGGTGCTATTCACGTGATCCATTTTAGACTTCAATACTGACATCGCCATCTCGTTCTGGACGACGTTGTAGATTCCGGCGCTACCGCAGCACAGATCCGCCATCGGCATCTCGCGGAACCGCAGGCCCGGCACGGCGGCCAGCAGCTTGCGCGGCTGCGTGCGCACGCGCTGCCCATGCGCCAGGTGGCAGGAGTCCTGGTAGGTAACGGTAATAGGCATCTCACCCATGTTCGTGTTCAGCTCGATCGACGCCAGAAACTCGTTGACGTCTTTCATGCGACCGGAGAACTCACGCGCTTTCGACGCGTATTCCGGGTCGTGCTCCAGCAGCTCATCGTACTCTTTGAGCGTCGATCCGCACCCGGCCGCGTTGGTGATGATGGCGTCGAACTTGGAATCGATCACCGCATCGATGTTCTGCCTTGCTAATTTGCGAGCGTCATCGCGCAATCCCGAATGCATATGTAGCGCTCCGCAGCACCCCTGCGCAGCCGGCACGACCACTTCGCAGCCGTTCTTTTGCAGCACGCGCACCGTGGCCTCGTTCAATCTGGCGAACGAGACGTTGGCGACGCAGCCGGCCATGAAAGCTACCCGGTAGCGCTGCTCGCCTTCGGCCGGAAACGTCTTTCCGATCTGCGAAAAAAAGAAAGGCGATTCGGCGCGCGGCGTCAGGCTTTCCAGGTCGCCCCATTTCCCAAGCAAGCGTAGCAGGCCGGACCCACGGAGGACAGCCTGCAATCCGCTGGCCTCGTAGAGATACAGCGCCGCGCCCGCCGTCTTGAGCAACGCCGGAGATTGCAGCAGATGGCGGAACACAAATTTCCGCAGGAGCCTCGTCATCAGCGGGCGTTTTGCGCCCGTCTCGATTTCCGATCGCGCTGCCTCGACAAGCTTGCCGTACTGCACGCCGGACGGGCAGGCAGTCTCGCAAGCGCGGCACGCCAGGCACAACTCGATGTGCTCGACGTAGGATGGAGTGATCGGGGCGCCGGCCGCCACCTGCGCCATCTGATAGATGCGCCCCCGCGGCGAATCCATCTCCACTCCCAACTCTCGATAGGTGGGGCAGGCGTTCAGGCAAAGTCCGCAGTGGACACACTTATCGAGGTCGGCCTGCTGCGGTTTATCAAAGCTGACTATAGAGTCTTCCACGGTTTAAAAGATGCTCCGGATCGAACATCTGCTTGATCCGTTTCATGAGTTCAAAATCCGGTCCCGGCGCAGGCCACAATTTTAGCTTGGGTTTCTGGGATTCTGGGGCAAAATCTATTATAGCGTTCCGTGTCCGGCCAGCCACTTCGGCGGCCGCAGTGGCGTCTTCGAAATAGGCGTAGCAGACTCCCGTTCCCGCTCGCGCCAGGATCGGCGCGTTCACCGTGCGCAGGACCTCTCCCAGTTGGGACAGCGTAAAAGAAATTCGCACCACCGCTCCATTCTCATGGGAGGCGAGGAATCGCGGCGTGAACTCCTGTATGCACGATTGAACGCCGGCATCGCCAATTTCCAGGCTCCCCAGCGCGGCCAGTTCTTTTTGATACCGGTCTACGACAGCGGCGTTGCCGGCTGCTCGCACCGCCAACACGCACCCGTGCCATCCGACCCTCTTCGAGGCGATGCGATTGAACAGATCGATCGAGGCCGGCTGCAAAGTGCTTTTCAAAATCTGGTCACGCGCCGCGACCGCTTGTTCAATCGCATCGAACGACAGCAGAAACAGCCGATCCACCTGCGGCATCGGCAGCACCTTGAAATTCACTACGGCAATCGCCGCCAGCGTCCCAAAAGAGCCGATCATGAGCTTACCCATATCGAGCCCGGCGACATTCTTGACCACCATTCCGCCGGTTTTCACGAGCTTGCCTTCCAGCGTGGCAAACGTCATCCCGATCACCAGATCGCGCGCTGTGCCATATAGCCGCCGGCGAGGTCCGCTGGAATTGGTAGCCACGACGCCCCCCACAGTCGATTGCTCCGCGAAGGGGGGATCGAGCGGAACCATCTGCCGATTCGCCGCCAGCACACGGCTCAGCTCGGAATACTGCATGCCGGCTTCTACGCTCACCGTCAGATCATTCGGCTCGTAGCTGAGCAGGCGATTGAGGTTTACTGTCGAGATGGTCACGTCAGAAGGGCCGATCGGGCCCGCCATCCTGTTCTTCGAGAACCGACCGCCGAGTGTAATGGTCTGCCTAGCAGATGCGGCTGCTGCCAGCGCCGAGGCGAGATCTTCGGCGCGTCCGGGGACGATGCTGTTCTTTGGCGACAAGACACTACTGTACGCCAGCGGCATCAATCGCGCAAAGGCCGTAAAAATGCAGCAGAAATTACGTAAACCTGCTATACTTCAGTTGCATTTGATTGTCCCGCCTGAAGTCGCAGAGATCACAATCTGCCGCCAATAGCCTGCCATCAAATGGCGCCGTGATTTTCGACGCAAGGAGAGATCATGACTGGCAGGATTAAAAACTTAAGTTCCGGACGCTCCTCAGGTTTTATCGAAGCCGAGAACGGGGCGAAGCTTCAATTCGACTCACGCGCTGTGCTGGCGTATGACGTCAACTACCTCTGCATCGGTCAGCTGGTGACCTTTGAAATCGAGAACGGCCAGGGTACCAAGGCCGTGAACATTTGCGTGCAACGCCCCAGCCACAGTCCCGTGGCTGAGGGTAAGCGCAAGGAAAGCATGCTTCGCTACGTCGGATTCGAGCAGACCAGAACGATCCGGACGTACCGATTCGAGCGAACCTCGCTCGGTGAGCAAACGGAGGTTTTTGCGGTCAACACCGACATCGCGCTGTTTACGAAATATCGGGTTGCCATCCAGGAAGGGCCCTCGCTTTGTTTGCGGCTGCTTACTGTGGGACTCGAGGGCGCCGGCGTCCGTGCGGTGGAACGCTCACTTACGGAAGAGGATATTTTGACCCACGTCGCCAGCCGTCCCGTCCCTGGAACCAGACCTCACCATAAGCGAACTCCGCGTCCCGCCGCCGCGCAAGCTGTCTGATCCCCTGAATGCTAAAAACGACAACCGGGTAAGCGCTAACGTAACGTGGCTCACGCACTCGTGCGTGCCGCGTCGAGACTTTCTCGACGCTGATTACGGTCTGCGGTTTGAGAATTGATCCGGGCAAAACGAACTCTATCAGCAGATGATTACGCATCGTCGCCAACTGCCTCATCCAGTGCATGCGTCGAGAAGAGTCTCGACGCGGCACGCATGAGTGCGTGCGCCACGTTATGGGCAGGGATGTCCTACACTGGCTGCTAAGATGGCAGTTGCCCGTGAAAGTTCCACTGTTGGATTTGCAGAAGCAGAACGCTGAGCTTGAGCCTCGCCTGACAGAGGCTTTCGGCCGTGTGCTGAAGTCGGGCCGCTTCATTGGTGGACCTGAAGTAGAAAGCTTCGAGCAAGCCGTTGCGTTGCTGCTGGGAGTATCCCACGCGATCGGCGTATCGTCCGGGACGGATGCGATTCTCCTCGCATTGATGGCCCTCGATATCGGCCCTGGCGACGAAGTCATCTGCCCGTCTTTCACATTCTTTGCCACGGGCGGATGCGTCGCCCGCGTTGGAGCGACTCCGGTGTTCGCGGATTCCTGCCCGGTCTGCTTCAACATCGACGTGGCCGACGCACGGCGCCGGGTTACTGACAGGACCAAGGCCATCATCCCGGTCCATCTATTCGGTCAGTGCGCCGACATGGATGCTGTCATGTCCCTCGCAAGCGATCATAAGCTGGCCGTGATCGAGGATGCCGCCCAAGCACTGGGGGCCTGTTACAAAGGCCGCGCCGCCGGATCGATCGGGGTTTGCGGAACCTTCAGCTTTTATCCGTCGAAGAACCTGGGCGCTTTCGGCGATGCGGGGATGCTCGTCACCAATGACGCGGAATTCGCGAGTAAAGCACGGCTACTTCGCAATCATGGGGCGGAAGAAAGATATTTTCACAAAAAAGTGGGAGGCAATTTCCGCCTTGATCCGATCCAAGCCGCGTTGCTCTCCGTGAAGCTCGAACACTTGGAGAGCTACTCACGACGCCGGGAGAGCAACGCCCGATACTACACATCGCAGTTGACCGGCATCGAGGGTCTCCGGCTCCCCGAAGCCCACCCGTACAACCGCCACATCTGGAATCAGTACACACTGCGAGTTCCGACCCGTCGCGAGGGCTTCCGTGAGTTTCTTGGCTCGCGCGATATCGGCAGCGAGATTTTACTATCCGCTTCCACTGCACGCGCAGGAGTGCTTCTTTCCGCTCGGCTCAATACGTCTGCCGCTAGCGGAGCGGCTTGCCGCAGAATGCGTCAGCATCCCCATTTATCCCGAGCTGACGCAGGACCAACTCAACGCCGTCGTCGAAGCGACAAGAGAATTCTCGCTATCATAACTATCTGCACCAACTCATGGCGCGACTCTCGATTCTGGTCCCTCTCTACAACGAAGAAGAGTTTATCGGACCGATTCTCGATCGCGTTCTCAACGCCGCTCTTCCCGAAAACATCGATCGCGAAATCATTGTCGTTGACGACGGCTCGACCGACGGATCGGCCGAGATCGCCGAGGAGGTCGCCCGCGCCCACCCCGGCGTCATTCGCGTCATCCGCCACCAGCAGAATCAGGGGAAAGGCGCGGCCATCCGCACCGCTGTCGAGCACGCCCAGAGTGACTTCTGCATCATCCAGGACGCCGACCTCGAGTACGATCCGCGCGAGTATATTCACCTCATCAAGCCTCTCCTCGAAGGCAAAGCCGACGTTGTCTACGGATCGCGATTCATGATCGTCGGGGAGCGACGCGTGCTTTACTTTTGGCACTCGGTCGCCAATCGCGTTCTGACCGAGCTTGCCAATCTCTTCGCGGACCTCAACCTGACCGACATGGAGACCGGATACAAAGCCTTCCGCACATCGCTGCTGAAGAGCATTCCCATCCGCAGCCAGCGATTCGGCATCGAGCCCGAGTTGACCCTCAAGCTCGCCAAGCGCCAGGTGAGAATTTACGAGACCCCGATCAGCTACCACGGCCGTACTTACGAAGAAGGCAAGAAGATCGGTTTTTGGGACGCAATTGAGGCAGTATGGATTATTTTCCGGTATGCCCGCACCAAGGACATCTACAAGGATGAAGGCGCCGAGACATTGCACGCTCTCTCCGGCGCGCCGCGCTTCAATCGCTGGATGGCGGACACGATCCGGCCTTACGTGGGGGAGCGCGTGCTCGAGATCGGCTCCGGGATCGGCAATCTGACCCGGGCTCTGCTTCCACGCCGTAAATGCTACGTCGCGACCGATATCGACTCCGAGCACCTTGCCCGCCTGGCCACGCGCTTCCAGCATCGTCCGAACCTGCTCCTGCGCTCCTGCAACCTGGAGCGGCCCGCCGACTTCGCCGAATTCCCCGGCTGCATGGATTCGGTCGTGTGCCTCAATGTGCTCGAGCACATCGAGGACGACATGATGGGACTGCAGAATATCCACTCCGTCTTGCGGCCCGGAGGACGCGCCATTATTCTTGTCCCCCATGGCCAGGAGATATTCGGCACGCTGGACGTTGCCCTCGGCCACTATCGCCGCTACTCCCACGCCGAGTTGAGGGGCAAGCTCGAGCGCGCAGGCTTCCGCGTGGAGCGGATCCTCGATTTCAACCGCATCTCCCGGCCGCCATGGTACGTCAGTGGACGAATTCTCAAGCGAAAAACGCTGGGGTCCGGCCAGATGAAAGTGTTCGACAGTTTTGTGTGGCTATGGAAGTGGCTCGATTCCTATTTGCCGTGGCCTCCCACTTCGATCATCGCAATAGCAGTCAAGCCCTGATAAACTAAAAGAAATCAGGAGGCGGCGTAGCTCAGCCGGTTAGAGCGACGGTCTCATAATCCGTAGGTCCGCAGTTCGAGTCTGCGCGCCGCCACCAGTTGAGGTCAGCGACGAGCTTCTGCTTCGATCGCTTCCAGTTCTTTTCCTGCTTCGGCCCATTTCCCCTGGCCGGCGAATTCCCGGTAGCGCCGCAAATGTGTCCGGATGCTTTCGAGCCGCGAATCGGATCCTACCGCAGGCGGCGGTGGAGCCGACGTGGATCCGGCAGGTGGCGAGGTCTCAGCCAGCGCCGTTTGCGCCGCCGCCCTCGCGTTCCCGCTCAACTGCGCCAAAGCCTTCTCGTAGGTATCGGCGTAGATCAGCGAGTTCCCTTCCGCCAGCACTACTTTCGTCAGTTGCGGCATGCGCGCTTCGGTTGCCTGTATGTAAATCGGCTCGACGTACAGGAACGAGTCTTCGATGGGAAGCACCAGCGTTTGCCCTCGCAGCACCTGCGAGCCCTGCTGATTCCATAGCGACAAATCCTTGGCAATGTTCTGGTCTTGATTGATCCGCGCGGCGATCTGCATGGGTCCGAAGATCGACTCCTGTTTCGACAGTTGCAGCACCTGTATCTCACCGAGATACTCTCCGTCACATCGCGCCAGCATCACGCCGATAAGAGTATCCCTGGATCGCGGCGTGAATGCCGTCATCAGCAGAAATTCCAGCTTATCCGATCCGGGAACGCTGGCCATTACATAGGTCGGGCTGACCGGCTGCGGCGCTCCGGCCTGCCCGCCGGCGTATCGCGCCAGATCCCAAACGTCTTCCTTGTTATAGAAAGCTTGCGGATCGAGCATATGGAAAGTACGATAAATCTCCGCCTGCACACGGAAATACGTCTCCGAGTATCGTGCGTGAGCACGCAGGTCAGCGGGCATTGCCGAAGCCGGCTCGAACAGTCTCGGAAACAGCTTCTGCCACGCCCGGATAATCGGGTCGCTTTCGTCGAAGACGTAAAGATGGACTGTCCCGTCATAGGCGTCAACGGTCGCCTTCACCGCGTTGCGAATGTAGTTGATCGCGCCGACGCCTTCCATCTGTAGTCGCTGAGAATATGGATGTCCGTTGGAGGTAGTGAATCCGTCCACGATCCACATCAACCGGCCTTCGGTCGTAATGACCAGGTATGGGTCTGTTTCCCAGCGGATGAAATCGGCCAACGCCTGCAAGCGCCCGCGCACCGACCGTCGGATCATCATGCGGCTCTCGCCGGTGAGGTAACCGGTGAGCAGGATATTGGGATCCGCTTCACGAATGGCCGCCGCTAGCCGGATGGGATATGAGGCGATTGGAAACCCTCCCTTGCCGTCATAAGTGTTCTGCACGTTGTCGGCTCCGGAAGGATAGTTGAATTCCTTTTCGGCCGTACGGACGAATACCGGCTCGTGCGTCACTTCGCCGTAATAGATTTCCGGACGGGTAAGCTTGAGGCTCTTCGTCTTGACGTCGGGCGGCGCATTTTCGATCAAAAGGACCGGCAACCCATCCGACGTGAGCTTGCTCACCTCGGCCAGCACCATCCCATATCCATGCGTATAAATAAAATGCGGATTGATCCAGCGCGTCGAGGCGTCGGGCAGCCGGCGAATATCGAGCTCGCGCGGAGCTAGCAGCACCTGCCTGTACTGGCCGTCGATCGTGTACCGATCCACGTCGCTGTCGAAGAAGGTGTAATAAGGCCGCAGCGCCTGGATCTGCGAGATCGTGTCGTGAAACGCGCGCCAATCCCATAGCCGCACGTTATCCAGGAGGTTCTTGTGTTTGTTTACGTCGACACGCGCCTGGGGCCGTGCGCGGAATTCGACCTCCTTGATCCGCTTTTCCAAGCCATACGCGCTGCGGGTAGCGCGAATATGCCGCTCCACATACGGCCGCTCCAGCGAAATCTCGTTCGGTTTCACATAGAGGGACGACACCAGAGCCGGGACGATGAATTGAATCGCCAGCGCCACCGGCAGGAGTCCAGCCCACAGAAACCGGCCCATCCAGACCAGTCCTGCGGCGATCGTGCACGCGCCAATCGTCACCCACTGCAGCGGCAACGCGATCTTTTCGTCCACATAATCGACTCCGGTCATGAAGCCGTGGTCGTTCCACACCATCTCGTAGCGCCCGAGAAAGAATCGCAGCGCCAGCGCCAGCAGAAATACGGCCGCGGCGCCGCGCAGGAATTTCGATTCCAGCCCTCCCTCCAGCCGCAGAATCGTCGGATCGATTTCACCTCCACGCGCCAGGTCCGGCAGCCTGTATCGAAGCTGCCACCCTCGCGCCGTGAGCCAGTAGACGAGCGCGCAGACGATCGTGAGCGCGAACAGAAATCCACGCAGTTGCGAGTAGAACGGCAGATCGAAAAGGTAGAACGATAAAGCTCTTCCAAACACCGGATCGTGCCAGGCCGTCGCTTCCGGCGGCAGTCCCCGCGACGCGATATAGCGCACTACCGTCCAGTTGTCGAACGCGCCCGCCGACACAAAGTAGCCCAGTAGCAGCAGCGCCAGCGTGGAGATCCTCGCGTACATCCGATTTTCCCGAAGCGAAGCGCCGGCGAATTTCATCCCCAGCGCATGTGCAGTCATCAGGAGCACGAATGCTAGCACCGCCGCGGCGATCACCGGCGCAAGCCCGTAGAGCAGCATGTCGAACCAGGTTGGTAGCTGCCCCATCTCCTGCCACCATTGGTATTCGATGACATATCCGGCGATAGAGCCCGCGCCGAATAAAAGAATGAGAAGGGCAATCAGCAGCATGAATCGGCCCCCCGGACGTCGCCTGCGCGGTTCGAAACGCCTTTGTTCCATGCCCCGGAGTGTATCACTTGGCGTCACAACGATGTCATTTGCTATATTGTTCTGTTCGATGAAAAATGGATTGAATATCCGTAAAGACGCTGCGCTCGACCTCGTCTCGCTCGGCGCGCTGGTTCACCGTCTCGACCCGGGCATCATCCCCTTTCGAAAAGCAATGGAGTGCCAGATTCACGTCAGCGGAGGTGAATTTAACGTCGCCGCCAACCTGTCGGATGGCTTCGGCCTGGAGACAGGCGTTGTGACCGCGATGGTCAACTATCCCATCGGCGATCTGGTTGCCGAGCGCGTCAAAGCCATGGGCGTCAAGCCCTTCTACAAGCGATTCGAGCACGACGGCGTTACCGGACCCAACATCGCCGCCGTCTACAGCGATCGTGGGCACGGCGTTCGCGCGCCAGTCGTCTTCTACAATCGCTGCAATGAAGCGGCCGCCCGGCTCAAACCTGGTGATGTCGATTGGAACGCCGTCTTCGCGAACGGCGTGCGCTGGTTCCACAGCGGTGGAATTTTCGCGGCTCTTTCCGAGACAACCGCCGAGCTGATCATCGAAGGCATGCAGGCAGCGAAAAAGGCGGGAGCGGTCGTGTCGTTCGATCTCA
>Ga0075431_100003727_pt1 | contig 14808 bp, 11 predicted proteins | sample RhiMetdeltSRZDD5_FD_75297 | JGI IMG/M metagenome (GOLD analysis project Ga0075431, IMG submission 75297) | Populus rhizosphere microbial communities from Tennessee, USA - Rhizosphere MetaG P. deltoides SRZDD5 | ecosystem: Host-associated > Plants > Roots > Rhizosphere > Soil | place: USA... | reverse complement strand
GCATGTAACGCGGCGATGGTCAGGGCGGGCGCCGTGTTACGCCCGACGGGCTCGAGGATGAGCGTCTGCGGCTTCACTCCGGCGACTCGAAGTTGCTCGGCGGAAATAAAGCGATATTCCTCATTACCGACTACGATGGGCGGCAGAATTTCGCAATCGTCCCATCGCACGTCTCCGGTGAGACGCAGCGCCGTCGCCTGCAGCATCGAGTTGTCGCCGTTCAGCGCAAGCAGCTGCTTGGGATGGTGCTGCCGTGAGAGCGGCCACAGACGCGTGCCTGAGCCGCCGCAGAGAATGACCGGTTGAAGCTTCATCGTGCGCGCTCCGATCGGCTGCATATATTCAGTTGCGAGTTCATGTTACTTTGCACATCAGGAGGACTTCAGGCGGTGTGGCACGGGAAACCGGGTGCCAACAATCTCTTTCGTAGCACCCGGGTCAATTTACCCCTCGCGAGATCAGCAGTCGATACGATGCGGCGCGTGCAGGTTGCCTGAGCTGGACCGTACAGTCAGATTACACCTTCAGCGAGGAACTTAGTCCCATAGACGTGTCCAGAATCGGAGCCTTATACATTAAGGTAATCGCCGGTGCAGCGCGGCCGCAGCGACGCGTATCCCGCTCGGTGTCCTGCAGTTAACCGGAAGCGTTCGAGGCAAGCAGCGTCCGGAAATAATCGATGGTCTTGCCGATTCCTTCCTCCAGGAGGATCTTGGGTTGCCAACCGAGCGCTGTCTTCGCGAGAGATATATCCGGCTGTCGCTGCATCGGATCGTCGCTGGGCAGAGGTCGGAATTCGAGCGTGGATCTTGAACCGGTCAGCTCGATGACTTTGTCTGCAAGCTGCAGAATAGTGAATTCATTTGGGTTTCCGAGATTGACCGGGCCGGTGAAATCATCCGGCGTTTGCATCAACTTGACGAGACCGTCTATGAGGTCGTCGACAAAGCAGAAGGAGCGCGTCTGAGTACCCTCCCCGTAGATCGTTATTGCCTCGCCTTTCAGGCCCTGGACGATGAAGTTTGACACAACGCGGCCATCGTTCGGGTGCATGCGCGGACCGTAAGTATTGAAAATGCGCGCAACCTTTACCCGTACGTTATGCTGACGGCGATAATCGAAGAATAACGTTTCTGCGCAGCGCTTGCCCTCGTCGTAGCACGAGCGGGAGCCGATCGGATTCACATGGCCCCAGTACTGCTCTGTCTGAGGATGCACTTGGGGATCGCCGTACACTTCGCTGGTAGATGCCTGCAGGATTTTCGCCTTTACGCGTTTCGCTAAACCCAGCATATTGATTGCGCCGTGTACGCTGGTTTTCGTAGTCTGAACGGGATCGTATTGGTAGTGAATAGGTGAAGCCGGGCACGCCAGGTTGTATATCTCATCGACTTCCACATAGAGCGGAAACGTGATGTCATGTCTCGCGACCTCGAAGCGCGGATTCGACAGCAGGTGCGCCACGTTTTCCTTCGTTCCGGTGAAGAAGTTGTCTACGCAGAGCACGTAATGTCCGTCTTCGAGCAAACGCTCGCACAGGTGCGAGCCCAGGAAGCCCGCGCCACCTGTCACCAGCACCCTCGTTCGCGAGTTGTAGTTTCTCATTTCATCCCTGGGTTTTCTCATGGCGATACCACGGCAATCGCGAGTGGACTGCCTCCGATGCGCTAAGCGGCAGGCAAGGCCAGCTGCGTGGGCCCTTCGACCGATGAGGCGACCGGGCTGGTGCGCGCCGGAATCAGCGCACGACGAGTACCGGAATCTTGGAGTGCGTCAGAACCTTCGCAGTCTCACTGCCTAGAAGCAGGCCGGAGATACCGCGGCGACCGTGAGAGGCCATCATGATCAGGTCGCATTTGCACTTTTTTGCGGTCTCGATGATCTTCTCGTACGGCACATCGCCGGTCACTGTCACTGCGTCGCACGGAACGTCAGCTGCATCGGCCTTTTCTGCAATCTTGGCCAGCATTCTTTCGGCGCGCGCTTTTGCCTCTTTTTCGTACCTGCGCTTGAGATCGGCGCTCGTCGGCAGGACGAAGCTCTCGTCCGCCATCATGCGGAACTCGGGGATCACGTGGACCAGGGTCACCCGCGCGCCAAGCGATTTCGCAAACTCGATGCCGCGCTGGACGGCCCGATCGGACAACTTCGAACCGTCGGTAGGCAGAAGGACGTGTTTGAACATGATCTGCAGCTCCGGCCGACCTGCTCAACCCCTTTAATGAGTCTTGCTGAGGCGATGCGGCGGAATCGGCAGGGCGACGACCTCGATTCCTTCGTCGAGCAGGGCTTTCACTTCTTTCACGGTTGCATTGCCGCGGATGTGCCGCTCTGGCGCTTCACGGTAGTGGATTTTACGCGCCTCTTCCGGAAACGCTCGGCCTACATCTTCCGTCTTTTCCAGCACCTGATCGATGAGATTCGCGAGCAAATCGGCGCCTACATTCGCGTATTGATGAGGGAGCCCCGTGCCCGGTCGTGGCGCCTCGGCCTGGCGTTCGACGGTGCCGGTGCTCACGTACGGCGCGTGCGGCATGCGCTCGATGCGATTGTTGCCGCACAGGGGACAATTCAGGAGGTTCGACTTCGTTTGCTGTTCGAAGTCGTCTGGGGACGAAAACCAGCCCTCGAACCGATGGTCGTTTGCGCAACCCAGGTTGTAAACAATCACCTTATTTCCTTCGGCCCATCATAGCGATGCACTGTTATCGGCTATTCTCAGCGTCCATGAAGGACTTAGCGCCTAATGATGCCATAAACGGGTGATTGCACAAAGTTTTTGAAGACTGACCGGTACCGGCTGGACACGGACGTAAGCACTTGCGCGAGGTCACAAGTATCGGGAACGGGACCGCCACGACCGAATCACGAGATACCCGCCGAGCATGCCACCCAGATGCGCGAAATGAGCCACTCCCTGGTTGGTTCCAGTGACGCCCAGGAACAGCTCCAGGAGGCCGTAAAGCGTCACGAAGAGCCACGCAGGCATTGGAATGGGCGGAAAGATCAACATGACCATCCGCCGGGGGAAATACAGTCCGAACGCCAGCAGCAAGCCGAACACTCCGCCGGACGCGCCAACTGTGGGATACGGCGGCCAATTGCCGATGGCCGAGATGACAAGCTGCGCGATGGCTGCCGTGATCACGCACGTGAAATAGTAAAACGTATAACGCCGCGAGCCGAATACGCGCTCGATGTCCGATCCGAACATGTACAGCGCGAGCATGTTGAACAGCAGGTGCATGAGGTTGCCATGCAGGAAGCTGTAGGTGACCAGTTGCCAGGGCGCAAAAGAAGCTGCATCCGGGCCGGCGGGGGCGTGAAAGGGCCACAACGCGAAATACGCGACGAGCAAAGGTTCCGCGAACGATTGCAGCAGGAAAGTCGCAACATTCGCGATCAGCAGGATTTGCGTTACAGGGGCCATGTGTCGAAGTGTGCGGCGTGCCCCGCAGGACAGCCGCCAAGCGAGTTTATGGAAGCACCATGCCCGCAGCTAATTCGTGTTGCCCCGAGTACCCGGTCGGAGCCCTCGGCGCTACGTCGCCGCAGATCTGGCTTCAAAAGTGCGGCCCCGGCCTATGCCGTAGTACTCGAAACCGAGTTCCGTCATCTCGTCGGGATGGTACTGATTTCGGCCATCGAAAATGACCGGACTGCGAAGCTTACGCTTGAGCACCGTGAAATCCGGGTTCCTGAACTGCTTCCACTCAGTCATGAGCAGCAGGGCGTCGCTTGCCTCGATCGCCTCGTACTGATCGCTGCAAAATGTGAGCTGCCGCGATTCCGTCCACGTCGGCTGCATTGCCTTGCGCGCGTTTTCCGTGGCTACGGGGTCGAAGGCCTTGATTTTCGCACCGGCCCCGAGCAGCAGCTCCATCGTGCTCAGCGAAGATGCTTCGCGGACATCATCGGTATCCGGCTTGAACGAAAGACCCCAGACTGCGAAAGTGCGTCCTTTGAGGTCGCTTCCAAACCGTGAAACCACTTTTTCGTACAGGCGGCGTTTCTGGCGTCTATTGCGCTGCTCCACTGCCTCCAGGATCCCGGCCGGGCTACCCAGGTCCTTGGCCGTGTGGATCAGCGCTTTTACATCCTTCGGAAAGCACGAACCTCCGTACCCGCAGCCGGCATACAGGAACCCGTAACCAATGCGCGAATCGGCACCAACGCCGGCCCTGACTCGTTCGATATCCACGTCGAGCGCCTCGCAGAGCTCCGCCATTTCGTTCATGAACGAGATCTTCGTCGCGAGCAGCGCATTCGACGCGTACTTCGTCATTTCGGCTTCGCGTGGCCGCATTACCAGGATGCGATCACGGCTGCGCACGAAAGGTGCATAGAGGCGGCGCAAGGCAGTCTCTGCACGCGCACTGGAACATCCAAGAATGATCCGCTCGGGCTGCATGAAGTCCTGTACCGCGGCGCCTTCTTTCAGAAACTCAGGATTGCTGACCACATCGAAGTCGGTCCGGGCACCCCGCTTCTCGAGCTCCGAGCCGACGATGGCGCGAATGCGATCCGCAGTACCGACCGGGACCGTGGATTTCGTGACGAGCAGAGCGTAGCCTGGTATCGTTCGCCCAATCTCCTGCGCGGCCTGGTACACGAAAGACATGTCCGGCGTCCCGCCTGCTGCGGGCGGCGTTCCTACGGCGATGAAGAACAGCTCACTCTCGGACGTAGCTTCTTCGAGCGACGTTTTGAACAGCAACCGACCGGCTTTGATGTTCTTCGACAGCAGTTCCTGAAGGCCTGGCTCGTGGATCGGAACGACGCCGGATTCGAGCATACGCACCTTCGCGTTGTCGGCTTCGACGCAGGTGACGGTATTGCCCATTTCCGCAAATCCGCCTGCGGACGCGAGTCCCACGTAACCCGCGCCGATCACCGTGATGTTCACTTGAACCGTTCCTCTTGGTGGAAGGTCGAGATGATTCTGGTGCCCGGAGCCGGACTCGAACCGGCACGGACGGGTCAGCGTCCGAGGGATTTTAAGTCCCTTGTGTCTACCAATTTCACCATCCGGGCTCAGCGCCGCATTCGCGCAGCAAGCGCCGAGCTGGATTTTACCGGAGATAAACGGTAGGCCTGCCTCTCAGGCGGATACGCAGCTCTCGTGTGTTATCGCGATGGCCGCTTCGGAAACGGCAATGGACGCCCTGCGCGTTTCGCGTATACCGTCGCGGTACTCGAGTGTCACATCGAACTTCTCGAGTGGCTCGTCGCGAAACATGACTTTCAATGTGAGCTGCTCGCCGCGATCGACGAGAGTCGAATTCGATACGGCGACGACGAGCGGCAACTCCTGTTGCCAGACAGCACGAATGCTCGACGCAGCCGCCCCTGTGTTGAGAAGGTTTATTTCGTGCTGCTCCTTGTGTGCGATGCAGCCCTGGATTTCCCAGAGTGGTTGCGCCGCGCGGATGCGCGCCTGCTGGTATTCCTGGAACCTGCGGCTCTCGACTTCTATTCTGCAGGCTGCTGCGTCGGCGTCTTGCGCTGCGCGCTCGATGAGCTGCACGTGTTCGCGGAGATCCGCGCGCTGCTGGAAGAATGCCGTCACAAGCCAGATATAGCCCAGAACGAGCCAGAAAAACGCAAGGTCGGCGCCTCGAGCAGCAAGCAGGTCCGACACCTGCGTCGCATTCAGGTCCGCCACGCCGGGCCACGCCCCGTGGACATGAAACGCCGCCACCGCGATCCACAAGACGGTGCCGATCAAACCAAAAGCTATTCGTGAACCCATGCTGCGTCAACTCTCCAGGCGGCTCCGGTTCAGGCGGCTGCCGATGCCGCTATGATGTACGTATATGGCGACGGCGGGAGCGCCAGAGATTACAGGCCGAGCATACGTGTGTCTCGGGAATATCTGCCCTTCGAGACGGCTTGGCGCGCGCTGCGCGACCGGAAGAGAGAGGCGGTGGCGCCTCCTGAAGGCCGCGGAACGTGGCGGTCAGAAACGGATAGCCGCGCGTATCCGCGACAACGCTGGCGACTGCTCCGTTACGCCCGCGTCGTAGGGGTGCTCGTCGCGCCCGAAGAATTGCATGATGCGTTTCACGTAAGCGCGCGTCTCGGGATATGGTGGTACGCCATGGTGGCGGTTTACCGCACCCTCACCGGCATTGTAAGCGGCTGCCACGAGCGTCACGTTGCCCTGGAAATACGCCAGCAGCCAGCGAAGATACGCCAAGCCCCCACGCACATTCTGTACTGGGTCGAACGGCTTCGTAACGTTGAAGCGCGCCGCGGTCTCCGGGATCAGCTGCATTAAACCCTGGGCGTTCTTTTCCGAGCGTGCAAGCGGATCGAAATTCGACTCAGCGCGGATCACCGCAAGGGCAAGCCTGGGATTCACGCCGTATTCAGGTGCCAGCTTGTTAACGAGCTCGACGGCTTTCTTCTGAGCCGGTGTCAAAGGCAAGAACTCTGCAGTGGGCTCGGCCCCGGTATTCACGGTCTGCCGCTGAAGCGGGTCTCGCCCGGGCCGTTTCTCGCGGAGACATTCCGGCTTATCCGAAACTGGATCTCCGACGAATCGCAACATCCGTCGAGCGTACTCGTGGCCTTGACGCGCAGCGAGACCGAACAGGTACGACGCAAGAGCGTCGTCGCGCGTAACACCGCGGGCATTGGCATACATCCAGCCCAGGCTGAATTGCGCTTCTGCGTCGCCCAGCCGTGCGGCTTCGCAGTAAAGCTTCACTGCCTGCGCAGGATCTTTCGCGACGCCTTCCCCATGCTCGTACGCGCGCGCTTCAGTGCGCAGCGCTACGGCCGCTGCGCTTCCGGTCGCTTCTGTTTGCGGCCAGGCGGTGCCGGGGAGTAGCAGTCCGAACGCGGTCAAAACACCGAAAAATGACGCACGGCCCCGCAATCCGATGCGGTCCATCTCAGAGTCTCCAGAGCGTCACTTCCCTGTCGCCGATGAGAGCGGGATCGAACTGCCCCTTCACGTCAGCGAGTACTCCGCGAGGTAGCAGCTTTTCGAGATAGTCAGATACCGGACGGTCCCTCAACTCGCGGTGGCTTACCGCGGCGACGATTGCTGCGGCGCGCGGTAAATTGTTCCACGACGTTAGGTTTATACCGTACTCGTGGAGTGCCTCCTGTCCATCCGCCACTGGATCGTGGACGTGCACCGTGATCCCGTAAGATTGCAGCTCGCGAATAACGTCGATCACTCGCGAGTTGCGGAGATCAGGGCAATCTTCTTTGAACGTAAGTCCCAGCACGACGACCGGCACGTCCTTTACTTGCCAGCCGTTTCTTACCAAATGCTTAACGGTTTGCTCCGCGACGAACTTGCCCATGCCATCGTTGATACGACGGCCGGCGAGAATCACCTCGGGGTGGTAGCCCACCATTTCAGCTTTGTGCGTGAGATAGTATGGATCGACCCCGATGCAGTGGCCGCCCACCAGGCCTGGACGAAAAGGCAGGAAGTTCCACTTCGTCCCTGCGGCCTGCAGCACCTCGAGCGTGTCGATACCCAGCCGTCCGAAAATAATGGCGAGCTCGTTCATGAGCGCGATGTTCAGGTCGCGCTGCGTGTTTTCGATGACCTTGGCGGCTTCGGCCACTTTGATGGTCGATGCGCGATAGACGCCTGCCGTCACCACGCTTGCATACATTTTCGCGACGCGCTCTGTCGTTTCGGCCGTGTCTCCGGAAACCACTTTCACGATCTTCGTGAGCGTGCGTTCCTTGTCGCCCGGATTGATGCGTTCGGGCGAATAGCCCACGAAGAAATCCTGCTTCCATTTCATTCCGGAATACTTCTCGAGTATCGGAACGCAGATCTCCTCCGTGGCGCCGGGGTAAACGGTTGACTCGAAAACGACGGTCGCTCCTCGCTTCACGATTTTGCCCACCGATTCCGAGGCACTCACGAGCGGTCGCAGATCGGGTTGATGTGCATCATCGACCGGTGTCGGGACAGCAACGATGATGAAGTCGGCTTCGGCGAGTTCGGCCGGATTCGTGGTCACCGTCAGCCGGGTGGCGGCCTTGAACGCTTCAGTCGGTACTTCGCCCGTTGGATCCCTTTGCTGTCGATAGTTGGCTACCTTTTCTTCCGCACGGTCGAAGCCGATCGTGCGATATGACTTACCGAACTCAACGGCCAGCGGAAGACCGACATACCCGAGACCAACAACTCCGACGACAGTCATCTCACAGTTCCTGCTTGAGTTGTTTCACTTCGGCGTGGCGCGAGAACTTCTCGCCGAGCTTCGCCAGCTCATCGAGCTCCTTGCGCGCGGCGTCTTTCTGACCGGCCTTGATGTGGCCCTTCGCAAGGCTCAGGCGGATTTCGGGCATCTGCGGCGCAAGCGCAGCAGCCTTGCGAAGTAACTCCACGCCACGTGTGATGTCACCCTGTTCGACCAGCATCGTACCCAGTGTGTCCATGATCGCCGGGTGGTTCGGCGCGAGCTTATATGCCTGCTCTGCGTATCCTATGGCCCTAGGATCTTTCAGGTGCGCCGATGCCCACGCGAGATTATTCAGCACTTGTGCATTGTTCGGCTGATGGTCCAGCACCTTGCGATAGTGCTGAGCCGCGGCACTATAGTCTTTTCGCATCATCGCGGTCTGTGCAAGATGCAAACGAAACGCGTTGTCCTTTGCATGCTCCTTCAGCCACGTGGAGGCAAACTGCTCGGCGCCGGCAGGATTGCCTGACAACAGCAACACCTCGTGCATCCGCATGGCGAGATGGCTTGCTTCAGTCTCCCTCAGACCTTTGCGGTAAGCCGCCGCGGCCTCGTTCCACTGCTTGGCGGCCACATAGACGTCACCTTCGAGTAGATACCCGATGGCTTGCTTCGGCCTTTGCTTCTGAACTTGCTGGGCCATGGCAATCGCATCCTTGATACGACCGCTCTCGACGTCGAGTGCGATTGCGCCGCGCTGAGCGCCCAAATGGTCCGGCTGGAGAGCCAGGGCTTTCCGCAATTCTTCGGCCGCGGCTTCCTTGTCTTTGGCTGCAAGCCGCAGCTGCGCGAGACGTATGTAGGGCAGCGGCGACGTCGGCTGAAGTGCCGCCAGCTTGCCGTAGATCGACGCGGCCTGGTTCAGTTCGCCAGCCGCCTGATATGCCCTGCCCGCTGCTTCCATGAGTTCGGGTCGGTTCGGTATGGCCGCCATTGCCTCTTGTGCCGCTGCAACAGCCTTTTTGGCGTCCTTCGTACGAAGATGATAGGCAATGAGCAAAAGTCGGGGTGTCGGATCGCTGGAATCCACCGCGATAGCCCTGTTGATGAGAGCCGTTACTTCGGCAAACGCCTTGCTGCCGCCCGTGCGCGAAGTAAGCTCAGCCAGGGCGAGCAGCGCGTCGCGGTGCTTCGGGTCCTTATCAAGAATCGTCTCGAAGCGCTGCCGTGCCAACTCCGGCTTTTTGGCCGCGATATCCAGCCGAGCGAGATTGTCCACAGCCGGAAAGTAGGTTGGATTCAACTCCACTGCGCGCTCGAAGCTCTGGCGCGCAGCGGGCACATCGTTCATCGCGAGGAATATGCCGCCGCGAAGGTTGTGAGGGGCCGGGTTCTTAGGTTGTTTCCTCTCGAGCGCGGCGATCGCTTTCAACGCCTTCTCGTGTTCCCGGCGTTGCATGTGTGTGGTGATGAGCACAAGATCGGCACGAATGTCGGTGTCCTGCGCGGCAGCTTGTTCGAGCTCGCGCACGCCACGGTCGATATCGCCTCTGGCCATGTACGTCACGGCTAACGCCGTCCGATTCGCATTGTTTGCCGGCTGCAGTGCCGCTGCTTTCCCAAAATAGGCAGCGGCTTGCGCATAATCGCCGTTCATCATGTATGTCTCACCGGCGACCGAAAGCATCTGCGGGTTTTTGTCTATCTTGCCGAGCTCGGGCTTCAATGTATTGAGTGCTTTGGTGCTTTCACCCTGGCGCAGGTACGTAAGCACCAGAACACCCCGACTCGGCGTGTGATCGGGTGCACGCTGGAGGACTTTCAGGAGATAGCTTTCCGCAAGTGCGTACGACTTCAGTTCGTACTCGACGTTGCCCGCGAGCGCCAGACTCGGAAGGTGATCCGGCATGACGCTCAGCTGCTGCTGTATGGCTCGTCGCGCGACGGGAAGGTTTTGCTGCCGGTAGGCGAGCAGTGCTTCGAGATAAATCGTTTGCGGATGTTTAGCCAGGACCTGCTTCATCGACTCGAGCTGCTTCGAAGCCTCGTCCAGCCTGTTGTCCTGGATCAGCAAGCTGACAGCCGCGTTGTGTGCCGCTATGGAATCGCGCTGCGCTTCCGTGGCCCTGCGATACGCGTCCAGCGCCTTGTCCCGCTGTCCTTGCGCCACATGAATGTCACCCTTGACGTACCATGCCTCCGCGTAATTCGGTGTCGTGGCGAGAGCGGCTTCAACCAAGGCAACCGCTTTTACGTAGTCGCGGTCGATCGCCGCGGTCTGTGCGGCGCCTACTTGCGCAGGTGGGTAACCCGGCTGGGCGGCCAACGCTGTCGCGAACGCGGACCGCGCTGCGTTGACGTTAGCGGTGCCCAAATACGCCCTGCCAAGCGCCGCTTGCAGTTCTGCCTTGCCCTCAGGCGTGGTGACTTCGGTCTTCGAGAATTCGTCGATGACTTGCTTGTGCTGACCGAGCTGAGCGAGCGAGCGTGCAAGTGGCGGTATTACTTGGTCGGCCGGGTATTCGAATTCCAAGGCCTTGCGGAGCTCTTTTTCCGCAGCAGCCATGTCGCCCATGTCGAGCAACGTCCTGCCGAGGAGGAATCGCGCCTCCGCAAGTTTCGGGTTTTGTTGAAGCGCGTTTTTCAGCTGGATTACGGCCGCAGTCCTGTCCTTTTTCGAAAGGTGCTCTTTGCCGGACGCCAGCAGTGCTTCGGGATTGGTGTCCCCACATGCTGCGAGAATTGCGGCGGCGAGTGCCGCGGCCATAGTGAGCGTGCGCGTTGCCAAGCCAATCCCCATATGTCTCCTACTTTAGGCCGAACCTGTGCATCAGGTCGTAAAGGGTCGGCCTGCTGATACCCAGGATATCTGCCGCTTTCGCGACATTTCCATTTACACGTCCTAACACGGCGATGATGGCGCGGCGTTCCGCTTCATCACGCACCTGCCGGAGCTGAAGGCCTTCCACGGCGTCTTCGTCGACTTGCAAACCCAGATCAGCAGCACTGATCTGATTGCTTTCAGCCATGATGACCGCGCGCTTTACGCAGTTCTCCAGCTCTCGAATATTTCCGGGCCAGGAATGAGCGTCGATCGCGTTGAGTGCATCCTCGCGCAGTACGATCGAGCCGCGATTGTATTCGCCCGCGAAGCGCCGCGTGAATGCGTGCGCGAGGAGAGCCGCGTCCCCTTGACGCGTGCGCAAAGGCGGAATCGTGACGACGATTTCAGCCAGGCGATAGTACAGGTCTTCGCGAAAGCGACCTTCCGAAATCAGCGTTCGCAGGTCACGATGCGTCGCGCAGACTATTCGCACGTCGACCGGAATTTCGCGCCGGCCGCCTAGACGTTCGATCACTCGCTCCTGCAGAAAACGAAGCAGCTTGCCTTGGAGCGAAAGCGGCAGATCGCCAATCTCATCGAGCATAAGCGTGCCGCGGTCTGCGACTTCTATTTTCCCGGGCGTCGTCTTGGTTGCTCCCGTGAATGCGCCTTTTTCGTAGCCGAAGAGTTCACTCTCGAGCAGGTTCTCGGGAATGGCGGCGCAATTGATCGCGATGAAGCGCTCCGCGGATCGCGGTGAGAGCGCATGCAGGCCTCGCGCCAGTAACTCCTTTCCGGTGCCGCTTTCGCCGAGCAACATGACTGTCGCGGCGATTCCCGCCACTTTCTCGATCGTGCGACAGATGCGAAGCATTTCGGGGTCGCGCGTGAGAACGCCGTCAAGGGCGTCGGGCTGTCGCATGAGCTGGAGGCGCAGATTCTCCTGCTGCAGGTCGTACAGCCGATAAGCGCGCGCGATCGTCAGCCCGAGAAGGTCGGGCTCGAACGGTTTCGCGAAAAAGTCGTACGCCCCCAGCTCGACGGCTTTCAGTGCATGTGCGCGATCGTTCTGTCCGGTAAGCACGATCACTTTCGTATTCGGCGCGCCGACGAGAATCTGCTCCAGCAGCTTGAACCCCTCAGACGGAGAATCGGGATCGGGTGGCAGGCCCAGGTCCATGGTGACCACGGGGGGAGCGTAACGGCGGACCTGAGCGAGTGCGCTTTCACGATCGTCAGCCGTCAGCGTCTCGTACTGATCGAAAGCCCACCGGATCTGCTTCTGCAGTGCAGGATCGTCTTCGACGATCAGGAGCGGTCGGAGTTTATCGTTCACGCGACCGCCTTCTGCGCCACGTCGGCGGCCGCGTTCATCTCGTGAAGCGGGAGGAGTATGCGCATGCGCGTTCCTACGCCTGGAGTGCTCTCGACGACGATGTCGCCTCCGAGCTCCTGCACATACTGATAACTCTCGTACGCCCCAATCCCCATACCCCCCTGCTTCGTTGTCTGAAACGGCTTGAACAGACGCTCTCGGATGAAGTCATCGGTCATGCCATGACCGGTGTCATGTACTTCCACCACTGCATTACTGCCTTGCCGCGTGAGCGTCACGACGATGCTGCCATTCTTGTCGGTCGCATCGATAGCATTCTGGACGACGTGTCCGATCACCCGTTCGACGCGGTCCTCGTGGGCTCGGGCGAATACCCGTTCCTCCAGGTGCACTTCGGGCGCGGGCTCGTGTCCGATCTTGCTGCGGCCTATTTTACGGATTACCTCGCTCAAATCGACCGCACCTGGCGCGTTTACGGGCGTAGTGCCCTCACGAAGCTGCAACATCAGCTGCTTCATCCGTTCCACGCTGTGCCCGACGGTCATGAGCATATCCTGCTGGAACTCGGGATTACTCTTGTGCCGCTCGGCGTTTTTCAGCATGAGCGAGAGCTGAGCGACGATATTCTTCAGGTCGTGGACGACGAAGGCGGACATGCGGTTGAATGCGTCGAACTTGCGCGTTTCGAGTAATGCCTCCGTCGCCTGCATGTGGCCTACAAAGCTCGCTGCCTGACGACCGGCTGTCTTGAGCAGATCGTTGACTTCCCAGTTCAGATCGGTTCGCGCCCGCGGCGTCCCCAGAAGGACAAACCCAGTCAACTCGTCGCCCGTAGCCAGCGGCACGACGAGCCAAGCGCTGGGTATCGCCGAGAGCCACGCCGCAAGCCGAAATGCCCCATACCGTGACGGAAGCGAACGATACTCCTCGAGATTGATGACCCATCCGCTCCGCGTGAGGAATCGTGCAAGCTCGCCATCCGCGGCTTCAGCTGCCGTACTCGCGGGCATATTCCACCGCGCACTCTGGACGTACTGTTTTCCCGAGGGATCCAGGAGCCACATTGCGCCGGACGGGCTTTCGACCATGTTCGCAAGGCCGCGGATAATCTGTTGTCGCAGGGCTGCTGGTCCGTCGCACGCGGACAGTGTCTGGGTGAAGCGCAGCCATTCGTCGCGATAGTCGTAGCGATAGCTGAACAAATGTTTGCTGACGAGTACGCGCAGCTTCGCGCGCATCGACCCCGACAATGCCATTAGCGTGAGGCCCAGCAACCCGGCGAACAGCAGTGCCACCTGGAAGGCGCGCCCCCACTCGCCGCCGAATAATCGCACGTAGTATCCGGCAGCCGCCACGAACAGCAGATAGATGCCCGATGCAATCAATGCCGCGGAATGAAACACCACACGACGCGACAGAGCCACTTTGGCGGTCCAGTCGCCTTCGCGAGCTGCTGTGACGGCGACGAGCGGCACGACGAGCGCATGTACCAAACCGCGCACGCTGAACGCGTCGGCATCGAGCCGGTTGAACAGCACTGCATCTGCATAGACGTAAACGTCGAAGCAAAACGCTGCTGCCAGACCGATCGAGAGTGGCTTTACGCTCCAACGCGAATCAGCGGGCAGATTGCGAAAAAGCGTTTCGATGAGGACCAGCCCGAATACTGAAAGTGCGAGTGAATCGATAAAGACGAGTCGGGTCGGATCTCCGAAGATATTCCCGCCCAGCGCTTTGAGAATGTGTGCGACGAGCCCGAGGCAGACCAGCGCCGCGCCAGCGATAACAAGCGGGCGAATCTGCGAGGACACCGTCCCGCCGGCGGGCGATGCGATCATCGACGCAAGGAAGGCATACCAGCACGCGATCCGCAGAACGTCCGCTACAGAGGCAGCGACGACAAGAGCGGGATGGTTGGTGAGGGCAAGTGCCAGTTCGAGCACGGCCCAGACCGCACTCGATACCAGGGCGGCGAGCAGTGCACGCTGGCGCAAGCCACCGCGCGAGCACGCCCGCAGCTGCAATGAGAGGGCCGCGAAGCCAACGGAAGCGAGGCCGTAGCTCCACGCCGTCAGCGTGCTAAAACCGGCTTCCAAAGGGAATGGATGTTACTGCGCGCCCTTGCCTGTAACGACGACGACTACAGTCTCGAACAAGACGACTAAGTCCAAGAAAAGCGTATGGTTTTTAACGTAGTACAGGTCAAACTGCAACTTGTTCGCTGCGTCGTCCAGTGTAGCGCCGTAATGGTAGCGCACCTGGGCCCACCCTGTTAGCCCCGGTTTTACGCTGTGGCGCGCGGCGTAAAACGGGATGCTCTGCGTGAGCTGGTCCACGAAGAACGGGCGCTCCGGACGTGGACCAACAAGGCTCATGTCGCCCTTGAGGACGTTGAGCAACTGCGGCAGTTCGTCAATTCGGTACTTGCGAATGAACCGCCCGACACGCGTGATACGGTCATCGTTCGAGGCTGCCCAACGAGGTGT
>Ga0075431_100003720_pt1 | contig 14823 bp, 9 predicted proteins | sample RhiMetdeltSRZDD5_FD_75297 | JGI IMG/M metagenome (GOLD analysis project Ga0075431, IMG submission 75297) | Populus rhizosphere microbial communities from Tennessee, USA - Rhizosphere MetaG P. deltoides SRZDD5 | ecosystem: Host-associated > Plants > Roots > Rhizosphere > Soil | place: USA... | reverse complement strand
ACCGGGCACAGATCAGGTGAACGTGTCATTGCCACGCGCCTTGGCCGGGGCCGGACTGGTCCGTCTTGAGCTTTCAGTCGATGGCCATCCCGCCAATACCGTCACCCTGACGATTCGATGAAGGACACGCCCGAACTACTTTTGCTGGCTGGGCAGCGAATGACAAGCCACAACTTCAAACGTATTGGGCGATCCGGCCATGGTGGCCACCTTCAGCAAGACCTCAAAATGGCGCTGCGTGCCCTGCGGATTGACTCCGCAATTCTTCAGCGTACTGGCGAGAAGAGGCAGGTTCGTGGCTAGTCTACCCGCCGCTTCGGTTGCTTCCGCGTTCGAACCGGCGAGAAGAAGAGCATCACCAGTTTGACCGGGGTTGCCGACGAAACCAATGATGCCGTAGGCGTTGCCGGTGCCCCAGCCCTTCGCGGTCGGGATGTATGCCGCAGGTTCATTTTTTTGCGGCCGCCTGTTGCGGATGATCTCCTGGTTGGCTGCCTGATCGAACTCGAAGGCGAAATCGAGTTGATCCTCGAAAAGTTTGGTCCAGGGATTCGATCGTGGACTGCCTAAAAGAATGAAGTTGTCGTCGACCTTCAAATCCGGTAGTTGCAGGCTCCTCGCCGTGCGAATCTTCATCTGCCGCGACGCTGTCCTGGCGAGATCGGAGATATTCAGCGCGATCATCGTATCTACCAAAGCCACATTCGCGCCCCGGAATCCCCGAATGGAATGCTGAAACTCGGGTGAAATCGGACGGTTTGGCACGTATCGATGATTTGCGTAATCCGAGAGACTCAAGTTTATCTCGAGCATGTTCTGGAGGGAGGCGATGTCGGGGTCCGAAAGCACGAGCTGCACGGCCTTATCACGCTCGAATATTCCCGACCAGGGGAGAATCGGCTTCGCCGTCTGATTAAGCGAGACGAAACCACCGACCGCCAGCACGAGAAGTGTCGCGATGGCGGCGGCCAGTAGCGAGCGATACGGAATAGTCCGGCGTGCGCTCTTTTGCTCCTCCACCTCTGGCGTAACCGGAAAAGGAACTGCGACTGCGGAAATTGCCGGCGTGCAACGGCGAAACTCCGGAATATACGAGCCGGGAGGGAGGTCGATCTGCACTTCGGGCCCACAGTCCGAGTCAGCATAGAAGTGCGTCAGGCGCTTGCGCACATCGCATGCCGTCACCCGTACTACCGCGTCTTCCGCCGTGTCGTAAGCGGGACTCCGTTTGAACAATTCGATTCCGAGGGTGCGCTCTTTCAGATCCTCAAATTGTCCGTTGAGCGCTTTCTCGATGATGTGCCGCAAGAACTCCTGGCCGCGTCGGCTCCCGTTGAACGCCGGACTGGCGACAATTTCGCCCACGTGCTCCCGAATCGCCGCCGCATGGGGAACAATTTCGAGGACCCGAGTAATGGCCGCGGAGTGATGCGCTTCGCTGATTCTTCCCGACATGGGGATTCTGTCTGTTGATGCGTAGGATATCATATTGCGGGAACTGAATAGAGGACGTGTCACCCAAACTCGGGCTGGGAGCTCCCCCTACGCAAGCCAAATCTGAAGGAAAGAACGTTAGACGGCCCGCTTTAATATTTTTGGCCAACACGTTCATCCAATAGTAGTTAGGTGTTTAACCAGGATTCCCTAACGTAGCCAATCTCTCCAAACCTTTTCGTTGGTCCGTCTCAGGCGTAGTATTCGGAGTATTAATTTCAGGCGGTTTCTTAATTTGCACGATGGTCTGATGGGGAGCTTCACATCGATCCCGCTCGACTGTCTCGACAGCACGGTCAGGCCGTGAAGCAGAAGGTTAGGGTATCCATGGACGCCGGAAGTATCGAAAACGCATTGATATTGATAAGGGGGCTGTCATGACGGAAAAGAGAATCGTGCCCTATTTACGCCGGGCCGCTGAATGTCGGGTAGCAGTTGGTTTCGCAATCCGGACAATAGTGGCGCTAATGGCCGGCGCGGCTTCGCTGGCAATGGCTCAAACCGGCGGTGGCGCTACACTGGTGGGCACTGTCAGGGACAGCAGCGGCGCCGTCGTTGCAGCTGCTAAGGTGACCGTCGTCAATACGGGAACCTCCTTCACTTCGGAGACTACGACGTCCTCGGAGGGCGCTTATTACGTTCCTTTTCTGGCCGCCGGCAACTACAAGATCACGGTGGAATCGGCGGGCTTCAAGCAGTTTGTTCGAGACGGGATCGCACTTCGGCCCGCCGAGGTGCCCCGCATCGACATCACGCTCGAGTTGGGCTCGGTGACAGACAGTATTGCGGTCACGGCCGAAGCACCCCTGCTGAACACAGAGAACGTAGTCAGCGGCTACGCCCTTACCAAAGAGGACCTTCCGAAAGTCCCCGGACTCATGAAGCGTAGCGTTTACCTCTTGCAGTATATGCCCGGGGTGGTCGGCATCCTGGGACAGGGAGGTTTTCATATCGCGGGACAGGCCCAGAACGCCAGCAACTGGACGATAGATGGAATCAGCGTCAAGTCGCCCTACCTCGGCACAGTGAACCAGGTGGATGGGGTGCTCCAGCCCAGCCTGGACGCCGTCGAAGAATTCCAGGTGCTGGTGACCGGCAACTCCGCCGAAAACGGCCATGCAGCCGGCGGGTCCGTGAAGGCCGTCTACAAAAGCGGCACCAACTTGCTGCATGGATCGTTTGAGGAGCGCTACCTCAACGGCAAGTGGACCCATCGGGAGTATCTCACGCTGAACGGTGTGAAGGATCCCTGGAACTATACGGTACGCGACTTTGTGGGAAGCGGTCCGGTGTTTATCCCGAAGATCTACGACGGCCGGAATAAGACCTTCTGGCTGGCGGATTACGTACAGAATCGCGAAAACGCGGCGATCCCGCTGTACAGTACGGTGCCCACGGATAACATGTTGGATGGAAACTTCGCCTTCCCGGAAGCGACGGGCGGCGCACTGCCCATCTACAATCCATTTACGACCAGGCAGACCGGCACTACCTACACCCGCGAGCCCTTCCCTGGCAACGTGATTCCGAAAAGCCTTTTTGACCCCGTAGCGGTAAAATTCCTGGCTTTGGGTATGTGGAACAAACCGAATGAGCCGGGAACTCCGACGAGAACGGGTCCGTCAAACAACCTACTGTGGAATACTAGGAGAGTCCTCCAGCGGGACCGCTGGGATGCCAAGGTGGACCACCAGATCAATTCTAACCACAAGATCTTCGTCCGCTACTCCCACAATCGGCATCGTGGCTCTATCGGTTCGGGGCTCGCCAAGCCGGAACTAGCCGGTGTCGACGCGATCAATCCTGTCGATCAGATCAATGGGCTCTTCAATGACACCTACGTCTTCTCTCCTGTGATGTTTAACGAGTTTCGGCTCGGCTATATGCGCCGCCATAACTCTACTCCCCCGCGCTTCGGCGACGGTGAGAATTGGGCCGAAAAGCTGGGCATTCCCGGCGTCGGCCCAGAAACGTTCCCCTACTTCAATATCGGCTTTGGCGCGGGCGCGCTCAACCACACCAACGAGGTCGGCCAGGACTTCACGCTGCAGAACAACCTGACACGGCTGAAGGGGCGGCACACCTTCAAGATGGGCGTTGAAGTGATTCGCACGCTCTATAATCGGGCCTCTGCAGACCTGCCTTCCGGACAGTACAACTTTGGCGGCACCGATCTTCCCTTCACTCCCAACACCGGTCAGGGTTTCGCCTCATTCCTGCTCGGGACGGTGACCAGTGCGACGTTCACCAAAGCGCTGGCTACCTTTCTGCCGATTCAGTGGAGCAATGACTGGTATTTTCAGGACGACTGGAAAATGCTGCCCAACCTGACGTTGAACTTAGGCCTACGCTGGTCGTACGCATCGCCCTTCAAGACGAAATGGGCGCAGCAGTCTCAGTTCGATCCGAACGTGGTGGACTCGGTGACCGGAAGAATGGGAGCGATCACGCATCCCACCGACGCGATCGGCAAACGCGATCTGAACAATTTCCAGCCAAGGCTGGGCCTGGCCTGGAATTTCCGCCCCAGGTGGGTCTTCCGATCCTCGTTTGACGTGCTGACAATGGATGAAGCGGGAGCCGGCGGTTTCGATGAGTACAGCGGCACCTTCAACCTGGTGCAGCCGGTCGGCAGCCCGAGCCATCTGTTCAGGTTGCAAGAGGGACCTGGCCCGACCAGGTATACCGTTCTGCCCAACGGCACAGTTCCTTACACGGGCGCTGCCTTTAACAGCCGCAATGCAACCTGGCGCGACCCCAACCTGCGCAGACCCTATGTCATGAATTGGTCAGCCGGCTTCCAGCATGATCTCGGCGGTACGTGGGTGTTGAACCTGATGTACCAGGCAACCGCGGGCGTTGGACTGACGCGTTCGTGGAACATCAACGAGGTTCCGCTGTCGATCGCGCTCGGCGGCGATCGGGCGTTGCAGGATCGGGTCTTCCCGGCGCAGCAGGATTATAGGTATTACCCGCACTTCGGGAACATCAACCTGCTTTCCAACTTCAACCACAATACCTGGCACAGCGGAAACATCAAACTCGACAAGCGTTATTCTTACGGTCTCTCGCTCAACGCCTCTTACAACTTTTCGAAATCGCTGAGCAACGCCAACGAACTCTCCTATTACGAGCGCTCAGGCAAGGCCCGAACTAGCTGGGACTATCGCCAACAGTACGGAATTATGGTGAGCTATGACCTTCCCATCGGGAAAAGCCGCCGCTTCTTGAATCGGGGCGGTGTGCTCAACGCTGTTGTCGGCGGATGGACCCTGGCCATGAGCCAGAACGGCGTTTCCGGCCAGCCGATCTCGGTCGGCTTGAGCAACAGCCCGAATCGGTACCTGACATCCACCCGGGTTAACGCTTTGGTTCCGATCGAACAGGCCCAGGTCGAAAACTGGGAAATCGGCAACCGATTCCCGGTACCTGCCGGACAAAACCCGTACTTCCACCAGAGCGCCTTCGCGTATCCGGCCGCATACACGACCGGTACCTTGGGCGCCGGCGTACTGCAGGCCCCGGGCATCCACTGGAACCAGGCCTACGCCAGCAAGAGCTGGTCGTTCCTGGAGAGAGGGAAGATCACCCTCCGCGTGGATGGACACAATCTGCCCTGGAAAAAGCCGAATATGTCCGCGCCCAACACGACGTTCAACCTGAACAACCCCGGGGCCTGGGCCAGATTCACGGGCACGGTCGGCGACTTTTCAAACTTTGGCAGCGCGCGAGCCAACGTTCAAGGCGCGATCCGCGTGGAGTTCTAGTGTCTGAAATCGAAAGGAGCAACCGATGAATTTATTACCGGACAGAAGACAATTCGCCAAAGTGGCGATCGCAGGAGCAGCGGCGGCCGCTTCCATCCGCAAGGGTTCCGCCACTCTCAGGCCGATTCCCCCAGGGGTCAAGATTGGCACGAGCGCAGGGCCGGCGAGCGAAGACAACATGCGGTACCTCAAGCAGCTTGGGGTGGTCTGGGTAAGCGTCGCGCCACAGGCGCCCTTCGATGCTGAGACCTTCATCAAGCAGCGCGAGCATTGGGAAGCCGCCGGATTCAAGGTGTACAACATCGGCAGCGGATCCGGCCCCAGCGGCAGTCTGCACAATATGCCGGAGGTCACGCTGAATCTCCCGGGCCGCGACCAGAAGATCGAAGAATACTTGAATTACATTCGCTACCTCGGCAAAGCCGGGATCCCTTACTCAACCTACGCCCACATGGGCAACGGCATCTGGTCGAGCGGCCGAATTACGAGCCCCCGCGGGTACGACGCGCGCGACGGGGATTCCAAGAGTCCTAATTGGCGGGGAAGCTGGGCAGGGAAGACCTACACCGAGCCCCTTTCTCACGGACGCGTTTTTACCAAGGAAGAGATCTGGGAGAACTACACTTACTTCATCAAGAAGGTTGTCCCGGTCGCAGAAGAAGCGGGCGTGAGAATCGGCATTCACCCCGACGATCCGCCGCAGCCCATGCTGGCAGGAGTGCCGCGATGCATCTTCAGCAATTTCGAAGGCTACAAGCGGGCTATCGAGATCGCCAATAGTCCCAATATCGGCGTATGCCTTTGCTGCGGCTCCTGGCTCGAGGGCGGGACCATGACGGGCGCGACTCCCGAGCAGATGATCAAATACTTCGGGCCTCGGAAGAAGCTTTTCAAGATCCATTTCCGGAACGTGAGCGCCCCGCTTCCGCATTTCAGCGAAACCTTGATCGACGACGGTTACTACGATATGAGTAAAATCATGCAGGCGCTGGTGGACGTGGACTTTGAGGGAATCGTGATCCCGGACCACGTTCCGAATGTAGGCGGCGCGCCGGGCGGGCAGCAGGGCCGAGGCGCCGGTGCACAAGGCGAAGGCCCTCGGCAGTACCGGCCCAGCCCAGGTTTAGCCTATCTGCTCGGCTCCATGCACGCGATGCTAAAGGCGGCGCAGAACCACAAACGAAAAGGGTAGGCGCCCTGCGCGGGCGGTAAATCCGCGAGTTTTTCACACGGACTCGTACGGGCGCGGCTCCGATCGGAGCTGACGAGACAATCACCTCAGGTTCGCAGATCGGAAGTAATCCTTGAAATCGGTAGTGGGCTATTTTGATTTTAAGCGTCGGAAATACATGACGCGCTCAGAGAGCGATGGGTGTTCAAGTTCGGTTGCACTTATGAATTCCCAGCCCTGCGCGCCGAGCTTCGAGGCTGCCGTCATTAACGCGTCAGTAGCCTGGGTTGAATCCGTGATCGTTCACGCTTATTTCTTCAGGACGACATCCCTGGAGTGTGGCATAGCAGATTCTTGCCCGAACGTTGGCGGATCTACCTCCGACGCCAGTGCTCCATGAATTGTTTCTGGGTGATCCACTCACCGAAGCGTACTCCCAAGTATTCTCCCTGGGAGCCTGGGATCTGACCACTGTTGAAATCGACAGAATCCCAACGATCAGGATTCCACCGAGTCGGATGAGCTTGCCACGAGTTTGCATCGAAACCTCCCACACTGTTAAGACGAACAAATCGCGACAATTGTTGATTTACCTACGCCGCTGTCTCCGCTGTCTTGACTCTAGACTAGGTCGATCCGGAAGATCCAACCAGTTGTTGGACTATCGTTATTCGGCCAGCCAGGATGAATGCCGGCGTCACAGCTAATCAAGGCGCCGTCGTGCATGGCCAGCCCATGTGGATCCGATGAGCCGGGGACGAAGTCCACCGTCTCGAGCACCTGGCCCGTTGCGGCATCGTACTTGACGAGGCCCGGCCGGCCCTCGGCGTAGTTCTTACTATCATTACCCGTTATCTGCCAGATGGCGCCGTTGTCCCACGTCACGTCGTGATACCGCATCCTGCCCGGCGCCTGGTAGAAGGGGATCATGAATTCCGGCTCCCATGACTTGGGATCCACTCGAAGAATACCGCGCAGCCGGAGCGCTGCGATCCAGAGCTTGCCATCGTGCCACATCGCGCCATGGCAGCCGCCTCCGTCATTTGCGGGGCCTAGAGGGATCTGGCGGTGGCTGATCACCTTGGAATTCATGTCGACTTGGAACACACCCTGAGGCGGCGCGTTGGCGCACATCCAAACGTATCCGCCGCCGACGGCCATCCCGCTCGTATTTCTCGACGGAGTTGTGACCTCCTTTATCACCTTGCCGTTCCAATCGACGAGCCACGCCTTTTCGGAGAGATCCTTAGGCTCTTCGAGGTTATATTGCTTGGCTGCGGCGCCCGAGAGCTTTTGCTCGCCGATCCATAAGCCCTCAGGCGTCACAGCAACGCCGTTCGGGAACCCGGGTGGAGCCTTGAATAGCTTGGTCGTTTTCGCTTTCCGCGTGGAAATCGGCTGGTTGCGAGCGGCCCTCGGCGCCGCTCCCGACGAACTCTGCGCAAACGCTCGCGCTCCACTTAAGCTTAAACTCATCGCTAGGAATTCTCTCTTTGTCATCCTATTTTTCCCCCACACACTTGCTTGCTACTGAACTCAGCGCCCTATTATATATCAGCTTTTCTGGGTAGTAGTCTATAATAAGTGATCGGTAATCATGGCTGACCCAGTCTTTCAGGAAATCGAGGCGAAGCCGCTCACAGAGCGTGTTGCCAATGCTCTGAAGAGCGCTTTTTTTTCCGGCAAACTGAAGCCGGGGGATACGATCGTCGAACGCCAAATCGCGCGCGAGATGAATGTGGGGTCCCCAGTCGTTCGAGAAGCGCTCATCACACTCAAACATGAAGGGTTCGTGCGCCGCGTCAATAATCGTGGAAGCTTCGTTACAAAGTTTGACAGCGAAGAGATTCGGCAGTTGTACACGCTGCGCATCGAACTGGAAACCCTGGCCCTTCAATGGGCGCGTCCTCGCGCAGCTGCGTCAGAAATCCAGCATCTCAGGATTCTCGTCGATCGCTTAGTGGAAGCGGGCGAGCAAGGTGACCGTCAAATTTTTCTGGAACGTGATTTCGAAGTGCATCGCTATTGCTGGAGGCTTTCCGGCAATGCTTTTCTAGCCGAGACATTAGAGCGGTTGATGTCGCCCCTATTCGCCTTCGTTGTGCTTGCCAGTGACCGGCCGCTGACGGCGTCCATGGCCAGAGAGCACTATGTATTGGTCGATGCGCTCGCGTCGATGACCGAGCCTGAGTTCACGGCAGCGGTTCGCAAGGCGTTTACAGGATTTGCCCTTCGTTGGATTTCCGCGACGCCACCTCAGAGTTGGCAAACTTCCGAAAATGGCGCCGTCCGCCCGCGCCTAAAGGACTCCAGCGACGGGCGGACTTGACACAATTCAACTTCCGCGCTGGCGCCCGGAGGATCCGAACTCTGGTTCGATCCGCGGCGTGGCTCGGATAAGATTTAATTCAACGTGAGGACACTACCGATGCAACTAACGATTGATAAATTGATCACAGCGTTCGAACGCGGCAGCGTGACGCGACGCCAACTGGCCCTCTCGCTTTCGGCGCTCGTTGCCGGAGCACAGGCTGCTCCAACGCAGACAGGCGTCCAAGCGGTGAGCCTCAACCATGTGACAGTGCGAGTCCCCAATCTTCAGCGCACGTCGCAGTTTTATCAGGAGTTCTTTGGCATGCCGCTTAAGCAACATTCTGAGAGAATTCACATCCTCGGTGTTGGAAAAAGCTTCTTTGGAATCGAACAGAAAGGCGATTCCGCCGGCCTCGATCACTACGATTTCGGAATCGCCCGATTCAACGCCGACGACGTTGCGGCGAAGCTAAAAGCGCGGAACTTGAAGGTCGAACCCGGCCGGACGAAAGAATCGTTCAAATTCCGCGATCCTGATGGATTTCTGGTCCAGGTGAATGGACCCACCTACGAAGGCCATGTCGGCAAATAGGTGATCTATCATTGATCGGGCCCGGGATTTGTGATAATTTGTCTCTCGATGACTCGACGTCAAGCACTCCGTGGATTTTGTCAATTCCTGGCCGCGTCCCCGCTCCTGAAGGCAGATAAAAAATTCAGCGAGCTCACCGATGTTCTGTTGAAGCAGGTAAATGTATTCGACTTTGCCAAAGCGGCTAAGGCGAAGATGGATCCCGTCGCGTGGGACTACCTGGATGAGGGCTCCGATGACGAAGCTTCCCTTCGCGCGAATCGAGCCGATTTCGACGACGTCATCATCCGTCCTCATTTTCTAGCCAACGACGTGAGCAAGATCGACACTTCGATCACTCTGTTCGGGAAGCAGCTCACCCAGCCCATCTATCTTTCGGTGACCGGCGGCAAAAATTGTTTTATTCCGAACGGCGAACAGGAAGCGGCGTTCGCAGCCAAAACCGCAAACGCGATGATGATCATGGGGGGTGGCATCAGCGATGTCCTCTCGTCGGGAAAAGGGCCAACGGTCTGGTGGCAGTACACCACGGCCGCCGAATTCCGGACCAAGAGTCAGATGGCGGCGTTCGCCGAGAAACTCGAAGATCAGGGCTGCTCCGCCATCTCCGTCACCGTCGACATTTATGTTGTCTCCCATCGCGAGCGCAGCATGCACAACGGATTCGTGCGCAGCTGGTGTCAGGGGAATGGCGTGCCCCGAGACGCGAGTGGGAATCTGATTTACAAGCCGAACGACGTGCTCTGGACGGCTGGCGATGCGCCGAGTCCGCGGCCTTTCCCCACGCCGACCTGGGACACGCTGCAGCGGCTTCGGGAAGTCAGCAAAATCCCGGTCGTCATCAAGGGAGTGTTGACCTCCGAAGACACGGAGCGGGCGGTGAAGAACGGCATGTCAGGAGTGATCGTTTCGAACCACGGAGCGCGGCAGCTCGATCAGGTCGGCTCGACGATCAAGGCGCTGCCGGAATGCGTGCAAGCGGCCGGCGGCAAGATTCCCGTGCTCATAGATGGCGGTTTCCGTCGCGGCACGGATGTCTTTAAGGCCCTCGCGCTTGGCGCTACTGCAGTAGGGGTCGGGAGGCCATATCTATGGGGTCTCGCCTCGTTTGGACAGCGCGGCGTTGTGCAGGTGATGAAGATCCTGCAAGCGGAGTTGGCGGCGGATATGGGAATGGCCGGAACCGGAAAAATCTCGGAGATCGATCGCTCGTACGTCCGCGTTGTCCGCCCATGATCCATCCGCCGAACGTTTTGAATGTCCTGCTCGTCTCACTCTTCATTGAACTGGCAGCCGCCGGGCAAAATCATAAGACCTGGATGGACTACGGGGGAGGCCTCGACTCCTCGCACTATGTCGCGCTGACCCAAATCAACAAATCCAACGTAAATCAGTTGAAGATCGCCTGGACCTATCCCACCGGCGACAATCGCTCCTACCTATTCAATCCGATCATCGTTGACAACGTCATGTACGTGCTGGCCAGGAACAGCTCTCTTGTGGCGCTCGACGCCGCCACGGGGAAGGAGATTTGGATCCATGAGAATCTCCCCGGGCTGACGTCGCGCGGGATCACTTACTGGGAGAGCAAAGACCGCAAGGATCGCCGGCTGATCTTCACAATGAACAACTTCCTTCAGCAGATCGACGCGCGCACGGGCAAGTCCATTCTGACGTTTGGGAAGAACGGACTCGTCGATCTTCGCGAAGGCCTGGGCCGCGATCCCAACACCATCGTGCGGATTCAGCCAGAGAATCCGGGACGCGTTTTCGAGAACCTCATTCTGCTCGGCTCAGCGCCCGGCGAAGCCTATCTTGCGCCGCCGGGCGATATTCGCGCCTACGACGTGATCACGGGCAAAATGGTGTGGATTTTTCATACGATTCCTCATCCGGGCGAATTCGGTTATGAGACCTGGCCGAAGGATGCGTGGAAATATTCGGGCGGGACCAACGCCTGGGGCGAGTTCACCATCGACGAAAAGCGCGGCATCGCCTACTTCCCGACCGGGTCGCCGACTTACGACTACTACGGCGCCGATCGAATCGGCACGAACCTGTTCGGCAATTGCCTGCTAGCCCTCGATGCGCGGACTGGAAAGCGGCTCTGGCATTTCCAGATGGTGCATCACGATCTGTGGGACTGGGACGCTTCTGCCGCTCCGCAACTAGTCACGGTCCGTCACAACGGAAAGCAGATCGACGCCGTCGCGCAAGCCACGAAGCAAGGGTTCTTGTATGTATTCGATCGCGTGACCGGCAAGCCTCTTTGGCCGATCGAAGAGCGTCCGGTTCCGAAGAGCGATATGCCAGGGGAGCAAGCGTGGCCGACCCAGCCGATCCCCACCATTCCACCTCCGTTCGCGCGTCAGAAAATGACGGCCGCCGATGTAAATCCGTATATCCTGACGCCGCAGGAACGGGCTTCGTGGAAAGACCAGATCGCGAGCATGCGCAATGAGGGCTTGTTCACTCCGCCCGGGTTATACGAGAGCCTGTCGTTGCCCGGCGCCCGCGGCGGCGCCAACTGGGGAAGTACGGCTGCCAATCCCTCCAAGGGAATGGTGTACCTTACGACGCAGGACTGGCCGACCATTTACAAGTTGAGCATCGAGGATCCGTTCGCTGGGCGGCCAGCTCGGACTCGGGGGGCCGGTGATCCCGGCAGGGCCGCCTACGAGCAGCGCTGCCAATCCTGCCACGGCGTCAATGGCATGAGGGACGGAGCGGGGCCTCCCGCGCTCGCTGGCGTCGGCTCGCGACTGGGATTTGACGCATTCCGGCGAGTCGTCGTAGGAGGGAGGGCGGAGATGCCCGCGTTCCCCGATCTCGACAACACTACCCTGAATGCGATTCTCACGTTTTTGGGCAATGGAGGCGGCACGGTAGAGGCCGCCGCCAAGAATGCAGCGGTGGTGGCCTCTGGGGGAGCTCCGGGGGGCCTCGAGATCCGTGCCCCTACCGGACCGCGGTATAGTCAGCTCGGCGGACCTCCGTATCCGGAAGGTCTCGATACCCCTGGCGATCGTTACTACACGCGCTGGGGACTCTATCCCGATCAGCCATTTGTCATCAGTCCACCGTGGTCCTCCGTCGTCGCTTATGACTTGAACAAGGGGACGATCAAGTGGAAGGTTCCCTTTGGGCAGGATGCGAAAGCCGCCCAAGAGGGTGCGACGGATACGGGGGCCTTCATGGCGGAACACCACGGGATGATCGTAACCGCGACTGGATTGATTTTCCTCGCCGCCTCGGACGGTAAGCTTCGCGCCTATGATGAGGAGACCGGCAAGACGTTATGGACCGTGACTCTGCCGTCATCATCCGAGGGCATCCCGGCGATGTACGAAGTGAACGGGCGGCAGTATCTGGTTGTTTCCGCGTCTTCGAATGTGAACACCGCCGGACGCGGCCGAATGGCTGGAACTGCCCCAGGCCAGACTAAAGGCTACGTCGCTTTTGCGCTTCCGGAAAATTCCGGGCGTTGAGTCTTTCAGTTGTGGCAGATCTTGCAGGCGTTCTCCTTCGAGTGCAGAAGGTGCGCCTTTACCGTTGACCCGTGCGCATTGTGGCATATTCCGCACTGCTCGAGGACAGCAGGTTCATGAGTGTGGATTTTCGCGAACCCGGCTCTTTGATGACAGTCGAAACAGCCGCTCTTGAAAACGAAACGTCCACGCGCATTGAGTCCGTGGCATTGCGTGCACTGCACACCTGGAACCGGAGGATGTTGACGAAACGGTAAAAAACCGGCCGGCGGATTCGCGCCTACAAAAAACCGCAGTTCTTTCCTGCCGCCCTGCCACGTCAGAACCACCGAATGTAGCCCCGGCGAAACCTTCAGCGTGGTGTGGAAGACGTTCGGAAAGGGCTGTTCGGCTTGAATCGCGGCGCCATCAAGCTGCAGCTTACCCGACTCGGCTGTAGCAACTAAATCGACCGGCCCAACCTGGTGCCACGAGTTATCGGCGGGCCGCAGAATCTTACCGCCTTCGTCGTCCGCGCCAGGCATTCGCCCGCACGTCAACGCAAGGCTAACGGCAAAAAGAAACCGGACTGGTGATGAAGCGATTATCATTGGCCGGTAGGCAGGCTATCAGCCTGCGAATCTCTTTTCAACAACCTCTTAGAATGATAACCGCAGACTAAATTGAATATCCCTCGGCGAGCCGACCGTCGAAGAAATCGTACCCGCAGCCGCGCTTCCAATCGTGTTATTCGGAAGATCGAATTGAGGATGATTCAGAAAGTTAAAGAACTCGGCGCGGAACTGCAGCCTTGCGCGCTCGGTTAGCGGCACCACCTTAAAGAAGGACGTGTCGAGATTCGTGCGACGTGGCCCACGCAGGATGTTGCGGCCGCCGTTGCCATACGTAAACTGAGCCGGATTTGCCCAGGCCGCGCCTGGAGTCCCGAAAGAGGTGTCGAACCAGCGAGCGATCGTCGGGTCTGAGAGTTCACCGGAACCGATACGGTTCGGACGGCTGGCGCCGGAGTTCGACAGGGAAGTCGCCAGTACGGGCGTAAATGGCAAACCACCCTGCAAGGTCAGAATCCCGTTCACCTGCCACCCGCCGAAAATCGCATTTGCCACCGAGTTCGTGAGGGCGAAATGCCGGTCCTTTCCGAAGGGCAGATCGTAGATGAAGCTCTGCGTTGTGCGGTGCCGGATATCGAAGCTGCTGCTGCCCCGGTCGAGGAAGCGGTATCGGATATCCTGCGGAACTGGACCTTCCAGCCCGCCGCCTTGCTGTGTCGGCACATTGTCGATGGAGTGCGAGTACGTGTAGGATCCTAGCCACGACAATCCCTTCGTAAAACGCCGCTCCGCGGTTACCTGGAGCGAGTGATAGTTACCTACACCCGATGTATCCCCATACGTCGCGTTGACGACGTTGGGCAGGATGTTTCGCAACGGCCGGCGCGACTGAGGCGTTCCCGGACCCGGATCCGGAGTATTGATGTTGTAATTCGAATCGACCTGGCGCGCAAGATTCACCACGTACGCGGCTTTCAAGACCATCGCCCATTGCGGAATCTCCTGCTCGATCCCAAAATTGCCCTGCTGCGCGTACCCAGTCTTGTAGCCCGGCGGGACCACGTTGAAGTTACCGGAAGGGTTGGCGATTACGGACGCGGTATCGACCGGCGGTATTGGTGGTAATCCGCTCTGTACACGAGCCGGGGTAGCTGAGAATTGATCCACGTTTGCCGAATAGTTGGGCCCAAAAGGAAGCTGCCGGTGGAGCCGGAACAGCGCCGATCCGTTCCCTTGCGTGTTGTAGAAGATTCCAAAACCGCCCCGAACGACGGTGTGCGGCCGGAACTGATAGGCGAAGCCAAATCGCGGAGCCCAATTATTGCCGTCGTTCGTGACGCCAACCTGGCGGTTCGCGTTGACTCCTGCCAGCAGCAGTTTGCCGGCCTTCAGGTCGAGTGTCGCCCACTGATTGTTCACCTCGACCGGCGGAGGTGTGTATTCATAG
>Ga0075431_100003719_pt1 | contig 14826 bp, 8 predicted proteins | sample RhiMetdeltSRZDD5_FD_75297 | JGI IMG/M metagenome (GOLD analysis project Ga0075431, IMG submission 75297) | Populus rhizosphere microbial communities from Tennessee, USA - Rhizosphere MetaG P. deltoides SRZDD5 | ecosystem: Host-associated > Plants > Roots > Rhizosphere > Soil | place: USA... | reverse complement strand
TGCCTGCTTCGGCGGCCAGGTCGTCCAGCTTCTGGCTGTAGAGACGGCTGGCATAGACCGGGATTCTCTCTTTGGTCCTGCCGCCGAGTAGTTTGAAAACGGGCTGCCCCGTAGCCTTGCCCAGCACATCCCAGATGGCAATGTCCACGGCGCTGATCGCGACCATGCCAATGCCTTTGCGACCGAAGGCCATGGTCTGCCGGTACATGTGCTGCCACAAGTATTCCGTGTCGAACGGGTCTTTGCCGATGAGCAGCGGTTTCAGGTAGAGGTCGATCACCTGTTTGGTCACACGCGGCGAGAGCGCGGCGTTCCCGATTCCGACAAGCCCGGTGTCGGTCGAGACTTCGACGATGAGCCAACCGTGAAACCGGAAGCCTGCCATCGCATCCGCGGGGAGCGCCAGCAAATCTATCGGGTTGGTGCAGAAATTGGGCTGCGGCGGGACGGTCTTGCCGCGCCATTCCACGACACGAGTGCGAACCTCAGTAATTTTCACGCCAATACTCCTTTGACTTCGATCGGCCGTACGTCACGGATGGTTAATAGAATGAGGATGAAGGCCAGCACGTGAAACGTGCTGACGATGGCGAAGACCGGGCCGTAGCCGAAACCGCTGTCCAGCATCCGCCCGGCAATCAGATTGAAAACGACGCCGCCCATCGCGCCGCCGAAGCCGACCAACCCGGCGACCGAGCCGACGACGCGGCGCGGGAAAAGGTCCGCCGGCAGGATCATGACCAGCGTTGACCACGATTGCTGCCCGAAGAAGGCAATGCTGAAAAGCACGATGGTTAACTCGACCGGGACTTGAGTCACGAAGAGGATCAAAGGCATGACCGCAGCGCTGGCGCCGAGCGCGACCTTGCGTGAAAAGTTCAGCGAGTTCCCGCGCCGCAACAGCCAGCTCGAAAACCAGCCCCCGAGCAGACTGCCCAAGCCCGACGCGGCATAAGGAATCCAGGCAAAATATCCTACCTGCTTCGTGTCGAAGCCGCGCGCATCGTAAAGATATTTCGGCAGCCAGAAGAGGTAAAAGTACCAGGCAGCATCGCTCAGAAACTTCCCGAGGACCAAACCCCAGACCTCTGGCACGGCGAAGAGGTCGAGCCACGACCCTTCGGCTTTCTGCCGCGCGGGCGCGGCAAAGACTTCTTCGATTTCGAGGCGCTCCTGCGCCGTGAGTTTCGGATGCTGCGCAGGTGTGAAGTACTCGCGCCACCACCACAGCGTCCAGAGCAACCCGGCCGCGCCGCAGAGAAAGAAGACCCAGCGCCAGCCCAGATGCTCAATCATGGCGGCGATGGCCGGCGGGGCAACGACCGCGCCGACCGCCGTGCCCGCGTTGATCATGCCCATGGCCGTCGAACGTTCGCGCGCCGGGAACCATTCGGAGACGGCTTTGGTCGCGGCGGGGAATCCGCCGCCTTCGCCCGCGCCGAGTAGAAAACGGCTCACCGCCAGCGCCCCGAACCCCGCAGCCAGGCCGTGGCTGGCGCAGGCCAGCGACCAGAAGAGCATGATCCAGAGGAACCCGCGCCGCGTGCCGAGCACATCAATCAGCTTTCCGCCGCCCGCATACATGACGGCGTAAGCCAGCAGGAACGCCACCTGCAGGTGCGAAAACTGCGTGTTGTTGATCGGAATGTCGCGTTGGATGGCGGCAATAGCCACCGGCAGCGTCTGCCGATCCAGGTAGCTGATGGCGATGGCCGCGCTGATGAGGAGCGCGATCTGCCAGCGTAATGATCGGATCATCATCTTCTCGAAAAGTCTCTTCGTCGTCACGGCTTGAGTCGTGGCGCGACCGCGACGACTGAAGTCATGACGGCCAGGCGCCACATCACCAGCTCACTTGGATCAGCGACACGGCCTGGCGAGGCAGCGGAAAGCTCAGCTCGACCCGGCCGTCTTTACTATTCACCCATTCGGGCGACGTGAGCAGCGCGAGCTGGCCGGCAGCTTCAAGCTGCGCGTACTGCTCCGGCGTCGGCTTCTGAGGCGAACCCATCTTTTTCCAGAGCGTGTAGGCGTTGCTATGCTCCTCATCAATCCGGTAATGGCGCACGAGCACGCGCCTGACGTCCGGTGGTACGCCGCTCACCTCCAGCCGCACCGGAGAATCGGGCGCGGGCAGATAGTCGTCGTGATAATTCCAGGCCATGACCGCGATCTCGCGCTCGGCCCGCGTCGCTAGGGCGTTGACGTCCGGCTTGCCCCGCACTCCTTCGGTGAGGATCGTCTCCAAACTGACCGCGCTGCTGCTCTCGACCTTGAGCCGGTCGCCGCGCATGAGCCCGGCCATGCGGAAGACGTTGAGCACGGGTTTGTCGACGCCATTCGTTGCCAGCGAGCGGAAGCCGTCAAACCAGGGCTGATCCTCAAACTCGAAAGCCCACGTCTGCATGCCCTCGATGTTCGCCTGGTGCTTGTCGGCCAGCTTGAAGACGTTGCTCAGCGCGACAGCGGTGTAAGTCGGGTAGAGCGTGCCGTTGCGGTAAGCGTTCTGCGGGTAGACGCGCGCCGAGCAGGCGGCACAGCCTTCCGGGTCGCACTCACTGAGGACGATCGGCAGGTTCTTGAACTGCGGGAACGAGGCGACGATCTCCATCCCCTTCGAGACGTCGGCCATATTCTTCGAGATGCCCATCCGGACGTGGCCGTCGACGACCGTCGGTCGGCCTTTGGCGTGGTAAGTGATGAAGTCGAGTGGTGCGCCCTTCCCGCCCGTGACGGCGTTCTTTCCATTCGCGCAGTGTTCCAGGAACTGCTTCAGGAAGGCCGCCGCCTTCTCGCTGGCCGGGCCGGTCGTCGCCGGGCCGCCGACCCTGGCGCCGGGGAGCGCCCCTTTGACGGCCTCCGCCGTGTAATCATAGAGCTTGTTATACTCTTCGGGCGTCCCTTTCCAGTACGGAATGTCCGGCTCGTTCCACAGCTCCCAATACCACGTCAACACCTCTTCCCGGCCGTACCGCTCGACCGAATGCCGGACCCACTGCCGCACCAACTCCGCCCACTTCGCGTAATCCTTCGGCGGGTACGCCCAGCCGAGGTAGATGTCGCTGTACTGATTGCCGGGCTGCCAGTTGTGCCGGTAAGGCTGCGGCTTGACCGAGAGCGCCTCCGGCATAAAGCCGATCTCGACGAACGGCTTCGCCCCGGCCTTGACGTAGGTGTCAAAGATTTGATCGACGATCTTCCAGTCGTAGATCGGCTTGCCCGACTCGTCCTCGGTGTAGGCGTTGGTCGAACCCCACTTGAGCGCAGGCGTGCCGTCGCCCGTCACCAGCAGACTGTGCGGGCGAATGTGGACCGGCACCGAACTCAACCGGGCGAGTTCGCCGACCAGCTTCCGCCCGTGTTTCATGTAGGTGTAGTTCGGCTCGTCGTAGCCGAAGTAAGCATAGATCGGCTTGTACGGTCCGACCTTCGCGTCGCCGTCCACGCGGATGGTGACCGTCTCCTGCGCCGACCGCAGACTCGGCGTCAGAGTCATTGACAAGGCCATGAAGAGGGCGATGATCGCTTGGCGTGCCATGTGGGCTCCTCAAAAGTTGTACTTCAACGCGAACTGAATTTGCCGCGGCGCGCTCAGCGTGCTGGTGACGCGCCCGCCGGCGGCGGTGTCAACCGCCGTGTTTGGAATCGCGAAACTCGGCGTGTTGGTCAGGTTGAAGGCTTCGGCGCGGAACTGCAACTGGCTGCCTTCGGTGACGTGGAACTGTTTGAAGATCGAGAAGTCGAGCGACTTGAACCGGTCTTCGCGCAGGATGTTCGCGCCCGAATTGCCATAAGTGAATTGCGCCGGCAGCACGAAGGCCGAAACATCGAACCACCTCTCGACTGTCGGATCGTCCAGCTTGCCCGAGCCGAGTCGGGTCGGACGCTGCCCGCCGACACCGATGTTGGCGCGGTCGGCGCTGATCGTCGGTGTAAACGGACGCCCGCTGCGCACCACCAGAATCCCTTGCGTCTGCCACCCACCGAGCAGCGCGTTGGTCAAGCCGCCGGCGCCGCCGAGCCACCGCTTGCCGCGCCCGACGGGCAGTTCGTAGCCAAAGCTGACCGCCAGATTGTGCGGGATGTCGAAATCGGTCAGCGCCCGCTCCCAGACGGCGTTTTCTCCGACTGCCGGGGAGTTCGCCCGCTGGATGTTCTTCGAGAAGGTGTAGGAAACCACGTACCACGCGCCGCCCGAAAGGCGTTTTTCCAACTTGGTCTGCAAGGCATGGTAGTTCGAGGAGACGTCCTGTGAGAAGTAGGCGATCGTGCCAAAGCGCGGGTAAGGCCGGCGGCTTTGAATCGCGCCCGCGCCCGCGGGCGGGTTGTTGATCGCGGTCGTGCCCGCCAGGTGCGTCCCCTTGTTGCCGACGTAATCCACTTCGAGCACGGTATCCGCCATGAGTTGCTGCTGAATGCCGATGTTCCAGTGCTGGTCATAGCCCATCCCGGCCGCTGCGTAAGCCGGCACTAAACTCGGAGCCGCCGAGAGCGTGAGCGCCGTTCCGAGGAACGGATCCGCCATGGTGCGGACCGGAATCGCCTGGTCGTTAAAGACCGTCTGGTCGAGCTTGAAAGGCACGATATTGTTGTTGACCCGTTCGGTCGAACTCTCGGCTTCATAGAAGATCCCGTAGCCGCCCCGGAGGACGGTCTTCTCCCCGAATGGGCGCCAGGCGAACCCGAAACGCGGGGCGAACTGCCTTTTGTCCGGAGCGGTGATCGCCAGCGGCAGCCCCGCCTGCTTGCTGGTCTGAATGATGTCCTTGAACAAGGCGTAGGCCGCGGGCGCGGCGAACTGCGCGGCCAAGTCAATCTGGTCGTCGTCGCTGGCGATGATGATCGGTTTGGACGAGGTCGGGTCGAAGGTTCCGACCTGACCTCGATAGCCCTTCAACCACGGCGAGTATTCGTACCGCAGACCGAGGTTGAGCGACAAACGGCTATTCACCTTCAAATCGTCCTGGAAGTAAAAATGCCAGTAGTTGGCATACCCGCCGAAGGTGTCCGCCGGGTAAGCGCGCACGACCGAGCGCGGCAGCCCGAGCAGGAAATCAGCGATGGCATCGCCCGTGCGAGCGGGGCCGGCCGGATTCTGCGTGTTCGACCCGTTGAAACTCCACTGGCCTTGATACTGCTTGCTGTCGGTGAAGAGCGGAACCCAGCGGCGAATCTTCGCGCCGAACTTGTAGATGTTCCGTCCTTTGATCCACGTCATGTTGTCCGTCCACTCATAGACTTTCAGATCTTGCGTCTTCGGACGCTGATCGAACGCCGAGCCGTTCATCGCGGCATAGCCGCTCCAACTGAAGTCCGGGAACGAACCGACCACGCCGGGCCGACCCGTCTCTTCGAAGCCGCGAATCCCGGCCGCCTGGTTGAAGTCCGTGCCGAGCAAAAACGGCGCCAGGTCGAGAATGGCGGGGAGATAATTGAAGCGAAATTCGTGCATGAGAGTCGGGCGCAGCGTGTTGTTCAGACTGGCCACGAAGTTGTGGGCGCGCGTCTCCAGCGGCGAAAACCCCAGCGCGGGGAAGGCGTTCGGCTCGTTCTGCCGGTTGTCGTGATAACTGTAGCGGACGAAGATGCGATGGTTGGCGCCGAGGTTTTCGTCAAACCGCGCCGTCACCTGATCCGTGTCCAGCGCGCGCGACGGCGCGTAAGAAAAGGTCCCCGACGAAGTATTCGGATCGGGGATGAACTTCAGAAAGTAGAGCGCCTGCGGGGAAAGCCGGTTGGTCGGAATGACATTGCCCGCGAACGCCGTGCGCGTATTGCCGACGGTGGTCAACGGATCGTAAAGCGTGTTCAAACCCGCCGCGCTGAAATCGCCACGCTTCATTGCCGCGCTCGGCACGAGGCTATTGAAGACCAGGCCTTGCCGCTCGCGCATCCCTTCGTAGCTGACGAAGAAGAAGGTCTTGTCGGCCCCGTCATAGAGCTTCGGCAGCGACACAGGCCCGCCCAGCGTCCCGCCGAACTGGTTGCGCTTGAGCACTTCCCGCTCCCGGGCGAAGAAGTTGCGCGCGTCGAGTTTGTCGTTACGCAGAAACTCGAAAACGCCGCCGTGGAAATTGTTGGAGCCGGATTTCGTGGCCGCATTCAACATGCCGCCCGCGTTGCTGAATTCGGCCGAATAGGCGCTCTGCTGCACTTTGAACTCCTGGAGCGCGTCAATCGAAGTCTGAATGAACGAGCCGCCCTGATGGTGGTCGGAAATGTCGACGCCGTCCATGAGAAAAGTTGTCTGGCGGCCCCGCACCCCGCTGACGCCCGTGCCGGAGATGTAGTTGGCGCGGATGCGCAGCAGATTTCCGCCGCCCGGCAACAGCGCCGCGCCCGGCATGAGTCGCGCCAGCTCATAAAAGCTCCGCCCGTTGAGCGGGAGGTTGACGATCTGCGTGTTCGTCACCACGTGTCCGAGTGCCCCGGATTCGGTATCGAGCAGAGGTGCTTGAGATGTCACCTCAACCATCGAAGTCACCTCGCCGACCTTCAATTCCACGTCCGCGCGCGCCGACTGCCCGACCTGCACCTCGACCCCGTTGATCACCGTCGTCTGAAAGCCCGGGCTGGAAATTGCGACCCGGTAGCGCCCCGGGTTGAGCGGCGTGACCACGTAATCACCGCGTTCATGGGTGCCCACCGTGACCGATTGATTGGTCGCCAATTCGGTGACCGTGACCTGGGCATTCGGCAAGGCCGCCTTTTGCGAATCGCTGACGGTGCCGACGATGCGCCCCGTCTGGACTTGCGCCCGGGCCGAGATTGTCAAGACAACACTCAACAGCAAGAGCGCCATGAGGCGCGGGCGATACGCGGCTTGAACTGGCGTTGGCATAATTCACCTCCCATGTTGCCCCAGCGGACAGGACCGAGCTGGAATGGTATTACCATTGCTTGGGACTTTGATCGCGCCCGGGCGAGGTCACAAGCATGCCATTCGAGAAAACTACCGATAAAACGGATTGAGCGCTGCGGCGAATGGTACAACCATTATCTCTGTTTGGCAAGAAAAAGATCGTCAGGCGTGAAAAAATGCCGTCTTCCGACTCGTGCCGTAACCGAACGATTGGCCGCACCTTTGCGTGCGGCTGACGGCAAACTGATGCGGCGCCCGAGTCGGGTCTAGAGTTACTAGCTGTTCCGTGTTAGATTGGTCATACCTATGAAGAGCAATGTTGCATGCCTCAGAGCCCAGAGTACGACGGCCGGGAAGGAAGACATCACGGCCATGCTCATCGGCGTCTTCAAGCGGTTGATTTCGGAGGGCTCGTTGGTGCCGGGTAATCGCCTGCCGGCGGAGCGGGAGTTGGCCGAGATGTTTGGCGTCAGCCGGTCTTCGCTCCGCCAGGCGCTGAAGGTCCTGGAGATTATGGGTGTCATCTCCCAGCGGGTGGGCGACGGCACCTATTTGAATACGGCGGCGCCTTCAATCCTCGCCGAGCCGCTCGAGTTTTTTATTCTCCTCGACGGCCTTACTTTCCACGAGTTGATGGAGGCGCGGCTGATCGTCGAACCGGAGCTCGCCGCCCGCGCCGCGGCCCGCGCCACGCCGGAAGACGTCGCCGAGCTGCACCAGGTGCTCAACCTCATGGAAGAGAGCCGGGAGGATCACCGACGGTTCACCGAGGGCGACCTGCTGTTTCACAAAACGATCTTTCGCCTCGCCGGCAACCGGGTCTGTAGCCTCATGTTCACCGTGGTGCATCAATCGCTGGAGAGACTGATTCACTTGACCTCGCAGCTCGTCGAGCCGGAACACACGCTGCAGCTCCATCGGCGCATCTACACCGCTATTCGGCGCAAGGACGCCGACGAGGCGCGTCGCCGGATGACGGAGCACCTCGAAGACGCCAGGGAGTTATTCGTCCGCGCCTCCGCGCTGCAGGCGCAGTCATCCTTGCAGAGCCGCATTGGGGAATTGACCTCTGCCGTCGACGGCCAGGCAAAACTAACGCGCGAATTCAAGAGCAGGAGAAAACGGGGAATGGCCCACGGATGACACGGAGGCGACGGATGCTCACGGATTTTTGATCCGTGCCGATCCGTTAAATCCGTGTCATCCGTGGGCCATTCCGCTCTGATTTAGAGTCCTAGTTTTTTCCACTTCTCGTCGACGACCCGCTTGACCTCGGCGCTCGTCTGGTTCTCGCGCGGCCAGCGGCGCTCGAAGCCCTCGCTCATCCACTTGCGCGTCGCATCGACGCCCATCTTCGACCCGTACCCGGTGAGGCGCGCCGCGTGGTCGAGGACGTCGACCGGGCCGAGGACGAACTGGATGTCGCGCTCCGGGTCGATGTTGTTGAGCGCCTTCCAGACCACCTCGCCCGGGCTCTGCACGTCGACGTCCTCGTCGACCACGATAATGCACTTGGTGAACATCGCCTGCCCCATGCCCCAGATCGCGTTCATGACCTTGCGCGCGTGCCCCGGGTACTGCTTGCGGATCGAGACGAGCATGAGGTTATGGAAGACGCCCTCGAAGGGTAGGTTGAGGTCGATGATCTCGGGGAATTGCCGCCTCAGCACCGGGAGCGTGATCCGCGTGATCGCCCAGCCCATGTAGCAGTCCTCCATCGGCGGCCGCCCGACGATGGTCGTCTGATAGATCGGGTTCTTGCGGTGCGTCAGCGCCGTTACGTGGAAGACCGGGTAGGGCTCCTCGAGCGTGTAGAAGCCCGTGTGGTCGCCGAACGGCCCTTCGGTCCGGCGCTCGGCGGGGTCGACGTAGCCCTCGAGCACGATCTCGGCCGTAGCCGGGACCTCCATGTCGACGGTGACGCACTTGACCATCTCGATCGGCTTCTCGCGGAGGAAGCTCGCGAAGATCATCTCGTCCAGGTCGTCCGGGAGCGGGAGGGCGGCGGCGAAGGTCGTCAGCGGGTCGGCGCCGATGGCCACCGCGACTTCCATGCGCGGCGCTCCCGCGCGCGCCTCCTCGCGTTGATGCGCCGCCCCGTGCTTGTGAATCTGCCAGTGCATCCCCGTCGTCTTCGCGTCGTAGATTTGCATGCGGTACATGCCGCAATTGCGCTTGCCCGTCCGCGGATTGCGCGTGAAGACCATGGGGAAAGTGATGAAGCGCCCGCCGTCCGCCTCCCAGCACTTGAGGACCGGGAGGTCGAGGAGCGAGAACTCGCCCTCGCGCATGACGACCTCCTGGCAGCGCCCCGCCTTGACCTCGCGCGGGAAGTACCTGCCCAGCTCGGCGAGCTTGGGGAGCATTTTGACCTTGGCGAGCAGCCCCTCAGGCGACTTGAAGTCGAGCCAGTCGGTGAGCCGGCCAGCGACGTCCTCGACGCTCTCGACGCCGAGCGCCAGCTCCATGCGCCGCCGGCTCCCGAGCGCGTTGATGAGCACCGGGATCTTCCCCCCGTCGACGTTCTCGAAGAGCAGCGCCGGGCCGCCGCGCTTCGAGACGCGGTCGGTAATCTCGGTCACCTCCTGGTCGCTCGAGACCGGGACCGTGATCCGCTTGAGCTCTTCCTGCCTCTCTAAAACCTTGATGAATTCGCGGAGATCTTCGTAAGCCATAGGGTCGGGCGCGGCCTCAGGGGTGCCACTTGTGGTACTCGTAGAGCGGCGCGACCTGCTTGCCGAGCCGCTCATAGTCTTCGGGCCGGTCGATGTCGTCGAGAACGGCGGGCGAGTCAATGGGGACCTCGAGGCACTCGTCGCGGTGCGTCGCGATGAAGGCGCCCAGCCCCTCGGCGGCGGCGGCGTCGAGCCGGAGGATGTCGTCCCAGTAGTCGCGGCTGATGACGATCGGGTGGCCGTGCCGGCCGCCGTGCTCGGGCAGCACGATCTTCTTGCCGCCGCCCTCGTAGGCGGCGATCAGCCGGTCGATGATCTCCGGGCCGACCGTCGGCTGGTCGACGAGCGCGATCATCATGGCGTCGCTCTGCGGGCTGATCTCGGCGATCCCGGTCTGGACCGAGCTGAGCATGCCCCGCCGGTAGTCATGGTTGATCGCGTAGACCACGCCCGAGCCGGCCAGCCGCGGGCGGATCTCGGCCTCGCGGTGGCCGAGGACGACGACGATCTCGTCGAGCCTCGAGCGGCGCAGGTTCTCGACACAGGCCCCAATGACCGTCCGCTTGCCCCATGGGAGCAGCGGCTTGAAAGCCCCCCCCATGCGCGTCGATTCTCCGGCGGCCAGTAAAATTCCTGAAATCATGGCCTGATTTCGCCTCCCCGTCTTGAGAACACGGATGAAACGGAGGCGACGAATTCACACGGATCGATCCGTGTCAGTCCGTTGCATCTGTTTCATCCGTGTTCCCTCCCTACTTCTTGATCCATCCGGCGAGCTGCTCAAAGGGCGTGTTGAAGCTCGCGGATGGCGGCTCGGGCTCGGGCGGGGCCGGCGGCGCCTCGGCTGCGCGGCGGCGGTAGATCGGCCGCTCGAACATCGGCGAGATGCGCGTCCAGTCGCCCTGGGGGTGCGGCTCGGCGATGAGCCGCTGCATGGCCTCGACCTTCGAATCGAGGTCGTCGAGATAAGCCAGCAAGAGCGCCTCAGGCGTCATCGGCAACTTGGGCGAGCCGTACTCGAGCTTGCCGTGGTGCGCGAGCAGCATGTGGAGCAGGTGGCGGCGCAGCTCCGCGGGGAAGCCCGGGATGCGGCCGATCTGCTCGGAGACCATGATCACCTCCATCGAGAGGTGGCCGATCATCTGCCCCTCGGCGGTGTAGCCGAAGCCCCGCTCGTAGCAGAGCTCGTCGATCTTGCCGAAGTCATGGAGCACGGCCCCGGTCTGGAGCAGTTCGACGTCGATTCCCTCATAGTGGGCCGCCACCGTGCGGCAAAGCCTGACGAGCGAGAGCGTGTGCTCGAGCAGCCCGCCGAGGTACGGGTGGTGCATGGTCTTGGCCGCCGGCGCGCGCTTGAACTTCCGCACCGTCGCCTCGTCGGCGAAGATGTTCTCGAGCAGCGCGCGGAGGTGCGCGTTGCCGAAGCCACGGACGACGGCGAGCAGCTCGGCGAACATCTCCTCGACCGAGTGGCGTGTCGTCGGGAAGTAGTGGCTCAGGTCGATCTCGCGCGCCTCACAGGGCCGGACCCGGTGGATCGCGAGCTGGAGGTGGTTGCGGTAGACGTTGACCATCCCGCGGACGAAGACGATGTCGTCGCGGTCGAAGCTCTCGATGCTCTCCTCGAAATTGTCCCACCACTGGCCGACGATGTCGCCGGTGCGGTCCGAGAGCGTGATCAGGGCGAACTGCCCCCCCGTCTTCTTGCTCCGCAGCTCTTTCGACTTGACGAGGAAGGTCGTGCTCACTGTCTGGTTCGGGGCGAACTCGCTGATGAATGTTTTCATGGCTCGGGTGAGGGACGGTCAGCGGTCAGCTTTCAGCTCTCAGCCAGACACGATGGTCGTGCGGCGATCTTTCCGGCTGAGAGCTGAGAGCTGACCGCTGACCGCTTTAAGCTTCCGGCTCGGCGCTCGTCGCCTTCTCGGCCTCCTTGACTTTCTTCTTGTCCTCTTTTTCCTTCTTCTTCTTGTCTTTCTCTTCCATGTAGGGGCTGCGCTTGATCTGGACCGATTTGACCTTGCTCGCCTCTGACTGGTAGCGCGGGTCGATCTCGATGAAGGCCTCGTCGCGGGCCCTCTCGAGGAAGGCCTCGAACTCCTTGGCGCCGCGCTCGAAGGTCAGGCGCTGGCCCACCTGGTCCTGGACCTCCGCCTCCTCGAAGGGCCGGACGACCGGTTCCTTACGCTCGTCGACGCGGAAGACGGCGTAGCCATTATCGAACTTGATCGGGTCGGTGACAGTGCCAACCGGGGCCTTGGCCACGGCCGCCTGAACCTCGGTCGCCAGGTCCGGGATCTTCAGCGTCCCGATCTGGCCGCGCTTCTTCGCCTCCTCGCTCTCCGAGAAGCGCTCCGCCAGCGTCCCGAACGGGGCGCCCCCGGCGCGCGCCTGCGCCGCCAGGTCTTTGGCCCGCGCCTGCGCCGCCGCGTCCTGCTCCGCGCTCTTGCCCGTGGCGATGAAGATGCGGCTGAGCGTCACCTCGCCGGGGACCGAGAAGAGTTCCTTGTGCGCCTCGTAGTAGTCGCGCTTCTCTTTCTCGGTCAGCCGGAAGTAGATCTTCCCGTAGACCTCGCGGCTGCGGACGGCGTCGAACTGGAAGCGCGTCCGCAGGCTCCGGCGCACTTCCTGGATGTCGACGCCGACCTCGCGCATCTTCTGCTCGAGCTCCTCGAGCGACTGGAGGTTATTCTCCTTCATGAGGCGGAGCAACTGCTCGTTGATCTGCGGCTCGACGTCGATCGAGAGGTCCTTGGCCCGCTGGACGAGGAGCTCGGTGTCGATCAGGTTGTCGAGGATCATCGGCTTGAGCTCGTTGAACTTCTTCTCCAGGTCCTGGTCCTTGAGCCCCTGCGCCTTGAGCTCGTCGAGCATCTCCTGCTGCGCGCGCTGGAGCGAAGACCTCATGATCACATTCGCGTTGACCCGCGCGACCACCTCGTCGACCAGCTTCGCCTCGCCCTCCTGCGCCCGCGCCGCGCCCCCGAGCGCGAGCGCCAGGCCGACGAGCGACAGTGTCTTGAAAAGCTTCATAAAATTACTCCTTGGATCAATCACAGGGAATTGGCAAAACAGTAAGGAATTGTACGCCGCGGCGACCGGCCGCCGCAAGGCTGGGCCGCCCCGCACCTGGGGGGTGGGGGTCAGCCCTAGTCCTACCGTGGATCGCCTAGCCCTGCAGTTGCCGCAGCACCTGAGTCAGGGGCTCAAAGACCTGCCCGTCCTCCAGTTTCACCCGGAGAACGCCGGCCGGGGTGAAACTTGCCGCCGGATTCTCGGCCAGCAGCCGGAGCAGCCGCTCGGGCTCGACCCGCGCCTTCTCCCCGAGTTTGAGCGCCAGGCTCGCGCCCGCCCGGTCACCCACCTTGTCGATCGAGACGACCCCGAGCCGCTCGGCCTCGCGCCGCGCCCCGGCGTAGGCGAGTAAATTCTCGACCGGCTCGGGGAGCCGCCCGTAGCGGTCGGCTACCTCGTCGCGGATGCGCCCGAGATCCTCCTCCGAGCGCGCCGAGGCGATCCGCTTGTAGGTCCGCAGCCGCTGGCTCGTGTCCGTGATGTAGTCGTCGGGGATGCGCGTGTCGACGCCGAGGTTGAGCTGGGTCGAGATCTCCTCCTCGATCTCCTCGCCGCGCAGCTCGGCCACGGTCCGCTCGAGCATCTGCGTGTAGAGGTCGAAGCCGATGGCGTCGATGTGGCCCGACTGCTGCCCGCCGAGCAGATTGCCCGCGCCGCGCAGCTCGAGGTCGAGCGCCGCGATGCGGAAGCCCGCCCCGAGGTCCGAGAACTCGCGGATCGCCGCCAGCCGCCGCCGCGCGATCGGCGTTAGCTCCTGCTCGGGCGGGATGAGCAGGTAGGCGTAAGCCCTCCGGTTCGACCTCCCGACGCGCCCGCGCAGCTGGTAGAGCTGGGCCAGCCCGTAGGCGTCGGCGCGGTTGATGAGGATCGTGTTGGCGCGGGGGATGTCGATCCCGTTCTCGATGATCGTCGTCGCTACGAGCACATCATACTGGTAGGCGACGAAGTCGAGGACCGCCTGCTCCATCTCCTTCTCGCCCATTTGCCCATGCGCCACGACGAGCCGCGCCGCCGGAACGATCCGCCGGATCAGGTCGGCGACCGTGGCGATTGACTCGACCCGGTTGTGGACGAAGAAGACCTGCCCCTGGCGCTGCAGCTCGAGCTCGACCGCGCTCCGGATGACGCCCTCCGAGAAGGGGACGACGTTGGTCTGGATCGCCAGCCGGTCGCGTGGCGGCGTCTCGATGACCGACATGTCGCGCAGGCCGAGGAGCGACATGTTGAGTGTCCGCGGGATCGGCGTCGCCGTCATGGTGAGCACGTCAACGCGCCGCTTGAGCTGCTTGAGCCGCTCTTTTTGCGCCACCCCGAAGCGCTGCTCCTCGTCGACGATGACCAGCCCCAGGTCTTTGAAGCGCAAGTCGCGGGAGAGAATCCGGTGCGTCCCGATGAGGACGTCGACCGCGCCCGCCTCGACCGCGGCGACGACCTCCCGCTGCTCCTTCGGCGAGCGGAAGCGCGAGAGCAGCTCGATCCGCGCCGGGAAGGCGGCGAAGCGCGCGCGGAAGGTCTGGTAGTGCTGGTAGGCGAGGACCGTCGTCGGCGCGAGCACGGCCACTTGCCTCCCGTCCATGACCGCCTTGAAGGCGGCGCGCATGGCGACCTCGGTCTTGCCGTAGCCGACGTCTCCGCAGAGCAGCCGGTCCATCGGCGTCGCCTGCTCCATGTCGCGCTTGGTGTCGGCGATCGCCGCCGCCTGGTCCGTCGTCAGCTCGTAGGGGAAGGCGTCCTCGAACTCCTGCTGCCACGGCGAGTCGCCGCTGAAGGCGTAGCCGGTGACCAGCTTGCGCTCGGCATAGAGCCGGAGCAACTCCTCGGCCATGTCGCGCATGGCGCGCTTGGCGCGCGCCTTGGTCTTCTGCCACGCGATCCCGCCGAGCCGGTCGAGCGGCGGCGCGTGCCCCTCGGCGCTTGAGTACTTCTGCACCAGGTCAAGCCGCTCGACCGGGACGTAGAGCCGCGCGCCGTCGGCGTAGGTCAGCAGCATGAACTCGCGCTTGCCGTTTGCCCCGGGGCCCGCCTCGGCCCCCGTCATCCGCGCGTAGATCGCCGCCGGCGTCTCGGCCCCCTCGGTGCTCAGCTGGAGCAGCCCCTGGAACTGCCCGATCCCGTGGTCGATGTGCACCACGTAGTCGCCGAGCTTGAGGTCCCTGAAGTCAGAGAGGAAAGCGGAGGCCAGCGCGCGCTTGGGCGGGGCCGGCCGCTCGAGGA